>Ga0307423_1001676_pt1 | contig 13135 bp, 8 predicted proteins | sample SalMarWE160310MG_FD_202154 | JGI IMG/M metagenome (GOLD analysis project Ga0307423, IMG submission 202154) | Salt marsh sediment microbial communities from the Plum Island Ecosystem LTER, Massachusetts, United States - WE1603-10 | ecosystem: Environmental > Aquatic > Marine > Intertidal zone >...
GACGAAGGCACACTGAGTCACGATCGGTCTCCCGGGAAGTTCACACCCCGGCAAGCTTACCGAAACCCCTCGGCTCCATGGGACTCATTGCCTCCGAGGCGGGGATCCCGTTCGACACACACAGAGGGTAAAGCCTTGCCCCCCGGGGGTCACGACAGCGCGGGAATCGGGCCGGTCTCCCTCAGATGTGCACCACGGACGAGGGGCCCGAGATCGTCTCCGGGATGAACTCGGGTGGCTGGATCAGCTCCATGGTGAGCGCCCCCTCGATCGGGCACTTCGGCACGCAGGCGCCACAGCCCATGCACTTCTCAGGATCAATCACGGCCCTCGGCTCGGCATGGCCGGGAAGATTCTTCATCTCGATCGCATCGAAGGCGCAGTGCATCGGGCACTTCCGGCATCCGTCGCACTTCTCGTTGTCGACCCGGGCGGCAAATCGGCTCGGCGCCAGGATCTGCTTGGTCGCGCCGACCTTGGAGGCCGGGTCGAGCACCAGACAACAGCAGCCGCAGCAGAAGCAGATGAATTCGAGGGCCTGCATTGCGGACATGTTGGTCACCGTCGGCACCAGGCCGGAGTTCGACGCCTCGAGAGCGGCTGCCATCGCCTCGTCCCTGGAGAGCTTCCTTCCGCTGCCGCGGTAGAGGTCGTACTCCGCGCGCCGGCCGAACTGAATGCACACCTCGGTCGGGTGCGAGCACTTCTTCGCGCCCCTGCGACAGCAGCAGTGACGCAGGCTGATCAGGTCCCTGTTCGCCTCGATGATCGCCTCGATACTCTCATGGGGTAGCAGCTGAACACCGGACGGAACCGAGTTCAGTCCGGGAATCGTGCGCAGCGCCGTGATGCCGAAGGCGGCCATTCCCCGGCCGATCTCCTCGCCCCAGCCCTCTCCGTCGTAGAGATCCATCCACAGCTTCCCCATTTCGGCGGGGATATGTTCCGCCGCGCTGGAGAGGATGTTGTCGTGCAGCGTCGAGGGATTGCGGGGGTAGCGGATCCCCTTCCGCGACGATACCACCAGCCCTCTGCGCGCCAGATTCAGCACCTTCTCTTCGATGCTCTTCTCGTCCATGCCGTGCTTGGCCGCCAGATCGGCCGTGGATGCCGGCAGGTCGAGCAGGAAGCGCGCCTCTTCGTCCGTCACGGCGCACTCGAGGATCCTGTGCATCGCGGGCGATTCGCCCTTTCCGCTCCACTCGGCCAGCTTGTGAATGTGTTCTCCGCCACTCATCTCGCCTGATCCTCCCAATCGACTGGCTTTCCCTTTGCACGGAAGAGCACCCGGAGGCCAGCAATCGTCTCGAGACATGTCACCCCGCGGGTCCGCACCCGTGCCTGTATATCTCCTCGGTCTCCCGGAGGCAAACCCTCTCCAAACGGGCTATCTCCTCTCGCTGAAGCGGCTCCGGGGCCTCGCGACGGCGAACTCGACCGCGGTGCGCTGGGAGCGGGGGAGAGATCCACCGTGGTCAGTATCTTCGAGAGAATCCGCGCGCTCCGCGCCGAAGATCCCGCTCTGTTCGGTGCTCGCACTCTGCTGATCCTGACGCTGGCGGTCCTCGCGCTTCGCCTCATCACGGGCGACAATCCCTGGACCGGAGGCATTGCCGAGCGCATCTCCACCGGTGACAACATCCGGCCGATCGACTTCGCACGGACCTACGGCTGGTGGGCCGCCGCCGGAAACGCGATCGTCGCCATGGGTCTGCTCGTGACGGCTCGCCGTTGGCTCAGCCGTGGCGATCCCGTAGAGGTGGCGGAGCTGGCGCCACCCACCAACGTCCCCCGCCGCACCTTCTGGCTGCTCGTCGCAGCCGCAGTGTTCACCTGTGGAATCCTGGGTCACACGCGGCTCTCCTTCAGTCTCTGGGACGACGAGTTGACGACGGTTCGTCACTCGGTCGACGGCTTTTACGAACGCGACGACTCCGGGGAGCTTACCTTCGTCGAGGCGAAGTGGAGGGACACCTTCTGGTTCTACCGCTGGCCCAACAACCACGTTCCCTTCAGCGTCCTCTCCCGCCTCACGGTGGCCGGCTGGCGCGCGGTGGCCCAGCCCGAACGACGCTTCGTCAAGGAGGAGGTCTTCCGGCTGCCCGCCTACCTCGCGGGGCTCGCCTCGCTGGCGCTCGTCGCGATCTTCCTGCGGCGCCTCGGCTACTGGCTTCCGGGTGTCTTCGCAGCCTGGTTGCTGGCACTGCACCCCTGGATGCTCCGCTACACCACGGAGGGGCGGGGATACGCGCTGATGCTCGCACTCCTTCCGCTCACTCTCATCCTGTGGATGGGTGCCTTGCACCGAGGAAGCTGGGGCCGCTGGCTCGCCTATGGGGCCTCCCAGTTCCTCCTGCTCTACACCTTCCCGGGCGGCCTCTACCTGCTGATGGTGATGAATGCGGTCACGGTGCTGGCTCTCTGGCGCCTCCACCGGGGCACGCCCGTGCTCGCACAGCAGCTGCCGCGCTGGCTCGTGGTGAACGTGGCGGGCGCCGTCGCCTGGGTGCAGCTGATGCTGCCCAACATGATGCAGCTGCTGGAGTACCTGCGCACCGAGACCCCGGACACACCCCCGCGCTTCCTAGCGAACATCCTGGGCTTCCTGTGGGTGGGTGTGAGCTGGCGCGTGGGAACGGAGGGGAGGTTCTACCCGGAGCTGATCGACATGGCTCTGGCGCACCCGATCGCGTTCCAGGCGGGACTGGCGGCGACGCTACTGCTCCTGGCGGCGGGATTTCTTCGCCTGCTTGCCGCGGGCGGCGTGCGCGCCCTGCTGGGTCTGATCCTGCTGGTTCCAGGGCCCCTGACCTACTGGATCGCGATGGCCCGGGAGGACAGAGTACACGAGTGGTACTTCCTCTTCGCGCTCCCCGGTCTCGTGGCGCTCGTCGCCCTAGGTCTCGGCTGGATCTTCGCCTGGGTCCGGCGTCCGAGGCTATCGACCGTCCTGACCGCGGCGGTGATGGTCGTCGCCCTCGGATGCTACACCGCCTGGAGCCGGGTGCCGCGCAACGCGCTGCGAAGTGGCTCGCTCCAGCCCCTTCGGGAGTCCGTCCTGCTGACGCGGAGCACTCTCGACCCCTTTGCCCCCGAGAACGAGGCAGTCATCACCGCCTCCTTCGAACGCGGTCCCACCTACTACGATCCACTCCTCATCGAGATCGAGAGCATGGCGGAGATGCGCGAGCTGATGCGGCGAGCGGACCGGACCGGCGCGGCTCTGTACGTGAATCTCGGCAAGCCGGAGCAGGCGGAGCAGGCCTACCCGGACCTGTTTGCGCTGGTGGAGAACCGCGCGGTCTTCGAGGTGGTGGCGACGCTCTACGGGTACGAGCCCCGGGGGCATCGCATCATCTACCGCTATCGCGGGGAGGTGAAGGAATGAGCGATATCGGCCCGGACTACGGCCTGCTCGATCGGCGGGGCCTGGCGCGAGGTCTCTTCTACCCGCGCCGAGACCTGAGCCGTCCACCGCCGGGAGCCATGGATCATCGCATCGAGGTCGAGGAGGGGGTGGAGGTCGTCTGTCGCTCCTATCCGCTGGACCCCTCGTCGCCGGCCCTGCTGTTCTTTCACGGTAACGGCGAGATCGCGAGCGACTACGACGGGATCGCCCCCCTCTACCACGGAATCGGTGCCAACCTCTGCGTCGTCGACTATCGCGGATACGGGGGGAGCGACGGCATGCCGAGCTTCGCCTCGCTGATCGCCGACGCGCACCCCGTGCTCGCTCGTTTCCACACGCTGCTCGACGAGGAGGGCTTTACGGGCAGGCGCTTCGTGATGGGGCGGAGCCTGGGCAGCCTGCCGGCCGCGGAGCTTGCGGCCACCGCGCGCCAGCGCCTGGCGGGGCTCATCATCGAGAGCGGCGCGCCTGACCTCGCCCGGCTTCGAAAGCGGGTGGGAGTCGACGCATCGGACGCCGAGATCGCCGGATTGGTCGAGGCGCACGATTCGCGCCTCGCGGCGATCCACCTGCCCGTGGTCCATATCCACGGCGAGTGGGACCAGATCATTCCGCTCGAGCATGGGGTCGCGTTTCACGAGCGACTCACGACGGATCAGAAGCAGCTGGTGATCATCCCGGGAGCCGGCCACAACGACATCGGATGGGTAGGGCGGGAGCTCTACTTCGAGACGCTCGCCCGGTTCATCGTGACAGGTTGACCGCCGGAGAAAGAGACCGCCGCGCTCTACATGGCGTCGATGATGGCATTCAAGGTCGGGCTGGGACGCATGACCGCTTTGGTCTTCTCATCGTCGGGCAGGTAGTAGCCACCCAGATCGACAGCCTCTCCCTGAGCGGCGAGAAGCTCTTCTACGATCTTGGCCTCGTTCTGCTCGAGCTCTTTGGCCACCTTGGCAAAGCGCGCCTGCATCTCTGAATCCTTGTTCTGCGCAGCCAGGGTCTGTGCCCAGTACAAGGTCAGGTAGAAGGTGCTTCCCCTGTTATCGATCTCGTTGACCTTGCGGGAAGGAAGCCTGCCGTTCTCCAGGTACTTGGTGATGGCCTGATCGAGCGTCTCAGCGAGGATTGCCGCTTTTTCGTTCTTGGTGTTCTCGGCGATCAGCTCCAGCGACGCGACCAGCGCGCAGTACTCGCCCAGGGAATCCCATCGTGTATGCCCCTCTTTCAAGAGCTGCTGAACGTGTTTGGGAGCCGAACCGCCGGCACCGGTCTCGAACAGCCCGCCGCCGGCCAGAAGCGGCACGATCGACAGCATCCTCGCGCTGGTGCCCAGCTCGAGGATCGGGAAGAGGTCGGTGAGGTAGTCCCTCAAGACGTTGCCGGTGACGGCGATCGTGTCCTCTCCCTTGCGGATCCTCTCCAGGGAGAACTTCATCGCTTCCGCCGGCTTCATGATGCGAATGTCGAGCCCCTTCGTGTCGTGAGCGGGCAAGTACTTGTTCACCTTCGCGATGACCTGGGCATCGTGCCCTCGATTCTCGTCCAGCCAGAATATCGCCGGCGCTCCAGAAGCTTTTGCCCTCCTGACGGCCAGCGCGACCCAGTCCTGGATCGGGATATCCTTCACCTGGCACATCCTGAAGATGTCGCCGGGCTCCACGGTCTGCTCCAGCAGCGTCTTGCCCGAGCCATCGACGACACGGAACTTGCCGCTGTCAGGCGCCTCGAAGGTCTTGTCGTGAGAGCCGTACTCCTCCGCCTTCTGGGCCATCAGTCCGACGTTGGCGACGTCGCCCATCGTCGAGGGATCGAACTGCCCCTTCGCCTTGGCGTCCTCGAGGATCACACTGTAGATCGTCGCATAACAACGATCGGGCACCATGGCGATGCAGTCTTGAAGCTCGTCGTCGTTGTTCCACATCCGGCCGCCGTCGCGAACCACGTTGGGCATCGACGCGTCGACGATGATGTTGTTGGGCACGTGCAGGTTGGTGATGCCCTTTCTCGAGTCGACCATCGCAAGCGCCGGCTGCTTTTCGTAGACTGCGGCGATGTCCGCTTCGATCTCCGCCCTCTTGTCGGCGGGAAGCCGGTCCAGCTTCTCGTAGACGTCGGCGAGGCCGTTGTTGAGGTTGACGCCGATCTCTTCGAGCGCATCGGCGTGTTTGTCGAGCGCCTCCTTGTAGTAGACTGCTACGCAGTGACCGAACATGATGGGATCGGATATCTTCATCATGGTGGACTTGAGATGCAAGGAGAGCAGGACGCCGTCCTTCTTCGCCTCTTCGATCTGCTCGGCGTAGAACCTGCGCAAGGCGGCCACATTCATCACCGCGGTATCGATGATCTCACCCTCCAGCAGCGATAGCCCATCCTTCATGACGGTGGCCTTGCCGCCGGCGTCGACGAACTCGATCCTCACCTCGCACGGCTTCTCGATCGTGGTGGAATTCTCGCTCGCGTAGAAGTCCTTGTCGCTCATGTGAGCGACGCGCGCCTTGGAACCGGATTTCGGCCACTGCTGCATCATCTTGTGCGGGTTCTTCTGGGCGAACTTCTTTACGGAAGCGGCCGGTCTGCGGTCAGAGTTGCCTTGGCGAAGGACCGGATTTACCGCCGAGCCGAGAACCACGGCGAACCTCTCCTGCAGGGCTCTTTCTTCCTCGTTCTTGGGCTCTTCGGGGTAGTCCGGGATATCGTATCCCTTTTCCTGCAGCTCCTTGATCGCGGCTTGCAGTTGAGGGATGGAAGCGCTGATGTTGGGCAGCTTGACGATATTGGCTTCGGGGGTCTTCGTGAGCTCTCCGAGCTGCGTCAGGTAATCGGGAATCCTCTGATCGTCGGTGAGCTTCTCGGGAAAGGTCGCGATGATCCGGCCCGGAAGAGAGATATCCCTCGTTTCAGCCTCGATGCCGGTACCCTCAGTGTACTTCTGAATGACGGGGAGCAAGGCGTATGTCGCCAGCGCCGGCGCTTCATCGGTCTTCGTCCAGATTATCTTCGAGGTGGTCATCTTTGGTCCTTCATGTGCGTAGATGTGCCGACCACGGCCCCACCGGGCGGGCTGGCCTATCTGGCGCCGGCTGTCAGCTATGCCGCGACGCAAATAGCGCCACCCTTGATAGTGGATATTTCCTCATTTGCAACACGGACGCGGGTGGCCCTATGGCCGCACTGTCAGTGGCCGATCTGCGCGTAATTGTTATTGTTACAGGCGCCGGCGCATCCGTGTAGCAGGGCCGAGATCGCGACCGGACGCTGCGCTTGACGCCGCCTTACCGGCCGCCCCGCCTGGTAGGTCCCCGCGGGCAGCTTGGGTGGTAGGCTTCACCTCCCTATGATGCTGATCCACCAGGGGCGCGGGATCGGCGATCCGAGAGAGGGACATTGGAGGTCGGCTTTCCGTACGGCAGAGACCAGGTCGTGCTGGACCTCCCCGGCGACAGACTGGTTGGCGTCTACGAGCCGCGGGAGATGCCCGGCGTGCCCAACCTCCGGGCGGAGGTCGAGCGCGCGTTGGGAATGCCCATCCATTCGCAGCCTCTCCGCGACCTTGCACAGGGCCGGCGCAGGGCCGCCATCGTCGTCGACGACGCCAGCCGTTCGGTGCCGAATGCGGAGCTCCTTCCGCCAATCGTCGACGAGGTGCGAGCGGGCGGGGTCGCGCTTTCCGAGATCACGGTCGTCGTCGCGACGGGGCTGCACCGGCCCCTGACCGAGCCGGAGCTCGACGCGGCTCGCGGCAACCTGCCGGTGCGGATCATCAGCCATCGTGCCGACAGGGAGGAGGAGCTGGTCCCGATCGGGACGACGTCGCTGGGGCAGGAGGTCAAGCTCAACCGAGCCTACATGTCAGCCGACCTCAAGATTCTCGTCGGCGACGTCGAGTATCACCAGTTCTGCGGGTACGGCGGTGGGGCGAAGAGCATCTATCCGGGTATTGCAGATGCCGAGGCGATCCGACACAACCATTCGATGATGGAAGTGGAAGGAGCGGGTCCCGGTCGATGGGAGGACAATCCCGTCCGGCAGGAGATCGAGGAAGTGGGCCGTATGGCCGGCGTGGATTTCGCCCTCAGTGTCGTGATGAACTCCCGGAAGGAGGTGGTGCGCGCGACCGCGGGGCAGGTCGTGGACGCGTTTCTTGCCGGCACGCGAGCTGTCGACGAGATGTACCGGATCGAAGTTTCCGAAGCGGCCGACCTCGTGATCGCGTCGGCTGGCGGACACCCGAAGGACATCGATCTGTATCAGGCGCAGAAGGCCATGACGGCGGGGCGGCGCATCGTGAGGGAAGGCGGAACCATCGCCGTCATCGCCGAGTGCCCGGAGGGCCACGGCAGCGAGTTGTTCGACCGCTGGATGAACGAAGCGACATCCTTGCAGGAAATCGTCGAGCGGATTCGCACCAAGTTCGTGATGGGAGGACACAAGGCCTATCAGTTCGCACGAGAGATGGCCTGGGCCGACGTGTGCCTTCTCTCCGCATTGCCTCCGGGACAGGTTCGGTCGTATTTCATGACTCCCCTCGGAGGCGCTCGGGATCTGATGGAGCTGGTCGGCCGTGGGGGTACGATCGCTGCCCTGCCGCAGGCGACGCTCACACTGGCGGAGATCCCGGGGGGGCTTCATGAGCCACGACAGGTGTTGGAATGGGGACGAACCTGATGGATCTCGATCTCGAGAGGGAGCGATGGTGATGTCATTAGAGGAAGAACTGAAAGAGCGTGTACTCGACCTCGGCGCCGACTTCGTGGGCGTCGCCTCGCGATCGAGGTTCGATCATGCCCCCGATTTCTCGGATCCGAAGCCACTCGTTGGTCAAGGAAGGACAGGCCTCTCCGAGGTATTCGAGCTCGAGGAATCGCACACAGAGGAGGCAATCAACCTGCTCGTCCTCGCGTTCGAGCGGGATCCCGCCTACCGGTATTTCTGCGATGCTGAACGCTCCGGGTACCGGCGTCGACTCGGCGTGGTCTTTCGATCGGGGCGGGCGCTGCAACGTTCATCTAGCCAGCCCGTCCTGGGGATCATGTCGGGCCAGCGCCTGGCTGGACTGGCGATTATTCAGGAGCCCGGTGCGAGCGTTTCAGTATGGGCCCAGCTGTGCTGGTTGCTGAAGATCGCGCTGTTCACCGGCCCGCTCGCATCCCGGAGGATTCTCCGGGACATGAGAATCGCAGAGCGAGCCCGCCCTGCCGAGCCGCACTTCTATTTGCCGATTCTCGCGGTGCACCCGGATTTCCAGGGCAGCGGCTGCGGTCGCGTTCTTCTCGAGGATGTGCAATCTCGATCGGTACGGCATCCGTGCTCCGAGGGAGTGTGCCTCGAGACCGAGAATCCGAACAACGTTCCCTTCTACGAGCATATCGGCTATCGAGTGATTGCGAGGAATACGGATTCCGACCTCGAGATCACCACGCTATTTCGCGCCCACGAAAGCGGATAGCCGTGATCCCGTCGCCACGCGTCAGCTTCGACGGGTGACGTAGACCGGGCTCGACCAGGCCATGTGCCCATCGGTCTGCACCACCTTCACCAGGTACGGTGACCGCCGATCTGCCGGAGGGGGCAGCGCGATCGAGAGACTCAGCTCTCTCTCCGTTACCTGCTCCGGGTAGCGGTGGATGGTCACCCGCAGGTCCATGCCGCCGAAGCTCCAGGTCCGCCCGGGCGTCAGCTCGTCGAAGGCGGCCTGGCACTGGCAGACCGGTGAATCGAAGACGATGCGCCCGCGTTCGGCCTGGTCCAGCCACAGGTCGATACCATCGGCGTCGCCGGTGGTTCGCGACCGGAACCGGACTTCTCGCTCCGTCTGCTCGGTGATGCCGTCGGCCGCGGAATCGAAAGCGAAGGTCGAGGCCTTTTCGATCTGCGCTCCCTCTGCGCGAAGGATACCGCTCCAATTTACGCGCCGGCCGCGGCCACGGATGCGTGCGCCCTCCCAGCGCACGCGGATTCGCCGCGACGCGGACAGGTCGTCGAAGGCCGGCGGGCGGACCACGGCCACCGGCTCCCGCCCGCGCAGGAGGCTGAGTGACTCGAGGGGAGTAGCGGCCTTGACCAAGGCGCTCGCTGTGACTTCGCCGTCGACCTCGAGCACGCTACCCATCGGCTGGCCGTGGACCTCGAAGGCAAGATCGATTCGCGGACCCGTGGTGCCGTAGCAGCGGCGTCGACGAAGGGCATCGAACACGGCGTCACGCGTCAGCTCCGGTGCCAACACGCAGGTCAACCCGCCGGCGATGCCGAATTCGCCCGCGCCCGGGTCTTCGGCCCCGGGCCGGCCCTTGTGGCCATCGCTGTTGCACACCACGCCGACGATCTGTCCCGCGTCCAGCGCATCCCAGAGCAGCCACTCGAAAACACCCCAACACGATGCGACCTCGACCAGCGGGCAGAGATCACCATCGTGGTATCGCCTCACGTCCGCGTAGCGTCCGCCCACGTGCGCGGCCACGATCACGTTGTCGGCGCCAACATGCCGGTGCAGGCGATCGAAGAGCACACTGGCCGGGTGGGCTGGTGACCTGTCGTCCTCCGGCACGGTTGGCACCTGCCAATGGCTGGAACGGAGAATCGGCTGATCCTCGGATCGGTAGATCACATTACGATCACCGCCGGCGAAGGTGTTGCCGGACCATTCGTAGCCCGGGAACACCACGAATCGGCCGTCTTCATGGAAGTGGCGGACCGTCTGCTGCAGCTTCAGCCAGGCCTCATCGGTGACTTGAAAGTCGTTACCCTGGTGGCTCATGAAATCGAGTCGAGCCACCTCGCGGCCGAAGCTGAAGTACTCCTCATCGCTGCCGGTGCCGATGGTCGTCTCCGTCTGCGCGTGCAAATCGCCCCAGAATCTCCGAAACGTCGGCGGCTCCGCCTGACAAGTGACGAAATTGCTCCGGGTCTCGAGTGCACCGGCGGACGCGAGCACGGAGCCGGTGCCCGGCGCCCTGAAGGTCAGGCGCTGGTCTTCGATGGCGACGTCGCCATCGCCCTCCCAGGCGAGATGAAGGTCATCCGTGAAGGCCGTCGGATTGCCCCAGTGGTCCTGCCCTTTCACGAATACCTCGACGGGCTCACCCACCGTCGCTTGTGTGGGCACGATGGCGATCAATTCGAATGCCTCGCCGGCCACGACCGCAAAAATCGGGGAGCTGGGTAGTCGCTCGACCACACATGCGTTGGTCGGATCGACGAGGATTCGGAACTCGTGGCGTGACTCGACGAACGTCTGGGCTCGAACACCAGGCGACCCGCCCGACCGATCGCCCAGGACGATCGTCACGAGATCTCCCGGTGCCAGCGTGCCGTCGTACACGTCGAGGGTCAGACACCTCATCCACGGGCGGAAGTGTCCCTTCCACTCGAAGCGCGGCTCGAGCTTCGCGTCCCCAGATGTACTGGCCGTCGTGTAGCCGGGATCCGTGGGACGCTCGAACTGCGGCTTCCCCCAGTCACTGGCGTATCGCTGCGCGAACTTGATCGTCCCGCCCTCGTCGATGCCGAGGCTCCCCACGGTGAGGGTGATCGTCCAGGTGCCGAAGCATCCGGCAACGACCGGGCCGGGCGGATCGAGCCATACCTTGCCCAGCCTCTGCTCCAGCTGTCGATCGTTCATTGAGGCTCCACTGCTCTGGTTGCTTCTACTCGTCACGGCAGGCTTCGAGCAGCGCACTCCGATGGGAAATGCGGATCAGAGCTCGTAGCTCCCCTGGTGTGCTACCTCGAGGAAGGCTACGAGAAGCGCGATGGCGGCCTGGATGTCCTTCTTGTGCGCCATCTCCACGACCGAGTGGACGTAGCGCGTCGGGATCGACAGCGTCATTGCGGCGACGGCGCCCCCGGCCCGCTGCACACCTCCCGCGTCGGTGCCACCCCGCGGCAGGATCTCCATCTGGTGCTTGATGCGCTTCCTCCTGGCGATTTGCTGGAACTTCTTCACCAGCTTGGGACTTGCGATGAACGAGCTGTCCATGATCTTGATGGCCACGCCCCCGCCCAGGCTCGAGATCTTCTTGTCGGCTGACACGCCCGGGACGTCGCAGGCGATCGTCACGTCCAGCGCAATCACGATGTCAGGCGCCACGCCGAATGCGCTCGCGGTCGCCCCGCGGAGCCCGACCTCCTCCTGCACGCTGCCCACCGCATAGATGTCGACCTGGTGACTTCGCAGCTTGCGCATGGCCTCGAGCATCACGTAGACACCCACGCGATCGTCGAGGGCTTTGACGGTCACGCAGTCGCCGAGATCCAGGAAGGTCTGCTCCAGCGTGACCATGTCACCGACGCTGACGTTCCCGGTGACCGTCTTCGCGGGAAGCCCGAGGTCCACGTGCAGGTCATCGAGCTTGGGGAGCTTCGCGCGGTCCTTGGGGGTCATGATGTGAATGGGTTTCGAGCCGATTACGCCACAGAGCTTCTTCTTCCCGTGCACCATGACGCGCTGGGCGATGAGTGTCTTGGGGTCGAATCCGCCGATCGGGTGGATGCGCAGGAAGCCGGTCTTCTCTTCGACGTAGCTGACCATGAAGCCGATCTCGTCCATGTGAGCGACGACCATCACCTTCCGCCCGATTGCCCTCTTGCCCCTCGGGACCTTTCCGCTTCGGAATCCGATGACGTTGCCGAGCGCGTCGGTCTTCACGCTGTCGCAGACCTTCGAAAGCTCCGACTTGGTCAGGGCGCGGATGGCGTCTTCGTGGCCGGGGACGCCCGGAGTCTCGGCGAGCTGCTTGAGGAGTTCCATGACTGGCTCCTTTAAATGGTTCTGCCGGTTGTCCCGTCCCGGAACTCGTGCGGGAATCGGGTCCGAGCCCCGAGTGAAGCCGATGGCGCGTCCGCTCGCCACCTCTCGAGAGCCGGGGGGAGTCGCGGACGGCGGCGCGCTCGGGAATGGTACCATCGAAGCCGTGAAGATCCTGATCACCGGAAGCTCGGGCTATCTGGGGAGGCAGGCCGTTCAGACGGCTCTGGAGAGAGGGTTCGAGGTGATCGGGTTCGACAAGAAGCCTCTCGGTCTCGAGCACGACTCGTTTCGCGAGAAGATCGGAGATGTCACCGACGCGGAGTCGGCAAGAGCCGCCACGATGGGCTGCGACGCCGTCTTCCACCTGGCGGCTGCCCTGGCGCAATTCGAGCCTGATCAGGAGCGCATGCATCGGGTGAATCTCACGGGGACAGCCAATCTGCTGTCAGCAGCTCTCGATCAGCAGGTGGGCAAATTCATCTTCATGTCTTCGGTGGAGGTATACGGGATCGAGGCTCCGATTCCCTGCGGTGAAGATGCTCCTTTGAACCCTGTCTCCCGGTACGGAATGGACAAGGTCGAGGGAGAGAATCTCTGCAGGGAGTATCTCGACAAGGGGATGGATATCACCGTCTTCAGGCCATCGACCATCAATGGGCCCGGGCAGAACGAGCCGTTTCTGCTGGCCCAGATCAAGGCCATCTCCAACGGGAAGGCCACGATCCTGCCTGGAGGCGGCAGGACGAGGCTGCAGATGGTGGATGTCAGGGATGTCTGCCAGGCCATGTTCCTGGCTCTGGAGACCCAGGATTTCAGGGGCGCCGTCCTGAACCTGGGGAGCGATGATGTACCCACGCTGAGAGAGGTGACACTCGCCCTCTATGATCACGCGGGAACCAAGCCGAGGTTGATCAGTGTCAATGCCACCGTGGCTCGAATCGCCATCAGGGGACTTTCTGCGATGAAGCTCTCAC
>Ga0307423_1001678_pt1 | contig 13133 bp, 8 predicted proteins | sample SalMarWE160310MG_FD_202154 | JGI IMG/M metagenome (GOLD analysis project Ga0307423, IMG submission 202154) | Salt marsh sediment microbial communities from the Plum Island Ecosystem LTER, Massachusetts, United States - WE1603-10 | ecosystem: Environmental > Aquatic > Marine > Intertidal zone >...
ATGAACCCTAATAATGGAAAGGTAAATGATATAGCAGTAAAAGCAGATTTAGTAGTCACATTTCACAAGAAAAAAGCCGGGTTTAAATCTACAAATGATTATATTAAAGAAATTATCGTAAAGCCAATAGGAATACCCATAGAAGCAAGTATTGTAGTAGGAAGAGGAGATTTATTACCAACACTAAAGAAACGACAAAAAGAGAATCATAAAGGACAGTTTGGAAAGATATTAATAATAGGGGGATCTAAAAATTATACTGGTGCTCCTACTTTCTCATCTTTGACAGCTATTCATTTCGGTTGTGATTTAGTCATTACATATGTACCCGATGTTGTTTCTAACATATTAAGGAGCTTTTCACCCGATTTAATAGTGAGAAGCAATCCAGGGGATTGGCTAAACATGGATTCATTTGAAGAGATTAAATGGTTAGTTGATTGGGCAGATTGCGTTTTAATTGGTCCGGGGTTAGGAACTGAATCACAAACTGAAAAATTGATAGTTGCATTATTACGATTTTTAGTAGAAAACAACAAGAAATTTGTTTTGGACGCTGATGCTCTGAAACTTATTAAAGATCATTTGGAAATAATAAAAGGATCACAGTGTATCTTGACTCCTCATGAGGGAGAATTAAAAATCATGACAGGAATCGTTTTACCCCCCCATAATGAAGTGGAGAATCGTGGGAAAATTCTTCATGATCTGGCAAAAAAATTAGATGTTACTTTAATCCTCAAGGGACCATTTGATTATATAATTTCTAAAAATAAATTTAAAATAAATAAGACAGGTTGTCCAGAAATGTCAATAGGTGGTACTGGTGATGTTTTAGCAGGACTTTGTGCTTGTTTCTTGGGTACTGGAAATGATGTATTTCAATCAGGTTGTTCAGCTGCATTCTTGAATGGATATTTAGGTGAACATTGCAAATCTAACATTGGTCCACGATTCACAGTTTTGGATATGATAAAAGCGATAAATGAAGTGATTTTAAAGTTACAGAAACCAATTTAAAAGAAAATTTTAAATTTTACTTGTTGGCTCTTACAATAAAAATTTATTTCGATTAATAAAAATTTATTAAGATTAACTTTTGTTATATTATAAGAATATATTATTTAACTTTATTATTGAGAAAAAAGTTGGAGATTACATTATAGGTGATTAGAATCAGTGCAAGTCTTTAAGATTAACCTTGACGGAACAACAACGGAAATAACAACTCAAGGACCAATAAAAGATGTGTTAAAAACCGATGAATGTTATATTTTAGTTGCTGATGATGTCAGAAAGGTCTTTTTATGGAAAGGTTTGACAAGTAGCGTAAGATCAAAATTTATTGGAGCGAAGCGGAGTCAAGAAATTCGAGGACAAGTAGGCATGCACTTTGCAGTCGTTCCACTTGATGAAACGGATGAAACAGAAGAATTTCTAAATCTAATTGGGGGAAAAACAGAAGGTGGAATTGCTAAAGAAATAAGATCCGACACTCCCGCGCCAATTAACGCTCCATCCGTCCATCCTTTAAGAGAAAAAGATCCCTTCGGAATCCCCAAACCAGCAGACGGAATGAATATTGCAGGTTCTATGAGTAGAGCTTCTGAAAATTCGGGTCCTCTCTATAAGGGTCAAGATTCTTTCTCAACTATGATGCAAGAGGAAAGTCACGTGAATTATGAGCAGATCATGCAAAAGCTTGAGGAGATCAAGATTCCTGATGGTTTTGAGAGAGAAATTATAATTATTGGAAACAACGCATATTCAGTTGTTGAAAAAGTTCAAACATTTCTGGGGAAAAAGGAAGTCACCAAAGAAATATCAAGAGTTGGCACAATTCCGGAAGGAGTGTTCTTTGCAGAAGATTATTCCCCTCGCATCTTATCTGAAAATGGAAAAATATTAGCCATTGAATTTCTTAAGCGAATTGGAGGGCCAAAAGACGCAAAAATGGAATTTAAGAGTAAGAAAGAAATACTTAAAGACCAAATAAAGACACAACTTGAAGGATATTAAATATTTCTCTTTTTTTATCTCTCTTTGGAACTAATTTTGGAAATTTAATTTTTAATTAAAACTTAAATGTCTGAAGCATTTTATTATTATTAATCGATAGAAAAAAAATTAGCAATTACCAATGAAAGAGACAGCACATGAGTAATTTAACACAAGATGAAGCCCAAAATTTATCATTATTCTTAGGTAATATCACTGAACATACAGAATTGGAAGCATTAGCCCTCGTTACTCGCGAAGGCTTGCGACTTGCATTTTCTTGCATTCCAGATTATAACGTTGATCCTGATTTATTCTCAAGTTTATCAGCGGTTGTAATGCAAAGTGGACAAGATTCGATTGAATCATTAGGTTTTAATAACCTTCTTGAAGTGGTTTTAAGAGGCGGAGATGCATTTATTATTTTAAGTTCGGCGGGGAGATTTTTCCTGATGGGAGCAAGTCGTAAAATAGAAGATCTAGGCAAGATCGTGACTGTCTTTAGATACTATGCACAAGAAATCTCTAAACGCTATCCCTTGATCTAACCTTCATGTAAGTCTGTTAAAAATTGAATAATTGATGATCACAAGAGCGAAAATAATAAATTATACTTTCAAGATCATATTATTTTATTATTAATCAAAAAATAGGTATGAAATAAAATGGCAGAACTAAAAATATTTGTTGATGTTAATGAAAAAAGTGACGATAAAGTAGTTATCTGTCAAGAAAATGCTACTAAATTGGGGCTTATAAATGGTGCTCCTGTCGAAGTAGAAAATCCAGATAACAAGAGAAAATACAATGCAAAAATAGAAATTTCAAGCATGGTCTTGGATTTTGCTGCACAGATTTCTAAGAATGTCATAGATAACCTAGATTTTTCAGGAGTAGAATTAATCTTACGTCCAGTTAGCAGTACAAGACTAGTTGCTCCCAAGTTACAAATCCCGAAAATCCCATCAGGATCGGTAAATCCTCCTTCACCACAATCGCCCTCATTAACTCCTTTACCCTCACCACCAGATAATATACCAACTACAAGATCAATTCCAGAACTTGTTAGAACTACAGTACCAAGCAGACCTCCTCAACCAGTAGTTAGACCAACACCAGTTCCTCAGCCAAAATTAACTCCAACACCAACTCCTCAACCAAGTTTTCCTCCTACACCTCAACCAAGATTAACACCAGCACCGGCTCCTCAACCAAATTTTCCTCCTACACCTCAACCAACACCTATGCGTTCCGTTCCTAGTATGCCCAGCCAAGAAATAGGAAGGGGAACTACGACAGCAGATTCCTATCCGAATAGAATCGATGTTTTTATGTTACAGAGTCAAAAAGGAGGGATTGTTCTAACTCCCGTTGTAGATGATAACCTTGAAGGTGGAAGGGTTCAATTAAGTGGTACTGTCATTCAACAATTGGGGCTTGGGAAGGGCTTACTTATCGCTTGGGAAGATCCTTTAACTAGGTCGATCGGATCAGCTAGAATAGATGAAGCAATCATTAGTCCAACCGAAATTCGGATGAGTAGAGATACAAAGCAAGACACCAACATTCAATCACAGCAAGTAGTAGTCTATTCCACTGAACCACCCATTCAAAAAGCATCAGAGCTCATGCTTGAAGTTCAATCTCAACCTAACCTTATGGGTTATTGTTTAGTTAATGCACGTACTCAACTCACACTTTCAATACACCAAGATGATATTTTATCTTTTGAAGATGAACTTACAGGTGCAATGGGAGCGGGCAAAGTCGAGATTTTAGAGGAAGTCCCTAACAACGTCATTGTTATTGACAGTGAAATCCTTGAAGCTTCGGGTATCGGAAGTTTTGAAGTAAAAATAACAAAAAATTTAAGACCAATAATACCTCTACAAAACATTTCATTGGGCATTTCTCCAATTGCAGGAGAAAATATGTGGGAAATCATTTCTACTGCTCGTCAAAATATAGATTCACTAAAAGCATGGTTAGCAAATTATATCATATTCAAAGGAATTAAATTGAGATGGAATGCTGTAAATATTGCTTGTTCCATTCTCAACACGGTGCCTGATTTAACAGGCGATGTGTTAGCTCAAATTACCGCAAATACAACAATAAATCTAACCCCCACGGGATTAGTGCCATTTAACGCTATTCTAATAGTAGATATTAGCCGCTCAATGATGGCGCGTGATGTACTTGTTACAAACATTGCTCCCGCAATAGAGGGAATCAAGGCAGCTATGGAGTCACGTGAAATTCAAGAATTTTTAAAACACTTTAAACCAGGGATTAATATTCCTCGTAGAATAGCAGCTGCGTTCGCAGCGGTTCTCTTCTTAAGTGAAAAAGTAGGGCGTGGATTTGGTGAAAAAGTTAGCGTGATTCGATTCGCAGATGAGGGTCAAATTTTACCGTTTGGGGATGGATACTATATGGATTCAGCCAGCGGCAAAAAAGGCGTGTTGGAAGAGGCCGCACGAATGATCGTGGATCGTATAGGTAACGCTTACGGCCAAGCAACTAATATGAGCGATGCAATGGTTAAAGCCCATCAAGTCCTCACCGAATTCGATCGTATGTCCCCCCCGGGTCAAGCACAACCGACCATGATAATAATGCTTACCGATGGTATTCCAACGGATGGAGAAACCTTTTTGCAAACCATCAAATTATTTGCTGATAACGAAAATGTGATTCTTTATATTGTTGGGCTGGGGAATCCAGATCGGGAGCTGATGGTACGCGCAGCTCAACTATGTGGTGGAGAATACTTTGAACCCGAAGATGCGGGTGAGTTATTGATCTGGTACTCGAAACGCGCGAGAGATTTAACCGTAAAATTGAGAGCACAGCATCTCATTAATGATTAATTATTAGAGAAGTGAATTTCAAAACCGTCTTGACTAAGGTTCTTGATTATTTCTAAAATTTCATCTCTTTTCTTATATAATGAACCTTCTAAAAGTTCCTTCAAATTATTAAAAAAATCAGTTTTAAAAAAAATTTCTTTGTTGTGATACAAGATTTCATTTTTTTTTATTTTTCTAATTACATTGATCGATTAATAAGAATGAGAATTTATCCCATGTGACATTCATTTTTCCTTGTAATTTGTTGGTTCATGTGTCCAGGGGAAAGTTCCTTAATAACAAATATACGCATACCTCTTTATGAATTAAAAAAAGAAGTTAGGTGAACATTCAGAATGGGATAAAGTTTAACGCTTCAAATAGGAGCTTAATGACAATATAAATCCAGAAAATGGAAACGGTTCTGAATCCCAAGGTCATAAACCAACTATGATATCGTATAATAAATGAATGATTCCTTCTGCATTGTTATAAAACACATCCCAAGACATTAACGTGAACTCTTAAAGCCTCTCTTCGGATAATAGGATCAAATCGCTAAAAAGAAAAAAAATATATGATAGGTCTTTAATCATTTACTCTTTTTCAAGGCTGTATCCCAAGAGCGTGATCTCAACGATTACATCATCAAAATAGGGGATATTTTTTATTCATTTTATATATAATATTTAAGCTAATTCTGGTATTAAATTATTAAATTTCAACAGATTAAATTAATTTAGAATCTTTTTATTCATAGAAAAATAATAAGCAAGGGGATAAAAATAATAAATGATAATGAGAAACCTCGCTTTCTAGATTATAATTTAAATTTTAATGAAAGAATCGATGACCTTATCTCAAGGCTAACGCTTGATGAGAAGATTTCACAGTTCTTAAATAATGCTATGGCGATTGAGCGCTTGAACGTGCCTAAATACGATTGGTGGAATGAAGCTCTCCATGGGATCGGATATGCAGGCATTGCTACTGTTTTTCCTCAAGCCATAGGTTTAGCTGCTTCTTTTGATTTGGAGTTGATGAGTGAAGTATCTAATGCAATCTCTGATGAGGGAAGAGCAAAACATCACGAAGCTGTAAGAAATAACCAAAGAAAAATTTTTCAGGGATTAACTTTTTGGTCTCCGAATGTCAATATATTTAGAGATCCCCGATGGGGAAGGGGTCAAGAAACCTATGGGGAGGATCCATACCTTACTTCTCAAATGGGTGTGACTTTTATAAAGGGTTTACAAGGAGATCATCCCAAATATCTAAAATTAGTAGCTACTCCCAAACATTACGTAGCTTACAGTGGATTAGAACATGAGAGACATTTCTTTGATGCTAAAGTTAGTAAAAAGGATCTATTTGAAACATATCTCCCGGCCTTTGAAGCGTGTATAAAGGAAGGGAAGGCTGAAGGCATAATGGGTGCCTATAATCGTGTTAATACTGAACCTTGTTGTGCGAGTAAATACTTACTCCAAGATATTTTGCGAAAAAAATGGAAATTTAAAGGGCATGTTGTTTCAGATTGTGGAGCCATTAAGGACATCTATCACAACCATAAAGTTGTCAAAACAGGAAAAGAAGCTGCTGCTATGGCGTTAAATGCAGGATGTGATCTATTTTGTTGTTTAGGAATTGCTACGAAAAAAAATAGGAAAGTAAGATGGGAATGGATAAGTAATGCTATTCAAGAAGGTTTGCTAACTGAAGATGTGATTGATAAAGCCTTGAAACGATTACTTCGTGCAAAATTTTTACTTGGATTGTTTGATCCTCCCGAACTGGTTCCATATACTTCTATTCCTTATGAAGTCAATGATAGCGAAACACACAGGCAAATAGCATTACAAGTTGCGAGAAAAACAATTGTTCTTCTTAAAAACGAGGAAAAACTCCTTCCATTAAAGAAAGATGTTAAAAAAATAGCAGTGATAGGACCCACAGCAGATAACAAAGACGTGCTCCTCGGCAATTATTTTGGTACGCCATCGAGATATACAACAATTTTACAAGGTATTAAAGAAAAACTAAGAGGGAAGGGTGAAGTTTTTTTTGCTGAGGGATGTCCATTAAAGGAAATATCCGAAGATGGATTTAATGAAGCAATTAGGATTGCAAAAGAAACTGATGTCATTATCATGGTGTTAGGAATAAGTCCACGTCTGGAAGGAGAAGAGGGAGAGGCTGCTGAATCTGATTTGACAGGAGATCGAATAGACATTGGATTGCCAGGTAGTCAAAATTCTTTATTAATAAAGATTCACGAACTTGGAAAACCAATAATACTAATGTTAACTGGTGGAAGTGCACTTTCTTTTATACAAGCTAAAAAAATGATACCTGCTATTCTTTTTGCATGGTATCCTGGAGAAGAAGGAGGAACAGCCGTAGCAGATGTGATTTTCGGTGATTATAATCCTGCTGGTCGATTACCGGTGACTTTTTATAAAACCATAGATCAAATTCCTGACATTAGAGATTATAGCATGAAAGGGAGGACTTATCGCTATTTTGAGGGAGATGTGTTATATCCTTTTGGGTTTGGATTAAGTTATACAACTTTTCATTATGATAATTTGAACATATCTAATGACAAAGTAAGAATTGGTGAAGATATTAGTATCAATGTCGAGGTAAAAAATACTGGCAATGTTTCTGGGGAAGAAGTAGTTCAATTGTACCTCTCCAATGTTTCTTCTAAATTTACTGTTCCAATTCGTGAATTGAAGGGATTTAGGAGGGTATCACTTGATAAAGGTGAGAAAAAAGTCATAACATTTACATTGCAGTCTCATGATTATTCCACTGTCGATATGGAAGGGAACAGAATTGTTGATCCGGGAGAGATTTTCTATACTATTGGTGGATCTCAACCTGGATTTAAAGAAAACATTGGCAATTTCGTTAAGGGAACTTTTAGACTCATTGGGGAATCTCTATTGTTCGATTGAAATTTTTTTATCACGTTTCATATTTGGGAATTCTTTCTTTTAATCCCTTTATAAAAAACTTTTATAGGGGGAATTTAATAATAAATATAAAAGTAAAAAAACTGAATAAACTTCTTGATTACCATGAGAATAAAGAAAATAATAAGTATCGATGAGCGAGGGCGCATTGTGATACCTAAAGAAGCACGGAACGCTCTTGGGATTACTACGAATTCACAATTAATGATGATCAGCGATTCAGAAGTAAAGGAAATTCGAATCACTCCAATAGGATTCTCCGGAGATAAGATTCCAATAAAACTACGGGTCACCATGGCAGATATACCGGGAGCACTTGCTCGACTTGCAACATTATTTGGAAATCTGGGATTGAGCATGATGTATAGTGAAGCAGTAATAATTGAAAAAGATAAAACTGCAGTCTGGACAGTAATTTCGGAAAGGCCTGATAATATGGATGATTTAAAAGAAGAACTCATGAATCAAGGTGGGGCAATAAAAGTAGAGATACTTCCGTTAGAATAAATATTGAAAAGTTAGGTATATCTATATGGCTAAAAAGAAGAAGAAAGATGTAAAAGATGACATTGTTTCAACATATTCTCTTGATAACGCTCTAAAATCATCTGAAAAAACGGGAGCAGACCTTCAAGGATTATTAAAAGGAGTATCAGAAGAAAAAGGATTTATAACTCCTAAAATAGAGGAACAGAGAGTAGCCCCTCAATTATCGCACGAATCGAAGAAAAAAATAGCTGAAGCATACATACAAGAGGATGTTCCATTAGCTCAGAGGGAAAATGTAGAAAAAAGTATTGAAGTAAACATAATAGAAACTGCACAATCTCTAAAAGCAGAAGAGTTGAAACCTCATATTCCAGCAACTGTAATAAAGCCTTCTTTTTCTAAAAAAGATAGTATATATATAAGCTTGGCTGACTTTTTCCAAGAAATGTACAATGGTTATAATGAACGTTATGATAGGTGGGAAAATTCAATATCTTCAATATTGACTATTTTACGAAAAATGAGGAAAATCACTAAGAAAAATACAGAGGATCTCGTAGAATCTATTACAAACATGCATCATAAAATACAGATTAATATGGAAAATTTTAAAATAAAAAGAGATGAAGTAGAAAAAGTCGCTGGTGTAGATGTAGAATCAATGTCAGGTGAATTCAAAAAAGTTTTGGGATTATTAGAACTCCAAGTTAAAGAGTATCAACTAAAAAAGTTAACAGATGAATACATTCATTTTCAACATCTTCTCTCTTGAATTGTTTATTGAATTTTGGAAAATTAATCAATACTATAATCATGCCATCATCAAATAAATCGCAAGATCGTCCTTTAATTTTAGATATAGGCAGTAATAATTTTCGAATGGGATGGGCAGGTGATGATTTTCCTGATATCATTGCTCCAAGTGTTTATGTAGATCCTTCTGATTTTATATTCACATCTGATGTATTGGAGGGATTAGAAGAGATTTATCTTCAAAACTATGAACAAGAATATTTAGTTGGTCATGCTGCTCTAAGATATCAACATATATTAAGGCTCCACGAATTTAAAAAAGAGAATAATTATAACTTATTATTGAAATTCTTTTATTATTATTACCAGCAATTAGGAATAGAAGAACCATTCCTATTCAAACAACCTTTGATCATTTTAACTTCATTTAACATGTCAGATCTGGAAAAGGAAAAGTATAAGGAAATATTTCTTGAATCATTAGGATTTCCGACACTATTATTTTTATCAGATGACCAAGCAATCTTATCAACGATGCAAAAAACTAGTGGTGTAATTATAAATATTGGTGAAAGTACTACTTTAATTTCAACCATATTCCATGGTTTCACTAATATCATGGCTAAGGATGTCTTCCCTATTTCAAGCAAAGATTTGACAAATTACATGTTAAATTTGCTCATATCCAAAAAATTTTTTGAAGATAATCTCTATGTTGATGATAAAATTGCAAATGAAATAAAAGAGAGATATTCTCTTTGTATTCTCCATCCCGAGGAGGAGATCAAGAAAGTCAAGGAAGGTTTGACGAAATATGATAGAATGATTAATCTACCGAATAACTTGAATATTAAAATAAATATTGAGCGAATTCAAGTTTCGGAACCATTATTTGATCCAAAAAAGATCCATATAGATTACATGAGCTTAGCTGAAGCTGTTTCAAAAGTAATAAAAGCTTGGGACAGGGAAAATTGGGAAGAATTGATACCAAATATCATCCTAGCAGGAGGGGGGAGTTTGATTCCAGGATTAGCTGAGAGACTTAAGATAGAATTGATGAGTTTCTTCTCTGAGAAAATAAGAAATAAAATAGATGTTATTGCTCCTTCTGGTCGTGAAAATATGGGATGGATTGGTGCTTCAATATTATTCTCTAAAGAACAATTAAACAAGGGATGGATTGAAAATCCTAGAAAGGAACAAAAGCTAGTTTCTGAAGAAAATGAGGAGTAAGATGAAATGACGGTAAGGCTTGATGTGAAAAAACAGTTTTTAAAAAATTTTCAAGATACTGTAATTCAAGGTAGAAAATTACTTCAAGCAGGAAACCATCAATGGGCAGATCGCTTACTAACAGAATTATATTTTGAAATAGAAAGAAATGAATGGTTAGATATCCAAAAAAAGCACCAATTAATAATGATCATTACAAATTCATGGTGGATGTACATAAATTCACTGATGCAATTAAAAACTGAAGAATCTAAAGTCGATATTATCAAATATATTGATGGTTATAAGCGATTTTTCTCTTTTTTATCAAAATTAGATAATTTTTATCTTTTTAATAATTTTACAACAAAGTTATTGAAATCTTTCATTGAAATGGAAGATATTTCTCTTTCTGGCATTACTAAATTTATAAATTCTTTTTGTTTAAAGGTGAGTGAACGAAAAGAAGATTTAAAATTAGTTGAATTACAAATCCTTCTAATATATATAAGGAAATCCGTGATTCCTCAAGAATTTTATCATTTTAGTATGGAAATTATAGGGAGAACTGTTTTTAAACTAGAACCAAGTAAGAGATCCTTATTTTTATATATTCTATTAGAAAATATTAACTTAGATTATCAATTGATGGAAAACTCGGAGGAATTTGTAAAGCAGATTAATAAGATTTTGCAAAACAGGCTCCCAAGTTATCTTAAAAATGAATTTAGCAACCTTAGTCGGATCTCCGTTAATGAAAGAAATTTTACAACAATTTTAGGAGATCTTGAAGAATTAATTTACTATCTTAATGATATTGGAGAAGCTTCTTGGATTATAGTTATAATTAAGAATGTGTTTGAAAAACTAAATAGATTCAAATCTTTTGGAGATGCGATTACGTACATCAGAAAGTTCATTGATTTTTCGTTAGAAAGAAATCAATTTGATATTGCATTTGAAATATATGACTATCTCGAAGAGCTCTTTATGGTTCAGACTGATTTGGGATATGACAATATTTTAATTGAGTTGTGGGTTGAAGCTTCAAAAAAATTTGTTGATATGAAAGAAAAAAGGTATTTATTGCAATCTTTAGAAAAGTTGAATACTCACTTAAAGGTTCCGCAAACTAATGCTCAAATTTATCATTATTTCTATACATGTAATTTCTTATGGCAATTTAAATCAATCTTTTTTTCTTTAGAACAAAGAGATTTCTGGAGGATGATGTTTTATAGAGTTTTATTTGAGGAACAAGATTTTGAATTAGCTAGTAAGATAATTCCTTATTTAGATAAGGATTTGCAGGAGATTATCTCTATTCCAAAACAACTTTATAATGACGTAAACTCGTTTATTGGTGATATTTACTCATTTGAAGATGAAGGATTTGCTCCAATAATGCTTGAAGAAAATTTTGAAATTAAACAAATGATACTGCGAATTGATGCTAATGGATCAATATCATATCGGATGATATCATTACAAGACCAGATTAATGAAGGAAGAATTTTCAATGAATATTGGAATGACGCACAAATTATCGAAATATTCAACGATATTTTTTCTAACAATCCTGAGAAAAGGTTTAATTTTACTTTGATGGATATTGGTAAATTATTATATGATTTCCTCCCTAGAGCAATAAGAAACTTCTTTAAACAGTTCCGGATAAAAGCTTTAAAGGTTGTTCCAGAGATATATTTTATACTTGAGAATATGACAATTCCCTTCCAGTTAATTTATGATAATAACTTTTTCTTGCTTAAATATTCTATAGGTTACATCATTGGGGAACCTCCTTTAGGAGGAGTATCTTTTGATTATCACACCGATACTTCTATTGAAGATATACCTCAAAAGGATATTTCAGTCCTGATTATAGATTGCACTAATTCTGTTAATCCTCTAAAATGGAATGAATCAATAAAGAACAAAGAATTAATTTTTCCTTTTCAGACTGGAGCAGAGGAACTCAAGTATATCACTAATTTTTTCAATAATAGAGATGAAGTCAAAGAAATTGTCGTTTTATCTGGAGATTATTCTACCAGAAATCACATTTTATCACAATTAGCTAACGGAAAGCATAATATCATACATTTTGTTGGTAATATCTTTTATTCTAAGTTGAATCCGTATAAGAGCTTTTTTTTAGCTAATGATAATGAAATTGTCACTTTCTATGAAATCAACTCAGCATTGAAATCACAGTATGGAAATATCCATCCATTCCTATTTTTTAATTGTCAACTATTTGATGTTAAGGGAAAAAGGATAAGAAATGCATTAAAAAGGTTTGGAGATATAATGAAGGAATTTGATCACAATTATACTACTGGGATTATTGCTCGAAGCATTCCTATTTTTGATGAAGAAACCCAAGAAATCTCATCTAATTTTTATATCAATTTATTAAAACATTCTAGCCAAGGAGTTGCTCTTCTGAAAGCCCGACAAGAATGCATGTCAAAGAAAATGACATTGCTCATTGAAAATGAATTAAAAGATTTAAAGGAAGATGAAGCTACGATCAATGTTGATTTACAAAATTCACGAGCAATCTCTAGCTTTATTTTGTATGGAAAACCATGGAAAACCTTGGAAAAAATTAAATTAATATAGTTTAAGTTAAATAGTATATCTATTAGATAAATTAAAATTAATGTTGAGGTATCATGTCAGATAGAATATTAGAACTTCGAACGGAGAATCAAAGATTAAAGCAACAAGTACAAAGTTTAGAAAATAAAGTATTATCTCTTGTTGGGATGGTTAGATTTGAATCTTCAGGAGGTCCAGAAAAAAAGAATGTTTTGAATGAACATCTCCTCGAGTTAAT
>Ga0307423_1001679_pt1 | contig 13131 bp, 12 predicted proteins | sample SalMarWE160310MG_FD_202154 | JGI IMG/M metagenome (GOLD analysis project Ga0307423, IMG submission 202154) | Salt marsh sediment microbial communities from the Plum Island Ecosystem LTER, Massachusetts, United States - WE1603-10 | ecosystem: Environmental > Aquatic > Marine > Intertidal zone >...
TTACTTGTACGCCGCAGTGATGAAGGACGAGGATAACGCCGCAGATGGGCGTTTTCCATCAGCCTCCTAGGCTTTCTTGCGGGGCGTGTCGAGTAAATCCTTCAGTTCCAACATGAAGTCATTAACGTCCTTAAATTCGCGGTAGACGGACGCGAACCGCACGTAAGCCACATCGTCAAGCTCGTGGAGTTTGTTCATGACCCGCTCGCCCACGACAGAAGCCGGGATCTCTTTTTCTCCCATTTCCTGAAGCTCGCGCTCCAGCTCATCGACAAACTCCTGAAGTGTATTGATACTGATGTTTCGCTTTTCACAGGCCCGCTGCATGCCGGCAAGCACTTTGGTCCGATCGAACGTTTCCCGGCGGCCGTCCTTCTTGACCAGCACGAGGGGCAACTCCTCAATGCGCTCATAGGTCGTAAACCGATGCTCGCAGGCAATGCATTCTCGCCGCCGCCTCACCGCGTTGCCTTCCTTCGTCATCCTTGAGTCGATGACCTTGCTGTCTATCGCTCGGCAATAAGGGCATTTCATGGCTCGCCATCCATTCGTTGGGGGTTAGTCGTTGTCACGCCTCATCAAACTGTGTCAGCTTGATGCCGGCAGCATTGAGCATATCCTCGGTCATGGCGTCCGCATAGCCTTCCTGGTAAATGATCTCACCAATACCCGCGTTGATGAGCATCTTGGCGCAGATGGAACAGGGGAGATTGGTGCAATAAACCGTGCCGCCCTTGATGGAAACCCCGTGATAGGCCGCTTGAATGATCACATTCTGTTCAGCGTGAAGACCGCGACACAGTTCGTGTCTTTCTCCGGACGGGATCTTCAGCTCCTCACGCAGACAGCCGATATCGAGGCAGTGGGAGAGCCCTGCCGGCGCCCCGTTATAACCGGTGGCCAGGATTCGCTTATCTCTGACCACAACGGCTCCCACTTGGCGTCGACGGCACGTGGACCGTCTTGCCACGAGCGAGGCGATGTCCATGAAATACTCTTTCCAAGACGGGCGGCTCACAGGACAGATCTCATGCGTTATCGTTCTGGAACAGCGGGAACCTCTGACACAACTCCCGGACCGCCTCCCTCACGCGACGGATCACCGGATCATCCTGCGGATGATTCAATACATCGAGGATCTGCGATGCAATCAGGGCCATTTCCGGTTCCTTCATCCCCCGCGTGGTCACGGCCGGGGTTCCGATACGGATGCCACTCGTAACAAGCGGGCTACGACTTTCAAAAGGGATCGTGTTTTTGTTGACCGTTATGCCGGCGTCGTCGAGCGCTTTTTCCGCATCCTTCCCGGTGATCTCCGTGTCCCTTAAGTCGACGACCATAAGATGGTTATCGGTGCCTCCCGAAACCAGTTTAAGGCCGCCCTTTGCCAAATGCTGTGCCAGCGCCTGGGCATTGACCACGGTCTGACGCTGGTAGTCTTTGAAGTCTTGCGACAAGGCCAACTTAAAGGCGATGGCCTTGGCGGCGATCACGTGCATCAGCGGGCCTCCCTGGATCCCCGGGAATATTTCCCTGTCGAGCTTCTTGCCGTGGGCCTCCTGGGCCAGAATCAGACCGCCTCGTGGACCTCTCAAGGTCTTATGCGTTGTGGACGTGACAACATCTGCGTGAGGAACGGGGGAGGGATGCACTTCGGCTGCGACAAGTCCCGCGATATGGGCCATGTCGGCCAGGAGAAAGGCATTCACGGAGCGAGCAATCTCGCCAAACGCCCTGAAATCAATGATCCTGGGGTAGGCGCTCGCCCCGGCAACAATCATCTTGGGCCGATGCTTTTCTGCAATGGCCCGTACCTCGTCGTAGTCTATGGTCCCGGTCTCCTTGCCGACCCCGTAGGAGACCACTTTGAACAATCGGCCGGAAAAACTCGCCGGGCTCCCATGGGACAGATGGCCTCCGTGGGAGAGATTCATTCCCAAGATCGTATCACCGGGTTCCAGAAAGGCGAAGTAGGCCGCCATATTCGCCTGGGTCCCGGAGTGGGGTTGGACATTGGCATAAGGGACCCTGAAGAGCCTCCGGGCGCGGTCAATGGCCAGCCGTTCCGCAATGTCAACGTACTGGCATCCCCCATAGTAGCGGCGGTCCGGGTACCCCTCCGCATACTTGTTGGTCATCACAGTGGCCTGTGCGGCCATGACGGCCCGACTCGCTATGTTCTCGGAAGCCACCAGCTCGAGCTTATGGGTTTGTCGCTCCAGTTCCAGTTCTATGGCCCGAGCGATTTCCGGGTCGGCCCGACTTATAATGTCCAGTAATGCTTGCAATCCACGGCCTCTATAGCGTGTCCATTTTTTCCAGGCGGCGCTGGTGACGTCCGCCTTCAAAGGGCGTTTCGAGCCAGGTATCGACCAGCTGCAATGCCAGCACGTCACCGATCAACCGGCCTCCAATGACCAGAATATTGGCGTCATTATGACGCCTGCTCATGATGGCGGAGAAGAGATCGTTGGCCAGGGCAGCCCGCACGCCTCGAAAACGGTTGGCCGCCATGCTCATGCCGAGTCCCGTCCCGCACATCAGGACGCCCCGGTCCGTGGTGCCGTCTGAGACTTTGCCGGCCACCTTTTTCGCGAAATCAGTGTAGTCGACCGATGCCTCACTATGGGTTCCCACGTCGTCCACCTCGATTCCCTTCTCACGAAGATGGGCGATCACGGTTTCCTTCATTTTATAGCCCGCATGGTCGGACCCGATTGCAATCTTCATCTCGAAATGCCCCACACGATCTTGAGATTGATTGGAGGGGAGGCCCGCTGGGTCTGCCGGGAAAAAAGGGCCTCCCCCCTATTTCTCATTATGAATGTTCCTTTATATAGTTGATGGCATCTTGAACCGTTTGAAGCTTTTCCGCCTCATCATCAGAAATCTCCACATCAAACGATTCTTCCATGGCCATAATGAGTTCAACAAGATCAAGGGAATCAGCACCGAGATCATCCACAAAAGATGCCTCCGGTACCACCTCGTCCACCTCCACACTCAGCTTTTCAGCAATGATCTTTTTCACTTTTTCTTCAACAGACACGTCTCATCACCTCCTTATCTCATTTTTTCTTTTCGGCTTATCCTCCCATATACATGCCGCCATTAACGTGTATAACCTGTCCAGTCATGTAAGACGCCGCGGGAGAAGCCAGAAATGCCACCACCTCGGCCACGTCTTCTGCCTGGCCCATGCGCCCTAAGGGTATCTGCGCCAACATGGCCTCCTTGACCTTCTCGGGAAGGCCGGCCGTCATCCGGGTGTCAATGAACCCCGGTGCCACGGCATTGACCGTGATTCCCCTGGGGGCCAACTCTCTCGCCGCTGTCCTGGTCAAGCCGATGAGGCCTGCCTTTGATGCCGAGTAGTTTGCCTGCCCCGGATTTCCGATTTCGCCCACGACCGAGGTCAGATTGATGATTCGTCCGTACCGCTGTTTCATCATCGCCTTGGAGACGGACTGGGTACAAAGAAAGGCTCCTTTGAGATTGATGGCGAGCACTCGATCCCAATCTTCTTCCTTCATCCGCACCAACAGTCCGTCAGCAGTGACCCCCGCGTTGTTGACCAGGACGTCCACCCGCCCGCATTCGTCCAGAATCTTGCTAATAAATCCCTGCACGTCTTCCCGGGAGGCAACGTTCACGCGGGCTGCATGTGCAAATCCACCAGCTTCTTTAATCAGCTTGACTGTCTCATCCGCAGCCCTGCTGTCTTCGCTGGAATAATTCAGATATATTTGGGTGCCGCCGTCAGACATTCGGAGGCCAATGGCCCGGCCTATCCCCCTCGACCCGCCGGTGACGACGACCACACGCTTTGTTTCTTCGCTCATAGGCTCCTCGGATGGGTACGGGGTTCTAACGAAGCCCCTTGCTGGGGCGTCTCAAAGCCAGGTTTTCTGAGCTTCGATTCTTTAGGCTTGTTCCGTCTGGTGTGCCGTAACTCGCGGGGGGCTATATCTCCTCGGTTGCGATCACGGTCCGCCCTTTGTAATGACCACAGCTCGGACAGACCTGATGTGGCAACTTGGGCTCGTTACACTGGGGGCAGACTGACAAGTTTGGAGGTGTCAGTTTCTGATGAGTGCGTCGCTTATCGCGTCTTGATTTTGAATGCCTGTGCTTGGGTAAAGCCATGAGAGATCTCCTAACGTTTCATTCGTTGACGGCTTCGCAAAAAGTCCAACTTCTGCGTTGCACTGCATCCTTCGTCACTGCGACGTACTATAAGTACGCCTCATTTCTCAGGACTTGCGCGCCTTGAATTTGGAGCTTTTTGCTTTGCCGTCTAATTTGGAGTTTTTGCGAGTTCATCATTCGTTGATACGGCATATTCCATTGACTATGACTATACAAAAGCGAACCGCCGGATGAAGCAAAAAGTCGTCGGGAACATGCTGTTTTTATTATTGTTTTCAAAATATTACTACAAACAAATAGAAATTGAACTACCTAATATAGACAAAAAATATTTTTTGTCAAGCTCTTTGCGTCGCAGATCCAGCGCCTTGTAGCCAAAACCACTTTGTGTTAGGGTTTTTCCATGGCCGGCTGCTTTTCATGAGGAAAAGGCCCGCCGTCGCGGAGCCTGCCGGCCGGAGGTCAAGCTCGGTCTGCGGGGTCCCCTGGCAGACGAGGCAAATTCGGGTCCCGCGGGTTTAGATTTTTTACCATGGAGGGGAACTATGTCGAGAATACCAGCTGTGGCGAACATGTTCTATCCCGGCGACAAAGGCCGGTTGGAAGACCAGCTCAGGGCGTTTCTGAAACCCGTGCCGGAACCGAAAGAAGTTCTGGCTGCGATTTCGCCTCATGCGGGCTATGTCTACTCCGGGAAGGTGGCCGGTGCCGTATTTTCTAAGATCCGGATTCCTGCGACGGTCGTGCTTCTGGGGCCGAATCACCGGGGCATGGGGGCTCAGGTGGCTCTGCCGAGCTCCGGGACATGGGAGATGCCCTTGGGGCCGGTCTCCATCCATGAAGACCTGGCTCAGTCGATTTTGCGAGTCTCCACATCCGGGGTGAATATTCAAGACGATCATCAGGCTCACGCCATGGAACATTCCATTGAAGTTCAGGTCCCATTTTTACAGCTGTTGAGGCCTGACGTGAAGATCGTACCGATCGCGTTGTCACGACTTACGCTTCAGGCCTGTCAAGAGGTAGGTCGAGCGGTGGTGCAGGGGGTTCGGGATTATGGGGGCGACGTGCTCATCGTGGCCAGCACGGATATGACCCACTATGAGTCTCGGGAATCGGCCCAAGAAAAGGATCAGTTGGCCATTGATCGTATCCTCGAGTTGGATCCAGCGGGGCTTTACGAAACCGTAGCCCGTCACCGGATATCCATGTGCGGTGTGGTTCCAACGACGATTACCCTGGAAATCTGCCGTGCCTTGGGTGCGAAGAAGGCCGAACTGGTCCAGTACGCCACATCCGGAGACGTGACCGGCGACTATGGCCAGGTCGTGGGATATGCAGGCTTCATTGTCTACTAATTTTTGTACCCCTTTTCTCTTGATGGTCTCGCAAAAAGTCGTTACCCCGGTGAAAACCGGGGTCCAGATGGGTTTTAAGTTATTGATTTTACTGGATACCGGCTGCAGTTTATCCCGCACTTGATGCGGGGCCGGTATGACGGAAAAGTCGATTTTCCGACTTTTTGCGAGTTCGTCCTTCTTGACTCGCGCAAAAAATACTCCGACCGCATAAACACTTGACAGCGGCCAGTGGGTTCGCTGAACGCGGCCTACGGCCATGTCCTGCAATGATCTGTGCATACCCGCTAAAGGCGTTGGAGGCCGCGATCAGTGAATGCACGGCCGCGACTTCTCGCGAGACTCTGGCTGTAAGGCTCGTGACAGATCTTCTTTTTTGCTTTTGGTTTATCCCTTTGCCCGTGACGGGCGCCGGAGACCCTTCGAACCTAAAATAGGCTTGACTTTGAGCCGGATATTGGGTAGCTTTTCTCACCCAAAATTCGCCTGGACAGGCGGGCGTCTGTTCGAGGGGCATGTTGGGGGATCGTCCAGCGGCAGGACAGTGGACTCTGGATCCATTAACGGGGGTTCAAATCCTCCTCCCCCAGCCAACATGAAAGCAGATCGAAGATTGTCATGGAGCAGGTTCTGCTACTGAATGCCACCTTTGAGCCCTTAAAGGTGATTGACTGGAAGAGGGCCATTCGACTTCTTTCCTTGGGCAAGGTGGAGGTCCTGGAGGAATACGACAAAGAAGTCCACGCCGTGACCTTTGCCGTCAGGCTCCCCTCGGTTCTTCGTCTTCTCCGGTACGTGAGGTACAGGAAGAAGGAGATCAAGTTTTCACGGGCAAACATTTATGCCCGGGACTACTTTCAGTGTCAGTACTGCGGCCACAAGTTTGAAGGTCAGGATCTGACCTTTGACCATGTCATTCCGAAAAGATACGGCGGAAAGACGGAATGGACAAACATTGTAACATCCTGCTACCGGTGTAACCGGGTCAAGGGCGGCAAGACGCTGAAAGAGGCGGGATTGACGCTTCGAAAGAGACCCGTGAAGCCGGACTGGGTCCCCTTCCTCATGATCACCATTCGTACCAAGATGGTTCCCGACTCCTGGCGGGATTACCTGTACTGGAACGTGGAGTTGATGGACTCGTAAAAGTCCCCTTCATGGGCGTCTTCTGCCCCAACCGCCTCCACCGGGTGTTTGAATGATGACGGTTTCTCCTTTCATACCCTGGAATGTGAGGCGACCCGGCAGCGCCACTTCGGACCCGTCAACGCGGCGCAGGAGATTCCGACCGCAGGCACCATCGCCTCCGCCGGCGATCCCCTTGGGTGGAAAGCGCCTCCTTTCTGACTGAATCGATACGACAGCGTCTTCAAGGAGAAGAATTTCCCGCGTCAGTCCCATGCCGCCCGCATGGAAGCCTGCGCCCCCCGAGCTTTCCCGCAACGCCGTCTTCAAGACCCGCACAGGGTAGTTTGCCTCGAGGACCTCGGTTGGCGTATTGGCCGTGTTGGTCATGTGTACTTGGACAGCACTGGCGCCATCAGACTGGGGGCTGGCACCCATACCCCCGGCCATGGTTTCATAGTAGGTTTTTCCTTCCCATCCCAGGGCCAGGTTATTCATGGTTCCCTGGCCCTGAGCCGGGATCCGATCCGGGAGGAGTTCCTTCAAGGCCAAGAGGATCACATCAACAATTCTCTGTGACGTCTCCACATTGCCCGAGCTCACAGCCGCAGGGGGCCTCGGATTCAACAGCGATCCTTTTGGCGCCGAGATATCCACGGTCTCGTAACATCCGTGATTGGGCGGGACATCAGGGGGGAGCAAACACCTTAGAACGTAATAGACAGCCGATTGGGTCACGCTCATAGGGGCGTTCAGGTTTCCTTGACACTGGGTCGCCGTTCCTGAAAAGTCGATTTCAAATCGTTCCCTCTCAAGCCGCACCTTGACTCTGAGAGGAATGGCCGTGTCCTCATCTTCCAGATGATCGGAGGCCTCGGCAGTGCCGTCGGGGAGGGATGAAAGATGCGCGATGACCCGCGTTCGGGCATAACCGATAATGGCCTCAACAAAACCATCAAAGGCTGTCTCACCATATCGCTCGATAAAATCCATGCACCTGGATACGCCGAGGGAATTAGCCCCGACCTGGGCGTTTAAATCCCCGATCCGCTCAACCGGGTTTCTGGTTTCCTTCTCAAATAGATGCAGGAGATCCTCTGCCATGGCATCATTTCTGACGAAAAGGGTCGGGGGAATCACGATCCCTTCGTCGGCAAGGGTTTTGCTCGACCCCGGCATGGACCCCGGCGTCTTTCCCCCCACATCCGCGTGGTGGGCCCGATTCACAGCGTATCCCTTAAGCTTTCCCTTCCAGAAGAAGGGAGCGATCAGGGTAATGTCCGGAAGATGAGAGCCCCCCCGGTATGGGTCGTTGACAATGACCTGATCCCCGGGAAGCAGTTCTGGGAAATCGTCCGCAACGGCCCGGACAGCCGACGGCATGGCGCCGAGATGCACGGGGATGTGCTCGGCCTGGGCGATGAGGCGGCCCCGCTCGTCAAAAAGCGCACAGCTCTCATCGAGACGTTCCTTGATGTTCGGGGAAAAGGCTGTCCGTCTCAGGTTGGCCCCCATTTCTTCGGGAATGGCCAGGATGAGGTGTTTGAAGACTTCCAGGGTAACCGGGTCAAGGAGAGGCATTTTCAATGATTCTCAGACATCCGTGTTCTTCCACACAAATCTCGAATCCGGGCGGGACAAAAACGGTGCATCCCTCGTCTTCCACCACCAGCGGGCCCTCACGATGAAACGATAACCCCAGATGGCCTCGATAATAAAGGGGCGCCGTTTTTCGACCCGAGGACAGCAAGATGTCTCGTTTGCCTGCGGGCTCATGTTGCGACGAGGCGGAAACCCGGGGCAGGGGTATCTCGTCTCGCGGGGTCACAGCCGAGAGTCTCACCGTGACGACTTGAACGTCGTTTGCTTCCGCCAAGGCATATCCATATCGCTTTCTGAAGAGGCCTCGAAACCTTTTGACCATGTCCGCTTCCGGACTGTAAGGGATCGGCAGATGAAAGCTTTGACCTGCGTATCGCATGTCTAACGTCGCCAGGAAACTTGCGCCCTTTTGATCGAGCTTCTGGCGGTTTAAGGATTTGAGGGCTTTCTCCTTAAATCGCTTAAGGATCCGGTCGACCTGTTGCCGGACCTGGCTGTTCCACTGAGCGATATAGGTTTGTCCAAAATCGAGTTTCACGTCGGACAGGAGAATGCCTAACGCGGAAAACATGCCCGCCATGGGAGGGACCAGCACCTCCTTCATTCCGAGTTCCCTTGCCAGCTCAGCAGCATGGATCGGTCCGGCGCCTCCAAAAGCAAGGAGCGAGCAATCCCTCACATCGATCCCTCTTTCCACAGTGGTCCTGCGAATGCCCCTAAGCATGTTTGCATTCACCACCGAACGCACACCGAGAATGGTCTCCTCCATACCCATACCTGCTGAATCGGCCAGTGATTCTATAACCTGCCTGGCCTGGTCCGGGTTGAGGCGCATGCCGGTTCCCAAAAAAGTTTCAGGATCGAGAATGCCGGACAGAAGATTTGCATCGGTCACCGTGGGCCGGTCTCCACCCCGATCGTAGCACGCTGGCCCCGGTTCAGAGCCCGCGCTCTGCGGGCCTACGCGAAGGGCCCGTCCCTTGTCGATCCACGCGATCGATCCGCCGCCGGCGCCTATGGTTGTGATATCCAGGATGGGAATTCGAATCGGGAGTCCGTCGATTTCCCCCTCTTCGGTCCACAGGGGGACACCATCGACAATCGCTGAAAAGTCCGCACTGGTGCCGCCCATATCAAAGGTCACCAGACCCTTTCTTTTCAAATGTTTTCCGAGTAGCAGGCCTCCTGAAACCCCTCCTGCCGGCCCGGACAGGAGCATCTCAACAGGATAAACCTCAGCCGACGCGGCCACCCCGCCCCCGGATTTCATGATATCGTAGTCTTGAGGTCCGCCTGCAGCCTTCGTGGCCTCCCGGATTTTTTCCAGATAAGCGTGCACGACAGGTTGCACAAAGGCGTTTATGGTGGTCGTCGAGGCCCTTTCAAACTCCCTAAACTCGGGAACGATCTCAGAAGATCTCGAAACGGGCAGCCCCCTTTTAGCGAACGCCTTTTCGAGGAGAATTTCATGGGCAGGATGACTGAAGGCAAAAAGAAGAGAAATAGCGACGGCTTCCGCACCGGCCTTGAGAACCTCATCGGCCACGGCAGCGGCATCCACCTCGGACAAGGGGGAGATAATCGTTCCGTCCGGGGCCAGACGTTCATCCACCTCAAAGCAGAGATCCCGGGGAACGACCGGACTCGGCCGGGCACAGTCAAAGTCGTATAGCCTGGGGCGCTGCCCTCTCGCAATATAGAGAAGATCCTTGAAACCTTTTGTCGTGACAAAGGCAACCCTGGCCCCTTTCCTCTCAAGGAGGGCATTGGTGGCCACGGTGGTTCCGTGAGAAAAGGAGGAGATCGCGGGAAGGGATTTTATAGCTTCAGTGACCGCACGATCCGGGGCGGCGGGCGTGGAAAGGACTTTCCGGCCCTTGATGCCGTCCCTGTCTACCATCACCACATCGGTAAAGGTTCCGCCTATGTCTGTTGCAACGCGCATGTCATTGCTCAAGTTGCGCACCCGTCTTCTCGTGCATAGTTTGAGTCCATTACTCCACAAAACGGTCATACATATTTGCAGCGAACGCTGAGAAGCCCCGTCTGGGGATCAAACAAAGCCAGCTCCTCCGGCCCGGGATTCTTCACGGCATTTCACCATTCGGCGAAAACGCTCGGATCGTGACAGGGCCTCCAGGCTCTGCCAGATGGCCTCTTCTTCATGGGCTTCGAGCGTGACGATCGGTGTCAGGTGATATTGCTCAAGACACGCGAAAAGGAGATCGAAATCGATGTTTCCCGCGCCGATCGCCAGATGATCGTCTCTGGTCCCGCTGTTGTCGTGCAAATGGAGTTGTTTCAGGAAGGGGGCCATGGCCTTAATCCAGCCGGACAGGTCTGTTTCTGAAAAGACGTTCATATGGCCCCCATCAAAACAGAAACCCGCTTTTTCTGTGCCCAATTCGTTGAGCAGCTTGAGCATCATGTGGGGTGTCTTTTCGTAGACATTTTCCAACACAACGACTGTTCCGGTTCCCTCCAGATCGCGGAGCAGGGGTGTCCACGTCTCAACGGCTGTCTCAAGCCACTGATCCCGTACATCCCCGTATCTCTTTCTGTCATAGCCCGTGTGGCAGACGATAGACATCGGTTCAAACACAGGAATCAGATCGAACGCCTCTCTCAAGCGTTCGCGGGTGGCCCGCAATATCTTTTTGTCCATCCCGCCGGGCACAAGATCAAAAAAGGGTCCGTGCAGTGTAATCTTCAAAGCCTCTTGGTGTAGCAGGGACGCCAGTTCAGCGAATGCTTTTTTCGACTGGGTATCAATGATCTCTCCGCTGATGCCAATTTCAGGATTGATTCGGTTCTGGAGGACCATCGGGAGATACTTCCCCTTCAGAAGTTGAAATGGAATACAGACTTGAACGCTGCGGATGGTCTCTTTCATTCCAAACGGCGTTCCTTTCTCAAGGCCTTCCGACGTTGCGCCCTCATCTTCCCCTCAAGGAAGCGCCGCTTTTCATCTTCTGTTTCAGGCATAATTATGGGAACCGCGGTCGGATTTCTCGTTTCGTCGAGGGCAACCATGGTGAGATAGGCGGAATTGGTGTGACGCACTTCTCCTGTTATCAGATTCTCGGCTTCCACCCGGACGCCCACTTCCATGGAAGTCCTTCCCACATAGTTAATTGAAGCCCGCAACACCACGAGTTCTCCGATGAATACAGGTTGGTGGAAATCGAGTCGATCCATGGCCGCCGTGACGACATTGGTCCGACAATGGCGCAATGCCACAATCCCGGCAGCGGTGTCTATGAGTTTCATAATGGTTCCACCATGCACATTGCCGGCCTGATTGGCGTCCACTGGAAACATGACCTGGGCCATCTCAATCCGTGTTTCACACACGCACTTTTCCTGTGTCATTTCATTTTACCTCTTTTCTTCGCGTCGGTGAGCAAGGCTTCCGGTCGATCTACTGACATCTTGTAGCCAAAGAAAAGAAAGACGCCCTGTCACCTGAGTAAAGGATCAAGCCCTTCTTCTCAAAATCGTGCAGGATAACACGCAGATCAGCCGGTGAGATGCCGATTCGTTCGGACACGGCGGTGACCGGCTGAGATCTCTCCAGAGCCGAGGCGTAGATGTCTCGTTCTGCCCCTTTCAAGGCATAAACAACGCTGTCACCATCACGGCAAACTGAAATTCGCAGGCTTTCCTGATCGTATTCACAGCACATAAAATTCTCATGACGCTTCTTGCTCTTGATCTCTTCGACCTTGGCTCTGACCTTTTCCGCCATCACAAGTTGTTCTTCGTGATTGTCAAACTGATAAGGATAGGGATAATTCGAGTAAGAGGGCATGGGGAAGCCTTCAAAAACATCCGAGAAGATCGACTCCATGTTTCTCTCCAGGTTGTAATGCTCAATGCGCAGAAACACCGGACAATCAGTGGGCAGATAAAATTCACCGGGGTAGATCAAGATATTTTCACAGACCAGAATATGAGTAATCAGATCCATCACCCTCAGGGTCTCGTTAAGATCGTCGAGCGTCATATTCGGATAGCACGTGAAGAGATTGAACTGTAAAGGGACCCCCAATTCAGCAACCATCTTCAACACCTCCACATTCCGCAGGGCGGAAACCCCTTTGTTCATGAGTTGCAGGATTCTGTCGCTGAAGGATTCAATCCCGACCTGAAAGTGGGAGACCCAATGACCAAAGCGTAAGATCGACGCCAGGACTTCCCTGTCCATCCTTTCTGCACGGAACTCGGCAAAGTGAAAGGAGAAATTTTTTTTCTGCAAATACTTTCCCAGTTCGACCACGAGTGCCCGGTCTTTCAAGGCATCAGGGTCCAGGATGATGAAATTTTTAAGATCTTTTGAAATGCTCTGGTAGCCATCCATTTCTTCTTTGACATGACCGGCTGTTTTGGACTGACATTGCACGCCATACGATTCATCCGGGCAGAACGTGCACTTTCCCCATGGGCACCCCCGGCCAAGCTCGACAGGCAGGATCAGCTCTGCGGGTTTCACAGGAAACTCGTCAAGATGGTATCCAGGAGAGGGCAGGTCATTCAGCGAAAAGTTTGGTTCCAGCTTGGATTCCTTGATCCGGCCCTGGTCGTCTTTGTATGCAACGTTTCGCGGGGTTTTCTTTTTGTTCCGGAGGTATTCCAGAAGCCGCACGATCGTGACTTCACATTCTCCAACGCCCACGAAATCAACGAAACTTACACAGGACAAAAGCTCACGGGAGAAGGCTCCGGCACAGTCCTTCCCGCCAACAATGGTTGCCACATGGGGATAACCTTGTTTGATCAGGGCACACATGAGCAGTGCGCCACTCAGTTGGTAGTGAGAGCAACTGAAACCGACAAGCTTTGTGTCTGCCAGGTATGGAGACAGGTGGGACAGGGCAAATTCCGTGAATGAGCGCAC
>Ga0307423_1001681_pt1 | contig 13127 bp, 15 predicted proteins | sample SalMarWE160310MG_FD_202154 | JGI IMG/M metagenome (GOLD analysis project Ga0307423, IMG submission 202154) | Salt marsh sediment microbial communities from the Plum Island Ecosystem LTER, Massachusetts, United States - WE1603-10 | ecosystem: Environmental > Aquatic > Marine > Intertidal zone >...
AAAGTGTTCTGACTCGGATTCTGCCCAGTTTTTAACTTTTGCAACGGTTTTTAACATCAAGTATGGTGTTCAGGAAATAACGTTTAAAAACGTTGATGTAATTAGACTAGATTGGTGGGGGAAGTGGGAGATTCACAACGTAAAGCAAAAGAGCAGACTCTCGTTCAAACCATCGTTGTTTTGATTCGCAACACTACTTGGCGATGCGGCAAAGTTGAAAAGTCAATTGTTCACCACCTTTACAAGCGGCACAGAAACTTTGGTAAGCCTGGCGTGCCAATGGGCGACATAATGCAGAACTTAAACTTCACTGGCGCGAAAAAAGACGAGTGCCTAGACGCTATAAAGCGTTTAGAAAAAAGAAATATAGTGAAAATACTGCCATTAGCGTAGCGGCAGTTTCGTTTTCACTTTTTCAAGTGTTTACTTAATAAGTTCTTTGGCGTTAGCAATCCAACTGTCAACGATTTTCGGCGAAACCTTCAGTTTCTTCGCCACAGCGGCTGCTGAGGCTTTAGATAAGTCTTCAACGCTGTTTATGCCTAAAGCTGCAAGCTGTGTAGCTCTTTTCTCACCTACGCCTTTCACCTGCGTAAGTGCCATTGTTGCAGCCGCGGGAGATGCTGCCTTCGCTTTTTTGGCTGTGGCTGCTTTTTCTGGAGTTGCGGTTTCTTCTTTAGGTGCTTCCTCTACTGCGGTTGGTTGGGTTTGCGGCATTGTTTCTTGAGGTTCTGGAGCCGTTGTCATTGAGGGCTGGCAAGCTTGTGCCTCAGTTTTTGGTCTTTGAGAGTAGCCTAAACCGATGGATAAAAGTCCCAGCACGACGGTTGAGACGACCCAGAGGCTTTTTGTTTCTGTTGTTTCTACGCCTATTGGTGCGACAAACGGTATTACGGTTATAATTAAGAGCACTGCTGCTAGTATGTATAATGTATAATCTAAACGCATGTTAATCCCTGCCTTTTCTATGTTCCGTGAGACGGCTTAAATAGCTTTCTCCGTTTTTGGAAGGCTAAGGGGAAACCGTGTCTTGTTAACGTCTATTTTGGAGTTTATCCTCGGAGGGAGGCTGCTTTATTAAATCGTGTTTCATAAGAAGCTCTGTTGACTGGCGAGCGTTATGAATTATAGCGCAAGCTCGCTCATACAATTCCTGCCGACTGAGTTTCACGCGCGCCACTCCCTGCTCAATTGACTTAAGCGCGCAGGCAACCGCTTCTCTGGGGAAAACCTCCCACTCATCCATCCTCGGCAGAATATCCCGCTCGTGCATGCCTCGTTCCTCAGCGAAACAGGCGAGTTCTTGAGCCGCCGCAATGCACATGTCGTCCGTAACTGTTTTCGCCTTCACGTCTAAAACGCCGCGGAAAATCCCTGGGAACCCTAAACTATTGTTAACTTGGTTGGGAAAGTCACTTCTGCCCGTTGCCACAATCCGTGCGCCTGCGTCTTCGGCTTCCCAAGGCCATATCTCAGGTATAGGGTTGGCGCACGCAAAAACCACCGCGTCATCAGCCATTGTACTGATCCAGCTTTTCTTTATGGTGCCGGGACCAGGTTTTGACGCGGCAACCACGGCGTCTACGCCTTTGAAGGCTTCCGATATGTTACCTGTTCGGTCTTCAGCATTAGTTTTCTGGGCTAAATCGTACTTCCACGGATCATCTTCCCGTTTAATGTCGCCTCTGCTGGGGTGAATCACGCCTTTAGTGTCCACAAGCATTATGTTACCTGGTTTGACGCCCCACGCAATCAGCACATAGGCAGTTCTGATGTTTGCGGCTCCAGACCCCACCAGCGTTATAAGGGTGTCACAGGGTTTTTTGCCTACGATTTTGAACGCGTTAATCAAGCCTGCCAAAATCACGGTGGCAGTTCCCTGCTGGTCGTCATGCCAAACTGGAATCTGCAGCCGCTCCCGGGCTTTTTCCAGAACATGGAAACACTTCGGTTTCTCTATGTCCTCCAAGTTTATCCCACCAAAACTTGGTTCAAGAAGCTCGCAAACGCGAATTATCTCGTCAGGGTCTTTAGTTTTCACGCAGACGGGAAACGCGTCCACACCGCCCAAGTACTTGAACAGGAGGGCTTTGCCCTCCATCACGGGCAAGGCTGCTTCAGGTCCAATGTCGCCTAAGCCTAAGACGCGGGTGCCGTCGGTGACTACGGCAACGTAATTCCATCTGTTTGTAAGCTCAAAAGACTTTTCATGGTTCGCCTGAATTTCCCTGCAAGCTGCTGCAACACCTGGTGTGTACCACACTGCGAAGTCGTCTGTGCTCCGTATCGCACATTTCGGCATGACTTGAACTTTTCCTTCGTAAAACCTGTGCATGCCGGGTGCTATCAACGCGGGCTTTTTGGCTTTGGCAAGCAGCTCTTCCACAGTTGGTTTTTTTTCTTCGTTTTCAGCGACCAAAATCGAGTGTTCTCCTGTCAACAAAGGAAAGCTGGACTGGCATGTTTTAACTTTTTGGCAAAAGAAAAATGGCGTTTGGGTGCGCTAAACCTCTAAATACGTGGAGCATTCAAGATACACTAAAGGTGTTTGGGGTATGAAGCTTTTGCTTGATGAGATGTATGCGGGTTTGAAGGAGTATTTTGAGAGTTTGGGTTATGAGGTTTTGACGGCGCAGGAAGCAGGTTTGAAATCGGCAAAAGATAAGGATGTTGTGGAGTACGCGGGCAAGCATGATTTAATTCGCATCACGCAGGATCAGAAGCCTGCTGAACTGGCAGAACTCACAGGCGTAAAACACGTTATTATTTCTAACGCGAAAATCGCCAAAATTGTGGATGCAGAGATAAAAGAGAAATTCAGTTGAGCCTTTTAGCTTGTGGCTAACTGTTGGGGAGCGTATTTTCTGTAGACCCAGATGGGGATGTGCTTCTCTTTTTTTGTTTTGACTATGGTTATTTTTGTTTTGTTAGGGTCGATTATCAGTGCTCGCGCATGCCATTTTTTAACTGCATTTTGTTTTCTGCGAAAGAGTTTCATCGAAGCCTTCTCCGTCTCCGTTACCTTCAAACCAATTTGGATGTTTAAAAGGGATATTTTCGCAGCCGTAATATATCATAAATCTTGTTTCACACGTTACGAGTTAATCTTCAGCAGTAGCCTAAGCGGCGAGGCTGATGTTTTTCAAGTATTTGTTCCACAGGTAGGCTGCGGCGTAGCCTGCTGAGATTCCGCTACCTGTAGCGACGAAGATTACCAGCCCCGACATCATTATGTCTATGGTTACAATCTGTAAGTAGACCGCGGTTGTGTAGTAGCTTACGAAGCCGATTATCGCGGTGCTGAACGTCATGGCTAATATCACTCGGTTTCGGTTTACGCCTTGTGCGGTGGAGGCGACCCTGAAAACCATGCAAAACGCGTCTACCAGTAGCCCGAAGAGGAAAGTGAAGACAAACGTGAATATACCCAGAGCTGGGCGTGATAACGCGGCAAGAAAGCCTCCGATGAGCCCGACGTAGGTGGCGCCTGCTTTTCCCAGAAAAAGGTTTGCTAAAGAAAGTATGACGGCTTGAACCACTATGAGGAGGTAGCTGATAGGCGGGGGCACTAAAAAGTTGATTACGAATATTATTGAACTGAAAAGCGCGGCAATGAATAATCGTTTAGCTTTCTGCACAGAGTCGCCTCATTTTACATATGAGTCGTGTTTCAATTTTAAAAAGTTTGACATGAAAACGCGAATTTGAGCTGCGGAAGGCTTGTCTGAAGGGTGAAAAAGTTATTTGCCGTTTTTTAACGGAAAGTATAAATTGGCAAGCTACAATAAAGAGTAAATGTTTTAGTATTTGACTCATAGGTGTTTAAGGGAGAAGAGAAGCATGAGCACTCACGCAGAAGATTTAAAACTCCGCTTGATGACCATCGAGCTTTTAAGAACTGCAAAATACAAGCGGAATATTACATATCGCGAGTTAGCCTCCAAAACAGGCTTACCCGTCACTGTCCTCAGCAGATACGCAAAAGGACACGTTCTGCCGAACACAACCCGAGCGAAGCAGTTGTGGCGTGTACTCACGAAGCTTGTCGGCTTAGAAACAGAACTGCGGAGCAGAATAAAATTTGACGAAGCAGGATACTTTGACAACACCGAAATTGTAGGCGACTACAACATACTTCAGCAGGCTGCGAACCATGCGCTGGCGAATTTTGCTGGGAAACGGGTGACGAAAATTTTAACCGCGGCTTCTGATGGAATCCCGTTGGCTACGATGGTTGCTAACGCCCTCGGAGTCAACCTGATATTGGCTAAGAGAAACAAGGAAGTCGGCGTTAAAGCTTTTCTGGACGAAACTTACGTTCTGGGAAAAGACTCTGGTGTAACCGTGACCCTTTTCATTCCGAAAGACGCCATCAAAAGACGAGACAGCGTCTTGATAGTGGATGACATGATAAAAAGCGGGGAAACCCAAGAAGCGCTAGCGCATCTTGTCAAAAAGGCGAAAGCGGAAATTTCAGGCGTGTTCTCGCTCATCGCTGTTGGAGACGACTGGAAAGAACGTCTGAAATTCGGGAAAGACGCGCCAGTAGAAGTTGTAACCTACCTTAAATCGCCCCGCGAATAAACGCGTCAAGCACTTGTGCGTCGCCGAAATCTTAAACAGAATCTCTTTCGTAAGGATTTACCATTTATAATGAAATGAGGTTGCGAAAATGCGAACTGTAACATGGCAGGATGGAACCGTTATCACGGTAGACCAGACTAAGTTGCCTCTTGAAACAGCAACTTTGAAAATTAAAACAGTTGACCAGATGGCTGAGGCTATAAAAAACCTGCGCGTAAGAGGCGCCCCGCTGCTTGGGGCATGCGCAGCTTATGGTTTAGCCTTGGCGGCTTGCAACTCAAAAGCAACGTGCGTGTCGGAGGTGCTGGCGGAACTTGAAGATGCAGCGTCAATCCTGAAAAGTACGAGACCGACGGCGGTGAACCTGTTTTGGGCGGCAGACAGGGTTTTAGATAAAGCCCGCAGGTTTTCGGGAGACGTTGAGGAGTTAAAGTTGCTGGTGGTTGCAGAGGCTCAGAGCATTGCGGATGAGGATGCAGAGGCTAACAGGGTTATGGGAGAAAATGGGGCCGCTTTAATCAGCGATGGCGATGTTGTTTTGACGCATTGTAACGCAGGTGAGTTAGCCACGGTTGAGTACGGAACCGCGTTAGGCGTGATACGGGCTGCTTGGAAGCAGGGCAAAAAAATCAAGGTTATCGCTACAGAAACGCGCCCGTTGCTGCAGGGGGCTAGGCTTACGGCTTACGAGCTTAAACGCGACGGCATACCGGTCACGCTGATAACTGACAACATGGTTGGCTACGTTATGCAGAAGGGCATGGTGGACAAGGTTGTGGTGGGCGCTGACCGAATCGTTCAGGACGGGGTAGCTAACAAGATTGGCACGTACACGGTTGCAGTGTTAGCACATGAACATGGAGTGCCGTTTTACGTGGCGGCGCCGAAGTCTACCTTTGACTTAACGCGCAAGTCAACAGATATTATCATTGAACAGCGGAAGCCCACGGAAGTCACGCATTACGGCGGCAAACAGGTTGCGGCTGAGGGCGTAAACGTGCTTAATCCAGCGTTTGACGTTACGCCGCTGAAGTATGTGACCGCGATTATCCATGAGAAAGGTGTATACTACAAGGAAGATTTTGTCAAGTTCAAAACTGCCCCGCCAGCATAGTGAATGTGGCATGAGACGTTTTCAGCTGGTAAGTCGTTTTTGAATTAGGAGTCTTTAATCGCAAATTCTATTAAGGTGCAGCGTTGAAATCGGATTAGGGTGTGTTGCCATCCGATTTACGAAGCGTTCCAGAAAGAGCGGGTTGCCTCCAGGTACTATAATGCACGTGGGTGAAGAGAGGCATGAGCCTGTTAAGTTATCCGTAATCAAGTATGATGGGGCTAATTTTGAGGAAAAAACTGTTGGTAAAGTTGAGGAGGCGTTCAAGCTTAGAAGCAAGTCGTCTGTGGTGTGGCTGAATATTGACGGGGTTCACCAGCCCGAGATTATTGAGCAGATTGGAAAGAGTTTTGGTTTGCATCCTCTTGTGGCGGAAGACATTGCGAGCACTGGTCAGCGTCCCAAGATGGAGGATTTTGACGATTACATTTTTGTTGTTGTAAGGATGTTTAGGTTTGATGGGGAAGAAGGCGAAACAAAAAGTGAGCAGATTAGCATAATTCTTGGCGCTGACTTTGTCATTTCTTTTCAGGAAAGGGAAGGCGACGTTTTCGACGCGATAAGGGAGCGTCTTAGAAACAACAAGGGCAAGATAAGAAAAATGGGCGCGGACTACCTTGTTTACGCCCTGATTGATGCTATTGTTGATAACTATTTTATGATTCTTGAGAAGCTTGGCGAGGCAGTTGAAGACATTGAAGACCGCTTGATCACCAATCCTACGTCGGAGACGTTGCAGACCATTCATGACTTGAAGCGTGAAATGATTTTCCTGCGAAAGTCTGTTTGGCCTCTACGCGAAGTTATCAACAGGATGGAAAGGTCAGAATCGCCGTTAATCAACAAGTCAACTTTTATTTATTTGCGAGATGTGTATGACCACACGATTCAGATTATGGATGCTGTGGACACTTTTCGTGATATGCTTTCTGGAATGTTGGATATTTACTTGTCAAGCGTGAGCAACCGCATGAACGAGGTTATGAAGGTTTTAACGGTTATTGCCACGATTTTTATTCCTTTGACTTTTGTGGCAGGCATTTACGGGATGAACTTCAGGTATATGCCTGAGCTTGACCTGACATGGAGTTACCCCGCGGTCTTAGTTTTGATGCTTGTGGTGGCATTGCTGATGGTTGTTTACTTCAGAAGAAAGAAGTGGATATAACCTTAAGTCACACTGTAAGGGTCAGCGGTAAATATTTATGTTCCAGACGCTTCTACTACAGGTATGGTGATTAATATGTCAAAACATGCAGAAGATATGGGCGACACTATGTTAAAGCTCATCGATAAACTTGCAGGAAAAGGATCAGACATCAAACTCAGCTTTCAAGACCTAACCCTGGACATGGGTGTGATAAAAGCGAAAATCAACGGCTCGGTAGTCCTAGACATTCTCTATGTGCAAGACGCTCAGAAGAAGTAGCCTTCGCCTGAAATAGAGTGAGGGGTGAAGACGTGCAGTTACCAACATGGTTAAGTCACGTTGTCAAATCAGGAGAAGTCACCCTCTTCACTGGCGACGAGGAAGCCCTTCAAGTGAAAGCTGAAGAAAACAAAATTGACCTCAGCGTAGACAATAAAAAGTTTTTGAAAGATGTAGTTGACAGCGCAGGCGGCGGAGGGTCAATCCGAGAAAAGCTTGCACAGCTTAAAGACATAGCGGTAGAATTGAAGGATGAAGGGCTAACCATCACTCTTTCTTACCAAGGAGACCGATTAGTCACAATCGGCGCAGAAGCAAAACCAACATTATCACGTTTAGTAACGAGAACAGACGCCGTCGAAATCAACAACCTACGCAAACTGCTCGAACTAAGCGTTTAAACTGCAACCAAAGGAAGTTGCTTGAGCATTCTGTTTTTTTTCAACGCTGGATAGAAAAGGAAAAGTATAACGTGTAAGAGTAAACTATTCTGAAATACAAGGTTCATGGCGGTTATTATTTATGAGCGATGGTAAAACAGACAACAACACTCCAGAATCCAAAACCACGGGAGTTCTTGCGGAAAAAGGCGTGGAAATCGCCGAGCAAAGCAGCATTGACTCGCTTTCTCAACGTGGCTACGGCACATCAGAAAACGATGTGTTCACGCTTGCGTTTTACGAGGCACTTTACCTCTTGGATAAGGAGTTGCTCGAGGTTAAAGACGCGAAAGGGCGAAAAGTGGATTTTCAAGCTCTTCTCCAAGCCTACGAAAAGACGAACATTAACGCTTGGGTTAACTATCTTGTATATCGTGACCTTCGCAGCAGAGGCTACGTGGTCAGGGAAGGCTTCGGCGCGGGAACCGACTTCCGCATTTACGACCGAGGCGCCTACGGCAAAGACACCGCATCCTACATGGTCTTAGGCACCCAAGAAGGCAAACCCCTACCCGTGGACGACTTGGCTAAGACTTTGCGGCACTGCCAAAGCCAAAAGAAAGAACTGATTCTGGCGGTTATGAACCGCAGAGGAGAAACAGTTTACTACTCAGTGTCGCAGTTGACATTCCCATAATCTGTTTTGCAGGAGACGCTAAGGGTGGGGCAGCGGAAAAGTTACGTTTGGAACGCTGATGACTACGCTAAGCATTCTTCAAGCCAGTATAAGTGGGCGCAGGAGCTTATCCCGAACCTTAAGCTGTCAGGAAGCGAAGCGTTGCTTGACATCGGCTGCGGCGACGGCAAAATCGCGGCTGTTTTAGCGCAAAGCTTACCCAGCGGCTGTGTAGTCGGCATCGACAGTTCCGAAGACATGGTCACTTTGGCACAGCATACTTTTCCGCCTGATGCTTATCCGAATCTTTCGTTTCAGAGGATGGATGCGCGGGCGCTGACTTTTCAAGAAAAGTTTGATCGTGTATTCTCGAACGCGGCGTTGCACTGGATTATCGACCATCAGTCGGTGCTTCACGGCGTAGAGCGCAGCCTGAAAAGCGGAGGCAGACTGTTGTTCCAGATGGGCGGCAAAGGCAACGCCCACGACATACTTACAGTGCTTGACGAAATGTTCAGGGAAGAGCGTTGGCAAAAATTCTTTGAGGGCTTCAGGTTTCCGTACGGTTTTTACACGCCAGAAGAGTACACGGCGTGGCTGGTTGAGGCTAAACTGAAACCTGAACGAGCGGAACTTCTGCAGAAAGACATGAAACTGCCAGGCAAAGATGGATTAGCGGGGTGGATACGGACAACGTGGCTGCCCTACACGGAGAGGCTTCCAGCCGACCTCAGAGACATCTTCATCGCGGAAGTTGTTGACATCTACCTTAAACGACAACCGTTAGATGCAGAAGGCAACGCGCACGTCGCCATGGTGCGGCTTGAAGTGGAAGCAAGCAAACCTGCTTAGCTTGGGTGAAAGAGTTTAAAACTTTTTTACTACCACGTTTCAATATTAACCCTCAAGTAACATAGGGGAAAAAGCATATGCCAACTTTCCAAACTGTCCGCGGAATGCGGGACTTACTCGCTGAAGAAGCGGAAACGCTGAACTTTGTAATTGGCAAAGCTAGGGAAACCGCGCAGCTTTACGGCTACAAGGAAGTCATAACACCTGTTGTTGAGCCATACGAGCTGTTAAGCGCCAAGTCAGGCGAAGAAATCCGCCAGCGCATGTTCATCTTTAAAGACTTAGGCGACCGAGCCGTGGCGCTACGACCAGAATTCACCGCTTCAATAGCGCGTCTGGCAACTACCGCCTTGAAAACCGAGCCGAAGCCGCTGAGGGTTTTCAGCGTAGGCAACGTTTACCGTTATGACGAGCCGCAACGCGGGCGCTACCGCGAGTTTTGGCAATCAAACTTTGAGTTAATGGGGTCAAACAATCCTGAAGCCGACGCGGAAGCCATTCTGCTCACCAACAGCATGATGAAAGCCACAGGCTTGAAGGCTTATGCTTTCAAGATAGGCAATATCGGTGTGATAAGGGGCATTTTAAACCAGGAAAAAGTGGATGACAAGGTTCAAAACGCAGTTTTGCAGCGCATGGACAAGAAGGAGTACGAGGAGGCACTCAAGCTGGTAGACAATGGGAAATGCCGAACCGTGCTTGAAGGGCTATTGGAGTTGAAAGGGGACACTCCGTTTGAAACTGCCGAGAACATAAAAAATTACGTGGCTGGGTACGCTGAGGCTGAGGCGGCAGCGGATAACCAGATGGAGATTCTGCAACTTGTCACCGCGAATGGATGTCCAGTCCGAAGTGTGGAGCCCGCGTTTGCCCGAGGACTTGAGTATTACACTGGCATGATTTTTGAGGTGAACGTGCCAGAGCTGGACATAGCTTTGGGCGGCGGCGGACGCTACGACAGGCTTATTGAAGTTTTCGGGGGTGAATCAACCCCAGCCGTGGGTGTGGCTCATGGCTTAGACCGTGTAGCTTTGGCGTTGCAGGTTCAGAAAACATGTTTGCCCGCGCGGGGCAGGAAAACTGCAGTGGTTATTCCTGTGAAGCCAGAGTTGAAAGGGGAAGCGTTAGAAATTGCGCAGATGCTTAGGGAAGCCGGGGTGTCGGTGGAGTTTGAAGTTATGGGACGCAGGATGGGAAAGGCTTTGGAGGACGCAGACAGGCGGCGGGTGGATTACGCGGTTATTGTGGGTGAACGTGAACTGAAGGATGCTGCTGTGGTGGTTCGTGACTTGGCGAAACGGGAGCAGGCGACTGTGCAGATTGCGGAGTTGATTGATAAAATTAGACCTAAAAAAAGAAAATAGAAAAAGTGGAAGCCCTGGAAAAAGGGGCTTTTGATGTTTTTAGAGTCGTCTGATGTAGCGGTTGACTTCCCATTCGGTTACTTGTGTTCGGTAGAGGTCCCATTCTTTGCGTTTTTCGCGTAGGAAGTTTTCGAAGGCTGTTTCGCCGAGTGTTTCGCGCATCAGTTTGCTGTTTTCCAGTTCGTCAACGGCTTCTTTCAGGGATTCGGGCAGTGAAACGATTCCTCTTTCTTTGCGTTCATCGTAGCTCATTTCGTAAACGTTGAGTTCTACTGGTTCGCCTGGGTCTGTGTTGTTCTTGATGCCGTCTAATCCTGCCGCGAGCAGAACTGCGAACTGCAGGTACGGGTTTCCTGACGGGTCAGGACAGCGGATTTCGCATCGGGCTGCGGCTTTTCTTCCTCCGAAGTTGGGGACTCTAATGAGTGGTGACCTGTTTTTGTGTGCCCATGCGAGGTAAACGGGTGCTTCGAATCCTGGGACTAAGCGTTTGTACGAGTTAGGCCAAGAAGCGAGAATTGCGCACATTTCGCGTCCGTGAGCTAGCTGCCCACCAATATAATTCATGGCTGTTTTAGAGAGGTAACCTGTCTCGGGGGTGTCAGCGTAGAACATGTTTTTCGTTGTGTCCGCGTTCCAGAGGCTTTGGTGTGTGTGCATTCCTGAGCCGTTGATGCCTGCGAAGGGTTTCGGCATGTATGTGGCGACGTAACCGTTTGCGGCAGCGACGATTTTTGTGATCATTCGCATGGTCATGGCTCTGTCGGCGGTGGTTAGAGCTTCATCGTATTTGAAGTCGATTTCGTTCTGTCCTAGGGCTACTTCGTGGTGGGAGATTTCGATTTCTATGCCAAACTGCTCGGCGGTGTCAGCGATTTCTCGTCTGATCGCATCTGTGAGGTCGCCTGGGTGGAAATCGAAGTAGCCTGCCATGTCTATGGGGGTTGGCAACTCGGTTTCGGCTTCTTTAACTATGAAAAATTCCTGCTCTGGGGCGCATATGAAACTGAAACCTGCGTCTTTGGCTTTTGCTAGGGTGCGTTCGAGGATGTATCTGGGGTCGCCCTCGAAGCGTTTGTTTTCTGGGGTGTAAACGTCGCAGATCAGTCTGCATGATGATTTCTCTTTGGCTCGCCACGGTAAAACTGCGAATGTTGTTGGGTCGGGGAATAAGACCATGTCTGATTCTTCGATTGGCCTGTATCCTGTTATTGATGAGCCGTCGAAGGATTGGCCGTTTTCAAAGATGGCTTCGATGTTTTTGGAGGATACCGCCAGGTTTTTTATGATGCCGTTGATGTCGGTGAATTGGAGGCGTACGAATTTGATTTCATATTTCTTTATTTCTTTGACTGCGTGTTCCACGTTTTCTTTCCATACTGAGTCTTTGAAGTTTTTCATTTTTACATATCCTCAAATTAGCTTCGTGTTTTGGTTTTCATATGTTATGGAAACCACAGTTATCATAAACATATATAAGTTTATCGCTGATTATAATAGATAAATGTTCAATTAAAACGTGATTTACTGAAACAGTGTGCGGCAGCCCTTATATAGCACGCAACAGAAGGCAAGCAAAAAGCCACTTTCATTAAATTTCCCTACGCAGAAAATCACCCAGATCAGAGACGTTTTTTACCGCAACTTCACCTTTCTTTGCGGCTCCGACCAAACTGGTAACTATTCTGCCGAAACCTAAACAGTCGCCAAACTCGTTCAGCACCAACACGTGGTCACCTTTTCTTCGCGAACCACGCATAGACAGTATCCCCGTTCGGAAAACGTCCCTGCCGCAGATAAACAGCCACGCCGCCTTCTTGTTCATAACAATCTTGTTAGCCTTACCTTCCGCAAGCATCATCAACAGGTTGAAACTCGGGAAAAACTTGCCGTTCTTGACTTTCCCAAGATATTTCCCTGCGTAATAGAAGTTTTTCCGACTGATGCCAAGCAAAGCTTCGTTCAAAAGAAAATAGCGGCCGCCCTTGTTCACTGTCAAGTCAGCGTCCAAGGAAAACTTGGCGCCAAGCTGAACCGCAAACTTCATAATCGCCTTCAAGCCTTCGCCTCCTTCTTCTTTAGTTTACATACGAAGAAGCCTTGTGTTTCGCCAGGCCAAATTCGCCTGCACCGCTCCACTGAAGCGTCTAGGCGTTTACCGAAAACCTCTGTTAACCCGTTTTCACCATGGCAGTCAACCTCTTCAATCTGGAGGTTCAAGTGCTTCACAGCCCAATCCATGTTGATTTCGTCTTCTTCAGGCTCCAATGAGCAAGTCGAGTAAATAAGTTCTCCATCTTCGCTGAGGACCGCTGCGGCTGCGGCTAAAATGCCTCTCTGCAGCTTGGCGTTCCGCTCCACGTCTTTCAGTGTTCGCCGTTTAAACCAGTTTTTATCCGCCGCGAAGTTTCCAGAGCAAGGCACATCCACAAGAACCCTGCTGAACTTTAGTTTCAGCCAAGACACTTGCCGCGCATCAAGAGCGTAAACAACTGTGTTGCCGACGTGACAGCGTTCCAGATGGTTAGCCAGAGCAGCCAAACGCCTTTTTTTAACGTCTAAAGCCACCACCACGCCTGTGTTGCTCATCAAATCTGCCAGCTGCACTGTTTTTCCGCCGGGTGCCGCGCAGGAGTCAAGCACAGTTTTGCCTTTCAAGTCGGTGAACAGGGTGGCGGGAATTTGGGCGGCAGCCTCCTGAATCGAATAAAACCCCAACAGGTACTCC
>Ga0307423_1001682_pt1 | contig 13120 bp, 8 predicted proteins | sample SalMarWE160310MG_FD_202154 | JGI IMG/M metagenome (GOLD analysis project Ga0307423, IMG submission 202154) | Salt marsh sediment microbial communities from the Plum Island Ecosystem LTER, Massachusetts, United States - WE1603-10 | ecosystem: Environmental > Aquatic > Marine > Intertidal zone >...
CTCTTTGTAGGGGATGACGGTCCCACCCACCGAAACTGTCGGTGCCCCCTCGGCCTGCTTTACCACGAACTCCCCGCCCATGGGCATCGCCGATACGAGGTGTGTCGTAAACGCCATACCCGCCACAAGCAAAGAGCGAATGATTGCTGATCCCATATGTCTTGCTACCTGAGCTGAGCCTGTGCGGACGAAATGGACCGATCGGATTCGGAAATACGGCGCTCGTCTCTTGCGAAGCGGCCGAAGCCCGGCTTTGCCCGTGGCCGCGCCCACCCGAAGGGGGCTGTGGTCATGGGAGCGAAAATCGAAGACCACCCACCTTCAAGACGATAAATTTTTTTTATTGGTACATACCGCCGGACGGTATTATCTCCAATCGACTGCCGGAATACAAGTGCGTACAGAGAATAATGCAACGAAATCAGTCGTATAATGCAATATTCCCTAAAAGACGAGGATTGGTGATCTCAATCTCCGGCTCGTACGACTCTGGAATCCGATAGATCGGGTCCAGCCAGAAACCGAAAGTCACCAATTATAAGCCACAGCCGAGGCAAGAATCCGTGGCAATTCACAGGCTATCCTGAGGACTCCGTTGGGTATACCATTTGCCCCGATTTTCTGCAGTCTGCGGCACTTACCGCGGATCCGCCGCCCTCTTCCACCCACTGAGGGCGTTTCAAGAGCACGAGGAGCCATGCCATGTCTTCCAGCGCAGACGTTGTCGAGCAGCGATTGAAAGATCTGGAAGCCCATCTGGCGCAGGAAAACCCAGTGCTTCTCAGCGTGGTGCAGAGTTTCCGCGCCCTGGATCGGATCGCCTACGGCATGGGGCTGCTGACAAGAGACGAGTCTTTCGCCTCCCAGATACCCTGGTGGCCGCTGATCTCCATCCTGGGGACCTTCTCCGCGGGGAAATCCACGTTCATCAACCACTTCCTCGGCGAGCGCCTGCAGCGCACGGGCAACCAGGCCGTGGACGACCGGTTCACCGTCATTTGCTACAGCCGCGAGTCCGCGGGTCACGCCCTGCCGGGAGCCGCGCTGGATTCGGACCCGCGTTTCCCCCTCTATCAGATCTCCAAGGACATCGAGGCGGCGTCCGCAGGCGACGGGGAGCGCACTGATGCCTATCTGCAGCTAAAGACGAGTCCCAGCGAGCGATTGCGGGGGCGAATCCTGATCGATTCCCCGGGCTTCGACGCCGACGCGCAACGCACGGCGACCTTGCGCATCACCGACCACATCATCGGCCTTTCGGACCTGGTGCTGGTGTTCTTCGATGCACGGCATCCGGAGCCGGGGGCCATGCGCGACACCCTGCGACATCTGGTCGCGGAAACCGTCAAGCGGACGGACTCGGGGAAGTTCCTTTACATCCTCAACCAACTCGACACCGCGGCACGGGAGGACAATCCGGAGGACGTGGTAGCAGCCTGGCAGCGGGCACTCGGAGAAGAGGGACTGACCGCCGGGCGTTTCTACACCATCTACAACCCGGATGCGGCCACCCCGATCGAGGACGAAGGCAAGCGCGTGCGTTACGAGAAAAAGCGCGACGAGGACCTGGGGGAGATCCACAGGCGCATGGAGCAAGTGGAAGTCGAGCGCGCCTATCGCATCGTCAGCGCATTGCGCAAGACTGCCACGGGCATATTGAACACCGCGGCGCCTCTCCTGCAACGGGCGGTTCTAAAGTGGCGCCACCGCGCCCTCGTCGCGGATGGCATCGTTTTCGGCCTGTTGCTCATCCTGTTCCTCGTCTGGAGCATCGGCTCCGGACACTGGAAAGGCTTCGTCTACGAGCCCGAGTGGCTCATCTCTTTGAAGACGGTTCCTTGGGGGCCGGAAACCTTGTTGGCAGCCCTGATCCTGATCGGGATCGCCATGCACGTGGGCATACGCAGACTGGCGGCCAAGACGGTGATGCCCTGGGTCCGCCGGCAACAAAGGGAGAAAGGCATACGCGGTGATCTCCTCGAGGCATTCACGCACAGTACCCGTCCCTGGCGCCCGCTCTGGGCCCCCTCGCCCGTCGGCTGGGGGGGGGGGGTCAGGCAGCGTCTGCTCAGGATCACGGAGGATTGTGATTCTTACGTGCAAACGCTCAACGACAGCTTCACCAATCCGTCCGGGGGGGATGGTCTCGATTCGGATCTCGAAGAGCCTACCGATCCGAGCTGACCCGGAATCCGGCGGGGGAGCACATAGGTCCACGCTGCTCCGGGATGGCGCGTTCTCGGTCAACGCGCCCCTTCCATCCCTGAAAGGCCCTGCGACGCAAGGAGCGTCGCCCGGGCCGGGGACCTCCATCCGACTTGACTTGGTGTCGTAGACACACCATCTTAGGGGCGTGCCTGACGATCTCCCCTATTGCTACGCCTATCCCCACCCGGCAGTCACCACGGATGTGGTGCTGTTCACCATCGATGACAGCAGGCTGAAGCTCCTGTTGATCAGCCGCGCCAGCGAGCCCTTCGCAGGTCAGTGGGCGCTCCCGGGCGGCTTTCTGGAGATCGATGAGGATCTGAAGGATGGCGCCCTGCGGGAGCTGAGAGAAGAGACGGGCGTCAGCGGTATCTACCTCGAGCAGCTGCGCTCCTTTGGGCGCCCGGGGCGGGATCCCCGCGAGCGGGTCATCAGCGTCGCCTATTACGCCCTGGCACCCTGCGAGCGGCTGACCGTCCGGGCCGCGAGCGATGCGGCAGAAGCCTCCTGGTTTCCCGTGGCAGATCTGCCGGCACTGGCCTTCGATCACGCCCAGATCATCCAGGCTGCGCACGAGCGTCTGGTTGCCAAGCTGGACTACTCGACCATCGCCTTCCAGTTCATGCCCGAGCGCTTCACCCTGAGTGAGCTGCAGCAGGTCTACGAGATCCTGCTCGACGCCGAGCTCGACAAGCGCAACTTCCGCAAGTGGGCGAGAGCCCTGGAGCAGATCGAAGAGACGGACGAGCAGCGCCGGCGCGGTAGTCATCGTCCGGCCCGCCTCTATCGGCTCAAACGCCCGGACCGGATCGAATTCATCAAATAAGAAGTGACGACCGACATGTCCATTCTATCTCCGCAGAAAATGGCCGAGAGCCGAAATGGGCGCGCCGCCGAGCCTCGGATACGGATCCCGGAGCACCCCAAGTGGCCGGCGCTGACCGATGCACAGAAGGACGAGCTCAAGGGGCGCATCGCCCGGCTGCTCGCGGAGCAGAATGCCGTCCTGGTCGCCCACTACTATACGGACGGGGACCTGCAGGAGCTGGCTGAGGAGACCGGCGGCTTCGTGGCCGATTCCCTGGAGATGGCCCGCTTCGGCAGCGAAAGCTCGGCCGGCACCCTGGTGGTGTGCGGGGTTCGCTTCATGGGGGAGACTGCCAAGATCATCAACCCGGAGAAGCGGGTGCTCATGCCCGATCTGGCGGCCACCTGCTCCCTGGACGAGGGCTGTCCCGTCGATGCCTTCTCCGCCTTTTGTGACCAGCACCTGGACCGCACCGTGGTCGTCTACGCCAATACCAGCGCCGAGGTCAAAGCACGCTCGGACTGGGTGGTGACCTCGAGCATCGCCCTGCCGGTAGCCAGGTATCTCCACGAGCGCGGGGAGAAGATCCTATGGGCCCCGGACAAGCACCTGGGCCACTATGTGGAACGGATGAGCGGTGCCGATATGCTGGTGTGGCCGGGGGCCTGCATCGTCCACGAGGAATTCAAAGGCTTCGCCCTGGAACGGCTACGGCGTCTGCATCCGGATGCCGCCGTCCTGGTCCATCCCGAGTCGCCGGACGAGGTGGTAGACCAGGCCGATGTAGTCGGCTCCACCACCCAGTTGATCTCTGCAGCGGTCGAGATGCCCAACCCGGAATTCATCGTCGCCACCGACGAGGGCATCTTCTGGAAGATGCGCCAGCTGGCACCCGAAAAGAAGCTGATCGCCGCCCCCACCGCTGGCGTGGGCGCCACCTGCGAGAGCTGTGCGCACTGCCCCTGGATGGCCATGAACGCGCTCCAGAACCTGGAGCGCGTCCTGATCGAAGGCGATCGGGAAATCCGCATCGATCCCCGAATTCGGGAACAGGCTCTGCTCCCGATCCAACGTATGCTCGACTTCGCCCGCGAGCGCGGCATCGGCGCCAAGCAGGGCAGCACTCCGAGCATTCCCGGCAAGGCCGCTGCGATCACATGAGACCGGGCAATAATTCTTGAAACGGCGGTTGACCGCTCCGAATTGATCGGAACCTGCTGACCTCTAAAGCATTTTTGTCGAGAGCATGCTCACCTGCGGGGCGAAGGCCATTTATCGGCCTGACTCAGCGGTCCGCAGAGCGCTGCTTCCCAGAAAAGCAGCCCACCGATTCACCGTCAGCCCACCACTTCACCCTCCAATACTCGCTCGAAGGTGAGCTGTCCATCGCGCAGCTCCACGTCGATCGCATCGCCCGGCCCGAATTTGCCGGCCAAGATCTCTTGGGCGAGCGGATTCTCGAGCTGTGCCCGGATGGCGCGCTTGAGCGGCCGCGCACCGTAGACGGGATCGAATCCCGCCTCGCCCAGGTGATCCAGGGCGGCATCGCTGACCAGGAGGCTCATCTCGCGCTCCGCCAGGCGCTTCTGCAGGTAGTGGATCTGGATGCGGGCGATGGCCCGGATCTGCTCCCGCTGCAGGGGATGGAAGACCACGATCTCGTCAATGCGGTTGATGAGCTCGGGCCGAAAGGCCACGCGGACCACCTCCATCACGGCCTCCTTCATCTCCTCGTACTGCTCCTCGCCCGCCTTCTGCTGGATGATGTCCGAGCCCAGGTTGGAGGTCATGACGATGACCGTGTTGCGAAAATCCACGGTGCGACCCTGCCCGTCCGTGAGGCGCCCATCGTCCAGGACCTGGAGCAGAACGTTGAAGACATCCGGGTGGGCCTTCTCCACCTCGTCCATCAGGATGACGCTGTAGGGGCGGCGGCGGACGGCCTCCGTGAGGTAGCCGCCCTCCTCGTAGCCCACGTAGCCGGGGGGCGCCCCGATGAGCCGGGCCACCGAGTGCTTCTCCATGAACTCGGACATGTCGATCCGGACCATGGCCTCTTCGGTGTCGAACATGAACTCGGCCAGGGCCTTGCACAGCTCGGTTTTGCCCACGCCGGTGGGACCCAGGAACAGGAAGGAGCCCAGGGGCCGCGCCGGATCGGACAGCCCGGCCCGGGAGCGGCGGATGGCGTCGCTCACCGCGCGCACGGCCTCGTCCTGACCGACCACGCGCTTGCCGATCTCCTGCTCCATGCGCAGGAGCTTGTCGCGCTCCCCTTCCAGCATCCTGGATACGGGAATCCCGGTCCACTTGGAGACGATCTCGGCGATCTCCTCGGCAGTGACCTTGTTGCGCAGCAGCTTCCTCTCCGCGTGCTCCGCCTCGGTCGCGGCCTCCAGCTGCTTCATGAGCTCGGGGACGCGCCCGTATTGGATCTCCGACATGCGCGCAAGATCCCCGGCCCGACGCGCGGTTTCCATCTCCAGCCGTGCCCGGTCGAGCTCCTCCTTGATGTGGGCGGTCCCCTGAACAGAGGCCTTCTCCGCCTTCCATACCTCGTCCAGATCGGAGAACTCCCGCTCCAGGCGCTCGATCTGGTCCTCCAGGTCGGCGAGGCGCTTGCGGGAGGCCTCGTCGGACTCCTTCTTCAGGGCCTCGCGCTCGATCTTGAGCTGGATGAGCCGGCGGTCGAGCCGGTCCATCTCCTCCGGCATGGAGTCGATCTCCATGCGGATCTGGGAGGCCGCCTCGTCCACCAGGTCGATCGCCTTGTCCGGAAGCTGGCGGTCGGTGATGTAGCGGTGGGACAGGGTCGCCGCGGCGACGATGGCCGGATCGGTGATCTCTACGGCGTGATGGACCTCGTAGCGCTCCTTCAGGCCGCGCAGGATCGCGATCGTATCTTCCACGTTGGGCTCGTCCACCAGCACCTTCTGGAAGCGCCGCTCCAGGGCCGCGTCCTTCTCCACGTACTTGCGGTACTCGTCCAGGGTCGTGGCGCCGATGCAGTGCAGCTCGCCGCGGGCCAGGGCCGGCTTGAGCATGTTGCCGGCGTCCATGGCCCCCTCGGCCTTGCCCGCACCCACCATGGTGTGCAGCTCGTCGATGAAGAGGATGATGTTGCCTTCCTGGCGGGCGATGTCGTTGAGGACCGCCTTGAGGCGCTCCTCGAACTCACCACGGAACTTGGCTCCCGCGATCAGGGCCGCCATATCCAGCGCCAGCAGGCGCTTGGACTTGAGCCCCTCCGGCACCTCGGCGTTGACGATGCGCTGGGCCAGACCCTCGACGATCGCCGTCTTGCCCACGCCCGGCTCGCCGATCAGGACCGGGTTGTTCTTGGTGCGGCGCGCCAGGACCTGGATGGTGCGCCGAATCTCGTCGTCGCGCCCGATCACCGGGTCGAGCTTGCCCTGCTCGGCCTTCTCGGTGAGATCGATGCTGTACTTCTCCAGGGCCTGGCGCTGCTCCTCGGCATTCGGGTCGTCAACCGTCTGACCGCCGCGCACCTGGTCGATCGCCTGCTCGAGGGCACCCTTGCTGGCGCCGGCATCGCGCAGCAGCGTGCCGAGCTCGCCCCGATCATCCACCGCCGCGAGCACGAAGAGCTCGGAGGAGATGTACTGATCGTTTCGCTTCTGGGCCAGCTTGTCCGTCTGATTGAGCAAGCGTCCCAGGTCGTTGGAAACGTGCAGGTCTCCGCCGGCGCCCTGGACCTGGGGCAGCCGCTCAAGGGCCTCGCCCAGACCGGAGCGAAGGCGGTTGACATTGACATCGGCCAAGGAGAGCAGGTGGCGGGCCGAGCCGCCCTCCTGGTCCAGGAGCGCCGCCATCAGGTGAATCGGCTCGATGAACTGGTGGTCTCGCCCCACGGCCAGGCTCTGGGCGTCCGCCAGGGCCATCTGAAACTTGGCTGTCAGCTTGTCCATTCGCATAGCAGAGCTCCCGCGATATTCTCAAGGTTATTCCGCCGATTTGGGGGGAGACCGGTTGAATTCAAGATTTCGGAAATCCCACGACCCTTCGGCATTTCCCGGCGACTCTCCGTGTCCCAAGACCCGATCGCGCAGCCCCGGTGCTACCGTCGAATCGTTCCATTATGATTCTTCTCTGCGTTCTCAGCGTCTCTGCGTCTCAAATGCTCTTTCCAGGATCACACCAGCACAGGCCAAATCGTGAAATTCGCTCACGCAGCCGACATTCATCTGGATAGCCCCCTGCGTGGCCTCGAAGGCTACGAGGGGGCACCGATCGACGAGATCCGCGGCGCGACGCGCCGAGCGTTCGAGAACCTGATCCAGCTGGCGATCGACGAGGAGGCCGCCTTCGTCCTGCTCGCCGGCGACCTCTACGACGGAGACTGGAAGGACTACAACACGGGCCTGTTCTTCACACGCCAGATGGCCCGTTTGCAGGAGGCCGGCATCCGGGCGTATCTCGTGGCGGGAAACCACGACGCTGCGAGTCAGATCACGAGGACGTTGCGACCACCGGATAATGTTCACGTCTTCGCGACCAGAGCACCGGAAACCATCCTGTTGGAAAAGCTCGGCGTCGCCATTCACGGCCAGGGATTTCCGACCCGCGCAGTGACGGAGGATCTCGCGCGCGGATACCCCCCGGCGGATCCCGACCTGTTCAATATCGGCATCCTGCACACCTCCTTGGATGGCAGACCCGGCCATGATGTCTACGCGCCCTGCACGCTGGACGGCCTGCGCTCGTGCGGCTACCAATATTGGGCGCTCGGCCATGTCCACCATCGTGAGGTCGTCAGCGAGGAGCCCTGGATCGTTTTCCCGGGAAACACCCAGGGGCGGCACGCGCGCGAGGCGGGCTCCAAGGGCTGCTCGCTGGTGACCGTCGAGGCGGGGCGAGTGGAGTCCGTGGAGCACCGTGCCCTGGATGTGGTGCGGTGGTCGGTCTGCTCCGTGGATGTCTCCAACGCGGAGAGTCTGGACGAGTTTTACGACCGGACAGCGCACGCGCTCGCCGACGCGGCGGGCGAGGCCGAGGGCAGGCCGGTGGCGGCTCGCTTGCGACTCGAGGGCGCGTGTCCGGTCCATGACCGGCTCCGGGCAACCCGCGAGCAGGTCACCAACGAGTGCCGCTCGCTGGCAGGAATGGTCGGAGCAGGGGACCTTTGGATCGAGAAGCTGGTGATCGCCACGCGCCGGACGGAGTCCGAAGACGCAGCACTCGCCCGTGATGATGCCTTCGGCGGACTGCTTCGCTCCATCCGCGATCTGGAGCTGGACCCGGGCCGCCTCTCACGGCTGGCTGGGGAGTTTGCCGATCTGAGCGCCAAGCTTCCCGTCGAGCTGCGCTCCGGACCGGATGCGCTCGATCCCGCGCGACCCGAGTACGCTCGGGAATGCCTGGAGGACGTCAAGGCCATGCTGCTGGAACGGCTGTTGCGCGAAGGGCCCGCCGGGTGAAGCTCCTCGACCTGCATCTCCTCGCCTATGGTCCATTCACGGACCAGCACCTGGACCTGAGCGCAGGCAGCGAAGGGCTGCACTTGGTCTTCGGTCCGAACGAAGCGGGGAAAAGCTCGGCGCTGCGCGCCCTGCGGGCACTCCTCTACGGGGTGCCGGAGCGGACCCGGGACGACTTTCGGCACGGTAAGACGGAGATGAGAATCGGCGGCCTGTTGTGCGGCAATGATGGTACCGAGCTTTGTTGTTACCGCCGTAAGGGGCGAAAGAACACCCTGCTCGATGCACAGGGTGATCCGATCGCCGAGCATGAGCTCGTACGGCTCCTGGGAGGTGTCGCGGAGCCGCTCTTCGAACGGCTTTTCGGGATCGACCACGAGGCACTGGTGAGCGGCGGCCAGGCATTGTTGGACGAGCACGGGCGGGAGGCCGAGGCGCTGTTCGGGACGGGACTCGGCAGTACAGCCGTGCACTCCCTGTTGGATACTCTTGATGAGGAAGCACAAGCGCTGTTCGCGCCGCGGGCCTCGAAGCCACTGATCAATGCCGCACTGAGCAGGCTCTCGGAGCTCGACCGCAGACAACGCGAGGTCACCCTCTCGGGACGCAAATGGGATGAGGCGCGCGAGGCCGTCGAAACCGCAAGGAGACGCCTGAGCGAAATCGATGCCGATCTGGCCGAGACAGAAAGGCGCCGTGGCACCCTGGGACGCATCCGCCGCTCCTTGCCGTCCCTTGCCAGACGCGAACAGTTCCGGGAGCGACTTACCCGTCTCGGCGATATTCCCATCCTCGAAGAGGGCTTCGGGCAGCGTCGAGAGGAAGCGCTCTCGAAGCGCCGGTCGGCGGCCGAGGGTCGGTCGAAGGCCAAGGTGCGGTACGAAGGGCTGAGCAAGGATGCGGCGGACTTGGAGGTGTCGGACGAGCTGCTGGCTGAGGCGGAGGCCATCGACGAGCTGCGGGATCGGCTAGGGGGCTATCGTAAAGCCGCGCGTGACAGACCCGGTCTCGTCGAGAGGCGCGCCACACTGGTCGAGCAAGCCCGGCAGCGATTCGCACAGATCCGGCCCGACCTCTCACCGGATGACATCGAGAGGCTGCGGCCCATGCTCGCTCTGCGGCGCCGCGCGACCGAGCTCGGCGGGCGCAAGGAGGCCCTGGAGTCTGCTGTAAAGAGGACGCGGGAAGGCATGAAAGGGGCCGCAAGGAAGCTCGAACAGAGACGGGATGAGCTCAACCGTTTGCCGCCGCCGGTATCTTACGAAGGACTGCATCGGGCGGTAGACGAAGCGCGCCGAACAGGAGAGCTGGACCGCTCCATCGAAGAGGCGGATGCAGAGCTAGTCCGTCACCAAGATGCCTGCCGACGTGATCTCGGCTCTCTGGGACTCTGGACCGGCTCCCTTGCGGATCTGTTGCGGGCACCGTTTCCCGGCGAGGAGACCATGCAGCGGTTCACGGAGGCGTTCCAGGCAACCGAGGAGGAGAAACGCCGCTTGGAGACGTCACTCTCCGAGACCCGCGAGGAGCAACGACGAACAGAGGAGTCGCTGCAGACCCTGCGTCTGGCGGGAGAGGTACCGACCGAGACGGAGCTGCGGAATGCCCGTGATCGCCGAGACCAGGGGTGGCGGCTCCTGAAACGACAGTGGATCGATGGCGAAGACGTGACCGTCGAATCCCGATCCTATACAGACGGTCAGCCGCTACCCGATGTCTTCGAGGTGGAAATCGCCGGTGCCGATGAGATCGCGGACCGGCTTCGTTGCGACTCCCAGCGCGTTCATGAGCAGGCGGCCGCCCGAGCCAGGCTCGATGTCTGCCGCCAGCGTAATTCGGATGCCGAGGCGGCGTTGCAGGCTGTCGCGGAAAGGATCTCGGCCCTCGAGCAGTCCTGGCGGGATGCCTGGAAGACGGCCAGCATCTTGCCACTCCCTCCCCGTGAGATGTCGGCTTGGGCAGGGAAGGCAAGGCTGCTCCGTGACAAGGCAGAACATGGCGACGAGCTGCGCGCTAAGGCGGAGGCCCTGCGACGGAGTCGAGAGATCCAGATGCAAAATCTGCACAGCGCCCTCGCGGCCTGCGAGCAAACCCAACTGCAGCCCGTAGATCAAGGCGAGCTCAGACCGCTCCTCGACCACGCCGAGTCCTGCCTGCGCTCCTTTGAACAAAGCGCGCGTCACAGGACTGCCCTGGAAGAGAGCGTCGCCGAGCTCGACGAATCCGGGCGGCAGCTGGAAGGAGAGGTCGTGCGTGCCGAGGAGGAGCTCGCCACCTGGTCGTCCGCTTGGACCGAGCTCATGCGGGAGCTGGGACAGCGGGAAGAGGCCAGCCCCGGCGAGGTGTCGGACTATCTCCAGGCGTTCTCGGACGGGCTGAGGCTGGTGGACGAAGCAAAGGCACTGCAGCTTCGCATCGCCGGCATCGACAAAGAGGCGGAAGAATTCGAGCGCGATGTATATGCCTTGATGGCTCGCTTGGCTCCGGATCTCGCAGGTCGCCCGGTCGGTGAGGCGATTCTCCAGCTCGATTCGCGTTTGACCGGCCAGCGAGAGGCCAAGACCCGTCTCGACGAGCTCCACAAGCAGATGCGAAAGGCCGAAGGAGAAGTCCGCGAGGCCGATGCAGACACACGAGCGGCAGACGAGGTACTCGCGGATCTCTGCCGGCAGACCGGTTGCGAAAGCCCGGACGAGCTGGAGCTCGTCGAACGAGATTTCCTGGAGCAAAGGAACCTTTCCAAGCAGTTGCGCGAGGTCGAGATCGAGCTGGTCGAGGGAGGGGATGGCCTGAGCATCGACGCGCTCGAGGCCGAGGCTGCCCGGATCGATCGGGATTCGGTCGTCACGGAGCTGACTGCCCTGGAGCAGCGAATCGATGAGGAGCTGCGCCCCGAACGGGAGGCATTGGTCGAGCGCAAGCTCAACGCCGAACAGGCATTCCACTCGATGGCCGGGACGGACGAGGCCTCCGCGCTGGCCGAGCAGGCCCAACAGACGCTTTCGGAGATACGAGGGCATGCCGAGAGCTACGTCCGGCTGCGGCTCGCGGCGCGGATACTGCGCGACGAGATCGAGGGGTTTCGACGCCGGCATCGGGATCCGATCCTGACGCGGGCCAGCGTCTACTTCAGAAGTCTCACCTGCGGTTCCCTGGAGACCATCGATACCGACTTCGACGAGCTCGATCAGCCGGTCCTCGTCGGCGTTAGACCGAACGGGGAGCGCTTGCGTGTGGAAGCCATGAGCACAGGCACACGCGATCAGCTGTATCTGGCGCTACGGCTGGCGACGCTGGACCACTACGTGGAGAGCTCTGAGCCTCTGCCCTTCATCGTCGACGACATCCTGATCCAGTTCGACGACGACCGGTCGCGAGCAACGCTCGAGGCACTGGCGGACTTTTCCGCAAAGACCCAGGTCATTCTCTTCACTCACCACGAGCGCGTCGTCGAGGAGGCGGGACGACTCGACGACGCGGCCGGGAGAGTTTTCATCCACGAGCTCGCACAAGCGGCAGCGGCAGATGGCGCATGACCCAGGTACGCATTCGAAATCCAAGCGACCTGCTCATTGGCCTGCCTTCGGAGGCTCTTCGATGGTGTACTGAAAGGAGGGGGGAGCCGGTGGGAGATTCACCAAGCTTTCGCCTGGTGCGGCGGCCATGAACTGGCGCCCGGTGCCGGCAGCCTTCGGATCAGGATTGAGGTAGGCAGTACCCACCCAGCCCCGCGCCCGGACCTCGTTGCCTTGTCCATAGGAGCGCACTGTGATGGTCTCGCCCGGCTGCACCCGGGAGGTCGAGCGCACGACCGATACGACCTCCATGCTATAAAGTACGTTGGAGCCCTCCCCATGGCCTTGTTCCACCTGCGCATCCAGCACCTTGACCTCGAGGATGTCCGTGGCCTCCGGCGGTGGGGCCGCGCCAGCCTGCCCGCACAGGACTGCGAGCACCCCCAGGGTGGCGATGGCAGCGTACCGAATCGAGCAATTCCCGGACATGATGAATCCTCCTCTCGTTGATCGGCATGCCCGCGGCGACGCCGCGGGCAACCCACTCCCATTTTAGCTGACCCCAGGCTCCGCTGCGCTTCATCAAGGCTGCCCGGTGGAGCTGCTGGCCAAGCGCAAGGGTGTGCGTCTTGACGGGGAGCTGCGCCTGCCGGTGATCCAGGAGCAGACATGGGCCAGGCCCGTTTTCCGTATTGCGTTGGCGTTCTCCGCCGATCTCCAGAGAAAGGTTGAGGTGGTCAAGCATCAGCTAGTCTGAGCCACGCGTTTCAGGCTCATGTTCACGGCTATGACGTCATGGGGAATCAGGGCGTACCTCCAAGGCTTACCCCCATAACTCGCCGTATGCGCGGTGGCGTGCTCGCACCAGCGCTCCGCGGCGTCTTTCTTTGCCTGCACTTCCGAATCGCCCATCTCCTTTCGCATTTTGGGCTCGCACATATAGATGGCGTCCGTGGTCTCCGCGATGAAGTCGGGCTGGTATTCCTTGTAATCGACTCCGGACTTGTAGAAGAGCTGGAACTGGCCCTTCGCCGGTCTGAACCACTTCTCCACATTGGAATCATTTTCGAGCACGACCGAGAACAGCCGCTCCGAATCCGAATCGAACTTGGCCGCCGCATAGAGGCTCTTGGCAAAGCCCCCGAACACGT
>Ga0307423_1001684_pt1 | contig 13113 bp, 10 predicted proteins | sample SalMarWE160310MG_FD_202154 | JGI IMG/M metagenome (GOLD analysis project Ga0307423, IMG submission 202154) | Salt marsh sediment microbial communities from the Plum Island Ecosystem LTER, Massachusetts, United States - WE1603-10 | ecosystem: Environmental > Aquatic > Marine > Intertidal zone >...
AGAAATACTGATGTAAATCGAAATTCTAACAATAAACGAAATCCAAATATAAATAGAGAAAAAAGACCAAGTACTCAAAAAAGTCCAAACATAAAAAGAAATAATGCTCCAAAAGAAAAAAGGGATATCAATACTCCAAGAGTAAATCGCAACCCTAATAGAAGTTCGAATAAATCACCTAGTACTAATTACAAACCTCCAACGAGAAACAGTAATCCTCCAAGGATGAGTTCTCCACCCAGAACAAGTTCATCATCACCTTCCAGAGGTAATAGAAGTTCTTCTGGATCATCAGGTTCTTCCGGCAGCAGAGGTAGTAATGATTCAGGAAGAAGAAGGTAAATAAAATGAAAACTTCATTTAAGTATTATGTATTGCTTATAGTAACGGGTTTTCTTTTTACAGGTTGTTATACTATGGTCTGGGATCCATCGCAAGATTTCCCAACTCAGGATAATTATTCAAACATTGATGAATTCTATGGCACAGAATACTATGGAAACTATGGAAGTTATTATGAAACCCCTTGGTGGATTGTAACTACTGGATATATTAATAATCCCAACTCTGTAACTGATAAAAATCAAACTAAAGAGCGAAATAATGTTAGATCATCAGATACACAAGATATTAGAAATAGTGGAGGTCGAGGAAACACTGAAAGAGATCCCGGAATCATAAATACACCGCCTGTAACTAGATCCAGTTCAGGCAGCTCAAGTGGAACTACGACATCAAAATCGTCTGAAACAAGAAAAGATTCTGGCTCAGATAATACAAAATCTTCAAATAACAACAACAGTACTAAAAGTTCATCATCTGATAGTAATAGAAACTCCAGCAGTAGTGATACAAGAAATAATTCAGGTTCAAGAAATTCCGATACCGGTAGGAGATAATTAAATGTTAAATAAAATAGGAAAATATTGTTTAGTATTAATCTTAGTTCTTGTTACAAACAACTATGCACAAAATTATAATGATGCTGTGCGTCTTGGTTTTCCTGGTCTGGGCTCAAATGCAAGAGCTTTAGGAATGGGAAATGCATTCAATGCACTAAGTGATGATGCATCTGCATCTTATTTTAACCCAGCTGGATTTGGTTTATTAAAAAAATTAGAAATTTCCGGAGGTTTGAATATTCTTAATTATCAAAACAAAACAAACTTTTTTGGTAAAGAGACTGATGCAAGTTCTTCAAACACAACTCTAAATCGCTTCAGCTTTGCTTTCCCCTTTCCAACTTATCAAGGTAGTTTAGTGTTTGGATTATCTTATCACAAATCGAAGGATTTTGAAAGTATAGTAAAATTTGATGGATTTAATTCTGGGGCTAACTCTAAAATACAAAGCCTGCTCGATACTGATATTCCTTATAATCTTTTCCTTACTGATGAAAATTATAACACCATCATCAATGGAGGCTTAAATCAAAGTGGAAATACTCTTAATTCCGGTGGGATAAATAATTGGACATTATCTGGCGCAATGGAAGTTCAGAAAAACTTTTTTATTGGAGGAAATTTAACCATCCTAAGTGGAAATTATGAATCCAACAATGACTATTATGAAGACGATACCAGAAACCTATACGCCGGCGAGACCGCACCAAATGAACCGCAGACCACTGACTTTCAGACATTCCATTTTAATAATATCTTAAAGTGGGATATAAGAGGTTGGAATGCCAAGGTTGGATTTTTATATCAATTAGAAGATGTTGCAAGATTTGGAGCTACGATTCAATTCCCCAAAACATTTACTGTTGATGAGAATTATTCGGAGATTGCCTCGAGTATATTCGGAACTGGTCAATCTTATGAGCAAACTTATTCTGATAAAGTGAAATATGATATAATAACTCCATTTGAATTAACTGGTGCTCTTGCAGTTAATCTAAAAGGAATGATTCTAAGCGCTGAAGCAACCTGGATTGATTATTCACAGTTACAATTTGATAAGGCAAACGGCTTTACTGATCCGCAAATATTTATTGCAGATAATAATAAAGAGATTAAAGATGTTCTAACTTCTGTTGTAAACTATAATGTCGGATTTGAATATACAGTACCAAATATAGGTTTGCGTCTAAGAGGTGGATTTTTAACTCAACCTTCAGCATTTAAAGGGGATGCATCCGATTTTGATCATAAATATGTTACAGCAGGAATTGGATATCTTGTAAATGGTCAAATTGGGATTGACGTTGGTTACGCTTATGGTTGGTGGAAAAACATTGGAGATAATTACGGTGTAAATGTCTCAAGAACCTTCCAGGATATTACAGTTCACAATGTGATGTTGACAACTACGTATCATTTTTAAGTCTAGTGATTGCTTAAAGTACTAAAGCACCATATTTTCAGTATGGTGCTTTTTTATTTTAAATAGGAGTTTATTATTCAGGGAATTGTTTCCAGAACTGAAAGTAAAGATTATTACGTTTTCTCGGGTGAAGATCATTCTCTTGTGAGATGTTCACTAAAAGGTAAATTCAAAAAAGATTTTAATCTTAAAAAAGATAAACTTTATCATACCGATTTAGTGGCTGTTGGTGATTCTGTTCTGTATGATTTGAACGATGATGGAACAGGAGTAATTTATAAAATCCATACAAGAAAAAATTATTTATCACGCAAAGCAATTAAAACGCGGGGTTCAAGTTACCGTGGTGAACGTCTTGAACAAATAATTGCCTCTAACATCGATAATGTATTTATTGTTACAAGCACTTTTGAGCCAGATTTTAACAATAAAACTTTAGACAGATTTTTAGTTGCTTGTGAGAGTTCACACCTTAATACAAATATAATAATCAACAAAACTGATCTAGCTGAGAAATCATCAATTAATGAGTTTGTAGGACTCTACAGAGATATTGGCTACAATGTTTTTCTTACTACAATAACAGTACCTCCTTCCATTGTTGATTTATTATCAACATTAAAAGGTAAAATAAATTTGTTTTGGGGACAATCGGGTGTTGGAAAATCAACGATTCTGAACTTACTTTATCCGAAATTGAATCTTAAAGTAGGTGAAATAAGTAATTCTACTTCCAAGGGAACTCATACAACTGTAACCAGCACAATGTTGTACGTAGGCAGTGAGACTTATATAATTGATACACCCGGTATTCGCGAAATTGACCCATTCGGAATTAGAAAAGAAGATTTAGGTCATTATTTCAAGGAATTTGGAACTTTTCATAAACTATGCAGATTTAATACTTGTACACACCATCATGAACCTGGATGCGCCGTTATATTAGCTGTTAAAAACGGAGATGTTTCTGAAGAAAGATATGATAGTTATCTTAGGATATTAGATACAATAGAAAAAGATATTAATTTTTAATTTCCTTTTATGAACTTTTAAGTCAATCATGTAATTTTACTTTCTTAAAGAATGAATATTTATGGATAAAAGTTCACATACAGATACAACTCAAACAGATGATTTCTTAGAAAAATTTGATCAGTCAAATCAAGTTTTTTTAAGTTTTGCAAACAGTATTAGTCCCATCAATTTTAATTTATTGATAGATGAATTTGCAAGAAAATCAAATGACGTTTTTTATTTTGATCAACCCGAAAAAGGGGTTTCATTTTTATCCTTTGATGAATTAACAATTCAAACTTTTAAAAATAATGAGTTCGACAAGATTACAGATGAAATTAATATTCTTAAGAAAAAATTAATTTCAAACCATGATGATTTTCCAGGAATTAATTTCCCTGTATTCTTAACTTGTGCGAAATTTCCTGTAAAAAAAGAATCAGACGAATGGAAAGATTTTGGTGAGATAGAATTTATTATACCTAAAATTTCTCTCTTTAAACAATCTGATTCTTATTTTATTCTCTACAATGTTTTAACTGAAAGCTTCGCGAGTCAAGAAAACATAAATTTATTTCTGGAGCAGCAAGCAGAAAAAATATTTCAACTTGAGTCCAAGCTTAAGAAAAATACTACTGGGAAAAATCTAATTTCTTTTAGTGGGCAAAGTGATGATATAGTAAAATGGAACAAAAAAGTTTCTGCTTCCTTGGAATCAATTAAACAAAAACAAATTGGGAAAATAGTTCTTGCAAGAAGATTAAAGTTTGATATCAAATCTGAGCTAAACTGGCAATCGATTTTTAATGAGTTGAATCAGAAATATCCCACTTGTATAAATTTTCTAATAAAATCTGGTGGCTCAATATTTTTTGGCTCCACTCCAGAATTACTAGCACAATTTTCGGACAATCAATTTTTTACAGAAGCCCTGGCAGGCTCTATTAAGCGTGGTGATAATTTAAACGATGATAAAAGGTATGAAAATGAATTGTTTCAAAGTAAAAAAAATAAAGTTGAGCACGATGCAGTAACCAACTACATTATCTCGTCATTAAAAGACTTCTTAGAAGATATTGATATCAATAGTAAACCAGTAATAAAAAAGCTCCCCAATATCCAGCATCTTCAAACAGCGATAAAAGGTACATTAAAACCTGACAAAAATATTTTTGAAATTATTTCCGCGTTGTTTCCCACTCCTGCAGTCTGTGGAATTCCGCAAGATAAATCGCTTCAATTAATTAGAGAGGCTGAAGATTTTGATCGTGGATTATATTCTGGATTAATTGGATGGTTTAATTGCAAAGGATACGGAGAATTTAGTGTTGCAATTCGTTCTTCTTTGATAAATAATAATCAAATGTACCTGTATGCAGGTTGTGGAATTGTAGAAGACTCAGATCCTACAGAAGAATTTGAAGAGAGTAAATTAAAGCTTAGATCAATTTTATCTTTATTTGATGATGCAACTTAAAGTTAACCGAAATTATATTTGGGCAAATGTATTTTTTGATCAGCTAGCTGAATATGGAGTTAAATACGCTTGTATATCACCAGGTTCACGCAGCACCCCTATGACTTATGCATTATCGCAAAACAAAAAGATTAAGACATACGTAATTATTGATGAACGAACATCTGGATTTTTTGCTTTAGGAATCGCAAAACAAACTAACTCACCGGTAATTGTTGTTACAACTTCAGGCACCGCAGCAGCTGAATTATATCCTGCAATTATTGAAGCTTATCAAAATCGTGTGCCACTTATAATTTGCACTGCTGACAGACCAGCTTATTTGCGTAATTCAGGTGCCAATCAAACCATAAATCAAGATAACCTTTACAAAAATCATATTAGATTTTTTTATGATGCAGGACTTCCAAAACTTGAAACTAACAAACTAAACACTTTAAAGGAAAATGCTTTAAATGCTTATAATTTTTCTTATCTAGCCGATCGTGGTCCTGTTCATATAAACTTTCCTTTTGAAAAACCACTTGAGCCTGATTCATATACTGATTCTATCGAAGAAAAAATAATTTCAGTTTCGCTACCACATGTAAATTCATTATCGTTAAAAAGAAAAGTAGACTTTCTGTCTAAGAAAGATTTTAATTCTATTGCTTCGATTCTTAAAAAAGATTGCGGACTAATTACAGTGGGCCCTGGAATTTTTAGCGAGAATTTTTTGAACCTGCTTGAAGTGTTTTCTACAAAATTTGCAATACCAATTTTTGCTGATTCATCAAGTGGATTAGGTTTCAAATCAAAAAGAGTGCAAAATATCATTCCAAATTTTAATGCTTTGATAAGGACTGAATCATTCAAAAAAATATTTTCACCAAAAATTAATTTTCATTTTGGCAGAACTGCTACTTCTTCAAAGCTTGATAGATTTTTATCAGATAGTAAAACCAAAAGTTTTGTTGTAAATCGTTTCGGTGATATGTTCGACGCTTCCCGAAAATCAAAAGTCATTACTACCTATGAAGAGGATTTTCTTCAAACTTTAATAAATACAGATCTAACTTTTAATAATAATTCACCTGAAATACTTAGACACATAAAAGAATTTGATGGAGAAGCTGAAAAGATAAAATCTGCTGTATTCTTTAATTCTAAAAAATTAATTGAACCTGCAATTTTAATATCAATATTAAATTCCATTCCTCCGAATTCAAATTTGATGATAGGAAATAGTATCCCAATTCGCGATTTAGATTTATTTTCTCCAACAATCAAAAAAAATATAAATATTTTTCAAAACCGAGGGGCAAGCGGTATAGATGGAATTACATCCACAGCACTTGGAATTAGTGCAAATTCTAAATATCCCACTTATCTTGTTACAGGTGATTTATCTTTTTATTATGATATTAATAGCTTACTTATCGCCAAGCAATATAATCTCCCATTGATTACAATTTTAATAAACAATAATGGCGGAGCAATATTTAAGTTTCTACCAATTGCAGAACATAAATTTGTTTTTCAAAAATATTTTTTAACCCCTACAAATCTTTCATTTAAAAATCTTACTGAAGCATTTGACATTGATTACAAAGAACTTAAGACGCATAAGGATATCTTAAATCATATCAAGGTTTCTTCAGTAAGAAAAAAGCCTGTTGTATTGGAAGTTAAAACAAATTCCGAATTTTCTCTTAAAATCAGAAAGAAATACTGGAAGAAAGTAAGTAAATTTATTGATAATCAATTGAGGAATTATGAAGTTTGAAACTAACGGCGTAAAATTAAATTTAGAATATCCTCAAGAAATTGATCCCACAAAGGACTGTATTTTATTTTTGCATGGTTTTACTGGGTCTACGGAAGATTGGTTTCCTGTCTTTGAACAAATGACCAATAAGTTCAATTGTATTGCAATAGATATTGTTGGTCACGGAAAGAGCGATTCTCCTGTCAATTCATCCCATTACAATATTGAATCAATAGTATCACAAATTAAATTTGTAAAAGACAAGCTTACCACAAATAAAATTATTCTTTTGGGATATTCTATGGGGGGAAGATTAGCTTTAAGTTACGCCGTTGCATATCCAGATGATATTAAAGGATTAATTTTAGAAAGTGCTTCTGCAGGAATTAGAAATGACGAAGAACGAGGTAAACGATATGAAGAAGATTTGAAACTTGCGGAATATATAGAATCACACACATTAGATGAATTTATTGAAATGTGGAGTGATCGGGAAATATTCAATACTCAAAGAAGATTTTCCAATGACAAACTGAAAAAAATCAGAAAGAAAAAAGCTTTAGGCAGTAAAATTGGTTATGCAAATTCTTTAAAAGGTTTTGGGACCGGGATTATGCCACCATTGCACGATAAATTAAAAAAAATCCCGGTAAAGGTTTTATTAATTTCTGGTGATCTCGATACAAAGTATACGGGTATAAATGCTAGATTGACAAGACGATTTTATAAAGCTAAACATAAGATTGTCAAGAACTCTGGTCATAATACTCATCTTGAAGAAATGAAAAGATTTGTTGAAATAGTTACAAATTATTTAAATCAATTAAATGCTCCTCCTGTTAATAAAGAAAAAAATGTAAGGCATAATAATGCAAGGAAAATGGAAAAAAGTTAAAGACTTTCATGATATTATTTATGAAAAGATGGATGGCATTGCAAAGATTACTATTAATCGACCTGAAAAGCGAAATGCATTCCGACCCGAAACAATATTTGAAATGTATGAAGCAGTCAATGATGCAAGAGAGGATCAGAAAATTGGAGTAATTCTATTAACTGGTAATGGTCCGGCAAAAGATGGTAAGTATGCATTCTGTTCAGGCGGTGATCAAAGTATTCGTGGCGATATGGGTTATGTTGGCAAAGATGGAGTTCCGAGATTAAATGTTTTAGACCTTCAAAAATTAATTCGCAGTATTCCAAAAGTAGTTATTGCACTTGTTGCTGGTTATGCAATTGGTGGTGGGCATGTTCTTCATGTAATTTGTGATTTAACTATCGCAGCCGATAATGCTATCTTTGGGCAAACAGGGCCAAAAGTAGGTAGCTTCGATGGAGGATTTGGTTCTAGTTATTTGGCAAGAATGGTTGGACAAAAAAAGGCTCGAGAAATTTGGTATCTCTGCAGACAGTATAATGCAAAAGAAGCATTAGATATGGGATTGATAAATAAAATCGTTCCGGTTGATAAACTTGAAGCAGAAGGTGTGAAATGGGCAAATGAAATTTTACAGCACAGCCCTATGGCAATACGTGTTCTAAAATCAGCTTTCAATGCTGAGCTTGACGGACAGGCAGGAATTCAAGAACTTGCCGGAAACGCTACACTACTGTACTATATGAGTGAAGAAGCACAAGAAGGTAAAAAAGCTTACAATGAAAAACGTAAACCGAATTTTAAAAAATTTCCTAAATTGCCATAATGAATGAACAAACCAAGAATATTTCTAAACTTCAAAGCTGGATTTTAGCAAGTAGGCCACGTACCCTGCCTGCTGCAATAGTTCCTGTTATGGTGGGATCAGCTTTAGCTATTTATCACGGAATATTTTTTCCTATTTATTCTATAATCGCACTTCTTTGTTCTATGTTAATACAAATCGGTACAAACTTTACTAATGATCTTCACGACCACTTGAAAGGCTCAGATACAAATGAAAGAAAAGGTCCCTTACGTGTTTTAGCATCAGGATTAATTTCAGTAAAAGAAATGGAATTGGGAATATTTTTAGTTTTCTTAACTGCATTTCTTCTTGGATTATACCTGGTTTATTCTGTTGGAATAATGATTCTTTGGATAGGAGTTTTATCAATACTTGCTGGATTAGCTTACACTGCAGGTCCTTTTCCATTAGCTTATAATGGTCTTGGGGATATATTTGTCTTTATTTTTTTTGGAATTGTTGGCACTGTAGGAACTTACTATTTACATACTCAGCATTTCACTTTACTTGCCTTTCTTATTTCACTTCCGGTTGGAGCATTGATTACAAATATTTTAATTGTTAACAATTACCGTGACATTGAAGAAGATAAAACTGCTGGTAAGAAAACTCTTGCGGTTCTACTTGGCAGAGAATTTTCCAGGTATGAATATGTATTTTTCATTTTAGTCTCATTCTTCATTCCATTTCTTCTACACTTCAAATATGATTTTAGTTTTTGGGTTTTTCTACCTTACCTGACACTGCCATTAGCTATTTCTTTAGTAAAAATGATCTATGAATTATCGGGTCCAGCATTAAATAAAACTTTAGAACTATCTGCAAAATTTTCTGCTCTGTTTGGATTTCTTCTATCAATCGGCATTGTTTTATAATAATTACAAACCTGACTGTTTACAATGATGGATAACTCCAAAAATAATTTTCTCAGTTTTTCAAACAGAAAAGATCTCACTGCAATTATCAAATCTGATACATTGATTTCTTATGATGAATTATTTGATAAAGCACAGCAAATCGCTTCCACTTTGACCGTAAAAGGAATTGAAAAAAATACTTATATTCCTTTACAAATTGAAGATAGTCTCAGTTTTATCGAAACAACAATTGCACTTTGGCTTCTGGGCTCTATCCCAGTCCCACTGAATACTAAACTTCTTGATGAAGAAATTTTTTCAATTATTAACGATTATGATTTTAAGGTTTTAATAACAGATAAAAATATTTCTAACAGCATCATGCTAAAAATAACAAAGGTTATTTCAGTTGATGAATTGATATTAGGATCAAATAAATCTAAAATTCATAATTTACCTTCGCTAAATGATGAGGCAGTTGTTATTTTCACATCTGGTTCTACAAACAGTCCAAAAGGAGTTGTGCATACATTCGCTTCATTGCTTAATAATATTGAAAATGGGAATGAAATATTAAATCAAAATGAAAATGATAGATGGCTTGCTTCACTTCCCTTTTATCATATTGGTGGATTTCAAATTATTTGCCGCTCACTTTATTATGGATGCTCAATTATAATTCCGGAATCACTCCAGGCAAATCATTTAGCTGATGAGATTGTTAATAATAATCCAACTCATCTTTCATTAGTATCAATACAGTTAGAAAGATTAATCTACCAGAAAATAATTCCCAATGGATCATTAAAAGTATCTTTAATTGGGGGCGGATTTGTTGAAGATGATTTAATTATTGACGCTGACAAACTTGGTTGGAAACCATATCGAGTTTATGGGTCCTCTGAAACCGGTTCAATGATTACAGGAATTTCTGCGAGTGAAATAAAATCTAAACCTCAATCAGTGGGCAAATGTTTTTCCAATGTTGAGATCAATATTTCTGATGATTCCGAAATACTCATAAAATCGAATTCATTATTTAAAAAATATTTGGATGATGAAATAGAAACTTCCTCCAGATTAATACATGGTTTTAATCACACAGGAGATTTGGGTTTTGTTGATGATGAAGGCTATTTGTTTATTGAAGCTCGAAGAAATGATTTAATTGTTAGCGGTGGTGAAAATGTTAATCCAATTGAAGTTGAGAAAGTTTTAATTGAATTGCCCTTTATAAAAGATGCTTGCGTTTTTCCAAAACAAAATAAAACATGGGGACAAATCGTTGCTGCAACAATTGTTATTATTGATTCATCGATTGCTGAGAAGAACATTAAAGAAATATTAAAACAAAAATTAGCAGGGTATAAAATACCAAAGGAGTTCTACTTTGCAAATGAATTACCAAGAACTCCACTTGGCAAACTTGAACGGGAGAAAATTAAGAAAATGTTTTAGTAATCTTATACACCGTTGAAACGATTACTTTTCGAACTGCAATTAGGTTAGTCTGATTGTCATAAAAAAGGTGGTCCGAAAACGAACCACCTCTTAACAGTAAATAGCTGCTGTGGTGAAATTATTTCAGGTCAAACCTATCAAGATTCATTACCTTGTTCCATGCAGCAACAAAGTCCTGCACAAACTTCTCTTTGGAATCTTTGCATGCATAAACTTCAGCGAGTGCACGGAGCTCTGAGTTAGAACCAAAGATGAGATCGACACGAGTGCCGGTCCACTTGACTTTGCCAGTTTTAAGATCACGGCCTTCAAATATTTCTTCGGACTCCGAAGTTGCCTTCCATTCTGTGTTCAAATCGAGCAGGTTAACAAAGAAGTCATTTGTAAGCGCCTCCTTACGTTTGGTGAAGACGCCGTGTTTGGACCCATCGAAGTTACTGTCAAGGACGCGCATTCCACCGAGGAGTACGGTCATTTCAGGCGCGGTCAAAGTTAATAGTTGTGCGCGGTCAACAAGCATTTCGTCTACTGATGCACTGTACCCGGTTTTACTCTTCTTATAGTTGCGGAACCCGTCTGCAGCTGGCTCGAGTACGGCAAATGAATCCACATCGGTTTGTTCCTGCAGCGCATCACTGCGTCCCGGTGTAAAAGGCACTTTTACATTGTAACCGGCTTTCTTCGCAGCCTTTTCAACACCTGCACATCCTCCCAATACGATCAGGTCAGCAAGCGAAACTTTCTTATTTTTAGACTTAGCGTTGAACTCGTTTTGGATTTTTTTAAGAGTCTTCAAAACTTTCTCCAGTTGAACTGGGTTGTTAACTTCCCAATCTTTCTGCGGTGCAAGCTGAATGCGTGCACCGTTCGCGCCGCCGCGTTTATCGGAACCGCGAAACGTTGATGCCGATGCCCATGCGGTAGATACCAGTTGAGGAACTGACAATCGTGAATTAAGTATTTTATTCTTCAGGGCACTGATATCTTTATTGGTAATTTTATGTTTAACAGCAGGAATAGGATCCTGCCAGATCAGATCTTCCTTCGGCACTTCAGGACCGAGATACCGCGTGCGTGGACCCATATCGCGGTGAGTCAGTTTGAACCATGCACGGGCGAATGCGTCCGCGAACTCATCAGGATTCTCATAGAAGCGTCTTGAAATTTTTTCGTACGTAGGATCGAACCTCAGAGAAAGGTCAGTAGTAAGCATAGTTGGCGCGTGTTTCTTTAAAGGATCGGCAGAATCCGGAATTGTATTTGGACCATCTTTTGCAATCCACTGCTGTGCACCAGCCGGGCTTTTTGTTAACTCCCATTCGTAGCCAAACAGGTTCTCAAAGAAATTGTTGCTCCACTGTGTTGGGGTTATGGTCCAGGTAACTTCCGGGCCGCCGCCAATCGTATCACCGCCTTTACCAGTACCAAAACTGCTTTTCCAACCGAGGCCCTGCTCTTCAATGCCCGCAGCAGCAGGTTCCGGACCAACGTATTTATCAGGAACAGCAGCGCCGTGGGCTTTGCCGAATGTGTGTCCACCTGCAATAAGCGCGACAGTTTCCTCGTCATTCATAGCCATGCGGCCAAATGTCTCACGAATGTCTTTAGCTGCTGCGACCGGATCAGGATTTCCGTTAGGACCTTCAGGATTAACATAGATCAGTCCCATCTGAACAGCGGCAAGTGGATTTTCAAGATCTCTGTCACCAGTATAACGCTTGTCTCCGAGCCATTCGCCTTCAGAACCCCAATAGATGTCTTCTGGAGATTCCCAAATATCTTCACGTCCACCGCCGAAACCGAACGTCTTGAAGCTCATCGACTCGAGAGCACAGTTACCAGCAAGGATCATCAGGTCGGCCCACGAAATTTTCTTTCCATATTTCTGCTTGATTGGCCATAACAACCTGCGGGCTTTGTCGAGGTTCACGTTGTCAGGCCAGCTGTTGAGCGGTTCAAAGCGTTGGGCGCCGGTGCTCCCTCCACCACGTCCATCAGAGATTCTGTAAGTACCAGCGCTGTGCCATGCCATGCGTATGAAGAAAGGGCCATAATGCCCGAAATCTGCCGGCCACCAATCCTGTGAATCTGTCATTAGCTTGAAAAGGTTTTTTTTCACGGCTTTTAGGTCGAGTTTCTTGAATTCCTTGGTATAGTTGAACTTCTCTCCCATAGGATTAGATTTTGAAGAGTGCTGGCGGAGTATGTTTAAATTCAGTTTGTTTGGCCACCAGTCACGGATTGTTGTACCGCCGCCGCCGGCGTGCTTCAGTTCACCTGTTGTAAACGGGCATTTGCTTTCATTTGATTTGCTATTTTCCATAATAGTAATATTTATATAGTTAATGGATTGTTTGTTTGAGTAAGAAAATAACTATTATTTTTGATTTATAAAATGATATTTTCAATAATATTATTGATAGTTATAGATGAATCTTAAGCAAGTAGATTACATTTTATACGAATTAGTTATAGCAGGACACTAGATTAAGATTAAGATTAAGATTA
>Ga0307423_1001685_pt1 | contig 13103 bp, 7 predicted proteins | sample SalMarWE160310MG_FD_202154 | JGI IMG/M metagenome (GOLD analysis project Ga0307423, IMG submission 202154) | Salt marsh sediment microbial communities from the Plum Island Ecosystem LTER, Massachusetts, United States - WE1603-10 | ecosystem: Environmental > Aquatic > Marine > Intertidal zone >...
ACGATTCAGGGCGAGTTGATTACCCCGATCGCCATGGAAAAGGAGCTCAGGTTCGCCATCCGTGAGGGGGGTCGTACGGTCGGCGCCGGCGTTGTCAGTGAGATCCTGGAGTAAGGAGGGGCACTGTGAGAATCATCGTGACATTGGCCTGTGGAGAGTGTAAGCGCCGGAACTATACGACAACCAAGAATAAGCGTACGACACCCGACAAGCTGGCCTTCAAGAAATACTGCAGGTTTTGTCGAACGCACACCGTTCACAAGGAGACCAAATAACCGAGTATACCGGCAGGCGTTTTTTTCGGGTTTGTGAAGCGTCCAGACCAAAGTCCGGGCGTTTTGCTCCTGGACGGTGGTACTTCGCAGGCCGGTCAACTTCATGGGGCCAAGGCGCGAAACAAGTTCTTTGCTTGAAAAGCCTGTTGGAAGGAGAACCTTCAGCAGGGTTGATTTCTCGTTTTGCAGGCCAGTAGCTCTAACGGTTAGAGCACCGGACTCCAAATCCGGGTGATGGGGGTTCGAATCCCTCCTGGCCTGCCAAATTTGACTTTACGATCCATTTGGGCCCCTTGCCGGTTCACGATAAGGTTGGGTAGGCGATTACAATGGCGCGACTGAGACGGAAGAAACCAATATCGGTAAAAAAGAAACAGAAAGGCACGGCCAGGCCAGACAGCCGACAACTTGCTCCCGGGAAAGAAAAGGCCAATCCGGTGTCTGCCCAGCAAGCACCCGTTCAAAACAGGGCGGCGGTGCCCAGAACCGAAGCCCCACGGCCGACCAGGCCATCGGGACGTAATTTACAGCCGGCTTTTGTGGCAAAGAGCCTCCAATTTCTCCGCGAGGTCAAGGTGGAGCTGAAAAAAGTCACCTGGCCTTCGAGAAAAGAGACGGCAGCCTCGACGGTCGTAGTGATCATTATCGTGGTCATTATTTCTTCGTTTCTTGGCCTTGTGGACGTCGGCCTTTCCAACCTGATTCGTTTCGTGCTTGGGTAGGCCCTAACGTTGCAACACCGGGGTAGGCTTTTGGGAGAATTGACCGTGGCTTTAAAATGGTATGTGGTTCATACGTATTCAGGATATGAAAACAAGGTGAAGGCTACCCTGGAAGAACGGATAACCTCATCTGGCACTGCCGACAAGTTCGGCAAGATCCTGATTCCCACCGAACAGGTCGTAGAACTTGTCAGGGGGAAGAGAAAGACCTCCGCCAGGAAGTTCTATCCCGGATACATCCTCGTTCAGATGGAGTTGACCGAGGAGACCTGGCACATCGTTCAGGACACCCCGAGAGTGACAGGGTTTTTGGGTGGACGAGAATCGCCCGCTTCGCTTACTGACGAGGAGGCTGAAAAGATTATCGGTCAGGTGGAGGCAGGAAAGCTTAAGCCGCAGCCCAAATTCTTTTTTGAACCGGGAGATGAAGTGCGAGTCATTGACGGTCCATTCACAAACTTCCTGGGTACCGTAGACGACGTAAAACCGGACAAGGGGAAAATCCGTGTCCTGGTGAGCATCTTTGGCCGGGCCACACCGGTGGAACTCGAATTTGTTCAGGTGGCCAAGGTATGATGAACTCGCAAAAAGTCGGAAAATCGACCTTTCCGTCATACCGGCCCCGCATCAAGGGCGGGATAAACTGCAGCCGGTATCCGGTAAAATCAATAAGTTAAAACCCATCTGGACCCCGGTTTTCACCGGGGTGACGACTTTTTGCGAGACCATCAAGGTATGAGTCCGTTATTTTTGAAACAAGGCCTGCGACAGGGATCGGCAATTCGCAGTCCGCGGTCTGCAACCGTCTAACAGGAGTCAATGTTATGGCTAAGAAGGTAATAGGCGCAATCAAACTACAGGTTCCGGCGGGACAAGCGAACCCCTCTCCTCCCATCGGTCCGGCTTTAGGCCAGCAAGGGGTGAACATCATGGAGTTTTGCAAGGCCTTTAATGCCAGAACGGCCGGTGAAGAGGGCATGATCATACCCGTGGTGATCACGGTTTATCAGGACAGGTCTTTTACCTTTATTACCAAAACACCTCCTGCCGCGGTATTGATCAAAAAAGTAGCGAAGATTGCCAAAGGCTCAGGTGACCCAAAACGGGAAAAGATAGGAAAGATCACTCGATCCCAGGTTGAGGAGATTGCCAAGACCAAGATGGCTGATCTGAATGCCTATGACATAGAAAACGCCTGCAGGATCATCGAAGGGACGGCCCGCAGCATGGGCGTCGAGGTGGTTTGATCGAAAAAGGCCTTTTGATAGGAGCCACGAGAACATGGGAAAAAGAGGAAAAAAGTACAGGACAGTCAGAGAACAAGTGGATGCCGACAGGGCATATGATTTTTCCGAAGCTGTGCAGTTGGCCGTGGGCGCGTCCTATGCCAAGTTCGACGAAAGCGTGGATGTGGCGGTTCGTCTGGGCGTAGATCCGAGACATGCGGATCAGATGGTTCGCGGTTCGGTGGTTCTCCCAAACGGGACAGGCAGAGAAGTGAGGGTCCTGGTATTTGCCAAGGGGGAAAAGGAGAAAGAAGCGACCGAGGCGGGAGCGGACTTTGTCGGAAATGATGAACTTATCGAAAAGATCAAAGGCGGATGGTTCGGGTTCGATAAGACCGTGGCCACACCGGACATGATGGGTGCGGTCGGCCGTATCGGCAAAATCCTCGGCCCCAGAGGGCTCATGCCAAACGCAAAACTCGGAACGGTGACCTTTGATTTGGCCCGGGCGGTTGCAGATCTGAAAGGGGGAAAGATCGACTTCAAAGTTGAACGTGCCGGCATTGTCCATGCGTCCGTTGGAAGGGTCTCTTTCGGGGCGGAAAAACTCTTGGAGAACATCAGCACGTTTTTCGACACGATTATCCGGCTTAAACCGGCCGGCAGTAAAGGAACTTATCTGAAGACGATTGCCATTTCGACAACGATGGGTCCTGGGATCAAAATTGATCCAGGTTATGTGAAGAGTATTATGAGATAAAGGCCAGGGTAGGTCTAGGCCCGGTCAGGCAAGAAAGGAGGACGAGGGGACTCTTGAAACGAATGCAGAAGGAAAAAATTGTTGAGGCCCTCCATGAGAAGTTCTCAAGGGCAAAGACCGCGTTGCTGACAGACTTCAGGGGCCTGAATATGTCCGCGATCAGTGAGTTGCGAAGTCAACTCAGGGACGCCTCAGTAGAATACCAAGTTGTGAAGAACACCCTCGCGGCAAGGGCTTCAGAGGGGACCGACATGTCGCTTCTAAAGGACCACTTTTCGGGGCCGTGTGCTGTGGCCTTAAGCTACGAAGACCCGGTGGCTCCGGCAAAGGTTCTTACGAAGTTTTCTGAAGAAAATAAGGCTTTGGAGATCAAGATTGGCATCGTGGATGGTCGGGTTATTGACCTCGATGGCATCATAAGGCTCTCCAAACTACCTTCCGAAGAGGAGCTGTTGGCGAAACTCCTCATGACGCTTAATGCACCTATCACAGGTTTTGTGACGGTTTTAGGTGGTGTCCTCAGGAATTTTATGGGCGTGCTGGAGGCCATCAAGCGTCAGAAGGAAGAAGGCTAAACAAACGGGTCAAATCGAATGAACGAGGAGGATAAACGGGATGGCTAGTGTAAGCAAAGAAGACGTCATAGAATTCATTTCGAGTATGTCTGTGCTTGAACTTTCCGAGCTGGTGAAGGAGCTCGAAGACAAATTCGGGGTATCGGCAGCGGTCCCGGTCGCTGTGGCAGCCGCACCAGGCTCAGTAGCGGCCGAGGCTGCAGAGGAAAAGACCGAGTTTGACGTGATCCTGAGCCAGATTGGAGACAAGAAAATTCAAGTCATCAAGGTGATCAGGGCCATTACAGGTCTCGGTCTTAAAGAGGCAAAGGCGTTGGTGGATGAAGCGCCGAAGCCTGTAAAAGAAGGGGTGACAAAAGACGAGGCGGAAGACATCAAGAAGCAGCTTGAAGAGGCGGGTGCAACCGTTGAAGTCAAATAGGAACTCGATTCTACTCTGGTTTGCCTTTCGGCTTGGTCGTCCGTTGCTTTGAGGGGATGACGGAATCGCTGATTCGATCGTGAGTCCTGATCCTTAATGGCCACAACCAATAACAAGGACGGAGATCCCATGCCCAAGAAACTCCCAGCAGGTGAACAAGTGAGAAGGAACTTCGGAAAGATTCCGAGAATCGTGGCATTTCCTAATCTGGTGGAAATGCAAAGGGAGTCCTACGCCCGTTTTTTGCAGGCCGATGTTGCGCCGGAAAAACGAAAGGACACAGGGCTTCAGGGCGCCTTTAACAGTGTCTTTCCTATCCAGGATTTTACAGGCACGGCGTCGTTGGAATTTGTTTCCTACAGCTTTGGGGATGTCAAGTATGACGAAGCGGAATGCATCGACAAGGGGATGACTTACGAGATCCCCATGCGCATTACCGTTCGCCTTGTTGTCTATGAAACAGACAAAGAAACCGAAATTCAAAACATCCGGGACATTAAGGAGCAGGAAATTTATTTCGGCACGATCCCCCTGATGACAAAAAGGGGAACTTTTATCATCAACGGGACGGAGCGCGTCGTCGTCAGCCAGCTCCACAGATCCCCGGGTGTATTTTTTGACCACGACAAGGGCAAGACCCATTCGAGCGGCAAGGTTCTTTACTCGGCCAGGATCATCCCGGTCCGGGGATCCTGGATCGATTTGGAAATCGATCCAAAAGATGTCGTTTATGTCCGTATCGACCGCCGCCGAAAGTTTCCAGTCACCTTGTTGCTGAAAGCCTTCGGGTATTCGGCAGAGGAGATTCTGTCTCACTTCTACCGCACGGAAACGATCTACGTGGAAGGAAAGCATCTTCACAAGGGTGTGGATAAAGACCTTCTTGTGGGGATGCGCATCTCAAAACCGATAAAACATCCGGGCACAGGCGAAATCCTTGTTAAGAAGGGACACCGGCTTTCAGCAAGGGCAGTCAAGCAACTCGCAAGCGCCAAGATCGACCGGATACCGATCGGGCCTGAAGACATTGAAAATACGATCCTGGCTCACCAGGTGGTAGACCCGGCAACCGGAGAGGTCATAGCGAATTGCAACGAGGTCATTGACAATAAGGTCCTGGAGAAGTTTCAGGCTGCCCATGTTTCAAGTTTTGCTGTTCTTCACATCGATAATGTGACGACCAGTGATTCCATGAGCAAGACCCTGCAACTCGACAAGGTGGAAACAAAAGAGGAAGCTTTGCTGGAGATCTATCGACGGCTCCGACCGAGTAACCCGCCCACCATCGAGGTTGCCCAGGAACTGCTCCGGCAGCTCTTCTTCAGCCCTTCCCACTATGACCTTTCGCCGGTGGGACGTTTGAAGACCAATCTCCGGCTGGGGTTTAGCGTGGATCAAGTTTCCCTTGACGTTCGCACCCTCCGGAAGGAGGACATCCTGTACACGACCAAGATTCTGGTGGATCTGAAGGATACCCAGGGGACGGTTGATGACATCGATCACTTGGGGAACCGGCGCGTGCGGGCCGTGGGCGAGCTTTTGGAAAGCCAGTACCGGATCGGGCTTGTAAGGATGGAACGGGCCATCAGGGAACGGATGAGCCTGCAGGAAATTGAGGCGCTCATGCCTCATGATTTGATTAATTCCAAGCCGGTTTCTGCGGTGATCAAGGAGTTCTTCGGGACCAGCCAGCTTTCTCAGTTCATGGACCAGACCAATCCTCTTTCCGAGATCACGCACAAACGGCGCTTGAGTGCTTTGGGTCCCGGCGGGCTCACGCGGGAACGGGCAGGCTTCGAGGTCCGCGACGTTCATCCCACGCATTATGGAAGAATCTGTCCTATTGAGACCCCGGAAGGGCCCAATATCGGCTTAATCGTCTCCTTGAGTACCTATGCCCGTGTGAACGAGTTTAGCTTCATTGAAACGCCTTACCGGGTGGTCAAGAATGCCCAGGTTACCAACGAGGTCAGATTCTTGAGCGCACTGGACGAGGAGCGACATCCCATAGCCCAGGCCAATGCGCCTCTGGACGCGAACGGCCGGTTTGTGAATCCCATGGTCTCCGCACGGGTGGCCGGAGAATTCTCGATGGTTAAGCGGGAAGATATTGAGCTGATGGATATCTCGCCGCACCAATTGGTGAGCGTTGCAGCGTCACTGATTCCCTTTCTGGAAAATGATGACGCCAACAGGGCGCTCATGGGATCCAATATGCAGCGCCAGGCCGTACCGCTGCTTGTGAGCCGGGCCCCGCTTGTGGCTACGGGGGTGGAAGAGGTTGTGGCAAGGGATTCCGGGGTTACCGTGGTGTCGGACGCCGACGGGGAAGTCGTGGACGTGGACGCGAAACGGATCGTGATCAAGCACGGGGGCAACGGCAACGGCAGGCCGGTGAGCATCTACAACCTCACGAAGTTTGCGCGCTCAAACCAGAACACTTGTTTTAATCATCGGCCCATTGTCAAGAAAGGCGATTTGGTCAAGAAAGGCGATATCGTTGCGGACGGCCCGGCGACAAGAGGCGGGGAGCTTGCTCTCGGCAAGAATGTGATGGTCGCCTTTATGCCCTGGGGTGGCTACAATTTCGAGGATTCTATCCTGGTCAGTGAACGTCTTGTGCGAGACGGGGTGTTCACATCCCTTCATATTGAGCAATTTGAGACCGTGGCCCGTGATACCAAACTGGGCAAGGAGGAGATTACCCGGGACATCTCTAACGTGGGAGAGGAAGCACTAAAGAATCTCGACGACAGCGGCATCATCCGGCTTGGTGCAGAGATTAAGCCGGGAGACATCCTGGTGGGAAAAATTACGCCCAAAGGTGAAACACAGCTGTCTCCGGAGGAGAAACTGTTGCGGGCCATTTTCGGTGAGAAGGCCGGTGAAGTGAAAGACACGTCCCTTAGGGTTCCGCCCGGGGTTGCCGGCGTGGTCATTGATGCAAAAGTCTTTTCAAGAAAAGGCGTGGAAAAAGACAGCCGTGCCCTGAGCATTGAGAAGCATGAGATTGCGGCCCTGGAAAGAGATCGAGACGATGAGCTTTCCATCGTCGAGGATGTGACCAGGGAAACGCTCACTGAGCTGTTGGTGGGCCAGACTTGCGTCGCGCCTTTTAAGAGAGGGAAAACCCAGCTGATCAAGAAGGGTGAACGGATTTCTGCCGAAACCCTGTCGAAGATTCCTTTGTCGCAGATGGCACGCATGGAGCTGAAGGATGCCTCTGTCGCTGTCCAGATGAACGCCCTGTTGGAACGGTATCGGGAGAAGTGCGATGAGGTCCGGAAACGTTTTGAGAACCAAGTCGATCGATATGACAGGGGCGATGACCTCCCGCCCGGGATTATCAAGATGGTCAAGGTCTATGTGGCCATGAAACGTCGGCTGTCAGTGGGCGACAAGGTTGCGGGACGACACGGCAACAAGGGCGTCGTTTCGTGCATCCTGCCCGAAGAGGATATGCCCTACTTTGAAGACGGGACCCCCGTGGATGTCGTGCTGAATCCTTTGGGTGTGCCATCCCGTATGAACGTCGGCCAGATTCTGGAGACGCACTTAGGCTGGGCAGCCAAGGGATTGGGAGACCAGCTCAATGAGCTGGTCCGCTCTGAGAATTACAAGGTTCTCAGGAAGAAGCTGAGATCCGTTTTTCCTGCGCCGAAGCAGAAGGAACAAATCAAAGCATTGGGGAACGAGGAACTGATCGATTTTGCCAAGCGTTTCGAGGAAGGGGTCCTGATGGTAACCCCTGTCTTCGATGGGGCTAAGGAGAGCGAGATCAAAGATTTGCTTGCGGAGGCCGGCTATCCCAGGAAAGGACAGGCCACCCTGATCGACGGCCGGACCGGGCAGCCCTTTGCGACAAAAGTCACGGTCGGCATGATGTACGTGCTGAAACTCCATCATTTGGTGGATGACAAGATTCATGCTCGTTCCATTGGGCCGTATTCCCTCGTGACTCAACAACCCCTTGGAGGAAAGGCTCAGTTCGGCGGGCAACGACTTGGTGAAATGGAGGTATGGGCGACCGAGGCTTATGGTGCCGCTTACGCTCTCCAGGAATTCTTGACGGTCAAGTCCGATGATATGGCTGGCCGGACCCGCATGTACGAGAAGATTGTCAAGGGCGAGAATGTCCTTGAGGCAGGACTTCCTGAATCGTTCAATGTGCTGGTCAAGGAGCTGCAGGGCTTGGGTTTAGACATTGAGCTTTTGGAGAAGAAAAAGGAAGCTTAGAAGAAGGAGAGAGCCTTGGAAGATCTGTATAGTTTCTTCGCTAGACCTAAGGACCCCCTGAGCTACTCAGCAGTCCGGATCTCACTGGCATCGCCGGAGAAGATCCTAGAGTGGTCCTATGGGGAGATCAAAAAGCCTGAAACGATCAATTACCGGACCTTTAAGCCCGAACGGGACGGACTTTTTTGTGCCAAGATCTTCGGCCCGACCAAGGATTACGAGTGCAACTGCGGCAAATATAAAAGGATGAAACATCGGGGGGTCGTTTGTGAGAAGTGCGGTGTTGAAGTCATTCAGTCCAAAGTCCGTCGGGAGCGGATGGGGCACATACAGCTGGCCACACCGGTGGCCCATATATGGTTCCTGAGAAGCCTGCCCAGCAAGATCGGCAACCTGCTCGATCTGAGTCTAAAGGAATTGGAAAAGGTTCTCTATTTTGACGCTTACATCGTCATGGATCCCAAAGAGACCGGACTCGTTGCCGGCCAGCTTCTCACGGAAGAAAGATACCGGGACGCGCTGGAGAAGTACGGCGACAATTTTGAAGTGGGTATCGGGGCCGAGGCGATCAAGGTCCTTTTGCAGGGGCTTGATTTGGAGGAAGAATACAAGCGGCTTCGGTCTGAAATCTTTGAAACAAATTCTGAGACAAAGCGAAAGAAGTTGTCAAAGCAGCTCAAGATCGTGGAGGCCTTCCGCAACTCCGGGAATCAGCCGGAATGGATGATCATGGATGTGATTCCAGTGCTGCCCCCGGACGTCAGGCCACTGGTTCCCCTGGAAGGGGGTCGCTTTGCCACCTCGGACCTGAACGACCTTTACCGAAGGGTGATCAATCGAAACAACAGGTTGAAGCGACTCCAGGATCTTCGTGCGCCTGACATCATTATACGCAACGAAAAAAGAATGCTCCAAGAGTCCGTGGACGTGCTTTTTGACAACGGCCGGTACGGGCGGGTGGTCACGGGACCCAACAGACGCCCCCTTAAGTCCTTGAGCGATGCGCTTCGGGGCAAACAGGGCCGTTTCCGACAGAATTTGCTGGGAAAGCGGGTTGACTACTCAGGGCGTACCGTCATTGTCGTTGGCCCGGAATTGCGACTCCATCAGTGCGGGCTTCCGAAGAAGATGGCCCTGGAGCTTTTTAAGCCTTTTGTCTTTTACCGGCTTGAAGAAAAGGGCCTGGTCACGACGGTCAAGAGTGCCAAGAAGCTGGTCGAACGGGAAACCCCCGAGGTTTGGGACACCCTGGACGAGGTGGTGAAAGAGTATCCGGTGATTCTGAACCGGGCCCCTACCCTGCACCGTCTGGGAATGCAAGCCTTCGAGCCGACTCTGATCGAAGGCAAGGCGATCCAGCTTCATCCCCTGGTTTGTACGGCTTTCAATGCTGATTTTGATGGGGATCAAATGGCGGTTCATGTGCCCCTTTCCATAGAATCGCAAATCGAGTCGCGGGTGCTCATGTTGTCCTCGAACAACATACTTTCTCCTGCGAACGGCGATCCCATCATTGTCCCAACCCAGGACATTGTTCTCGGGTTATATTACATGACCCGCATGGTGACCGGCTCAAAGGGAGAGGGCAAGATTTTCTCCAACCCCGAAGAAGTGCGCTCTGCATACGATGCAAAGGAAGTGGGCCTCCATTCCAAGATTGTGGTTCGCCTTGACGGTGAGCGGGTCGGGACTACGGTTGGTCGCCTTGTCCTTCGGGAGATCTTGCCTCACGAAACCCTCGTGCAGCTGTCTCATATCGAGGTCCATACCGGAAAAGAGGCAAAAGCCGCCCTTGCGGATCTCAAAGAAGGCGAGGATTTCGTTCAGTTGGTTCACAAGATTTCCAAGAGCGGGGATCGTGACCGGGATGGTGATATAGGGTTTGTCCAGCGCGATCAACTTGAAGACGTCTGGGCGGTGAGCCCATCTGATGCAGATGCGGTTTTCGCCCTTAAGGTTGATGAACTCAGTGATGTGGTCAAGGCAAACGGCACGTTCCATCTATTCAAGGCCGGGGCAAGGAGGGAGGAAATTCCCTTCGACCTGGTCAACGGGGTCATGGACAAGAAGGCCCTCAGTCAATTGGTCAATTACTGTTATCGAACCTTAGGCGCTAAGGCTACGGTGGTCCTGGCAGACCGCTTAAAGGATTTTGGATACCGATATGCGACCCAGGCGGGCATCTCCATCAGCGTGGATGACATGGTCATTCCGCACAACAAGTGGGATATTATTGACAAGGCCAGCAGCGCCGTTGCCGAGATCAACGAGCAGTACACCGAGGGTCTGATCACCCGAGGCGAGAAATACAACAAGGTTGTCGACATCTGGGCAAAGGCGACGACGCAGGTGGCCAGTGTCATGATGGAGGAGATGAAGGTCGCTCCCGTGGAGGACATGGACGGAAACCCCATCTTAAATGATGAGGGCAAGCCGGTCATGGAGGAGAGCTTCAATCCCATTTACATGATGGCCGATTCGGGCGCCAGGGGGAGCAAGGACCAGATGCGACAGCTCGCGGGTATGCGGGGACTCATGGCGAAACCTTCCGGTGAAATCATTGAGACCCCCATTACAGCCAACTTTCGCGAGGGACTCACCGTGCTTCAGTACTTCAGCTCAACGCACGGGGCCCGAAAAGGCCTGGCCGATACGGCGCTTAAGACAGCGAATTCAGGATACCTGACCCGTCGGCTGGTCGACGTGTCTCAGGACTGTGTCACGAGCGAAGAGGATTGCGGCACCCTGACGGGGATTGAGGTGGAGCCTCTTGTAGAGGGTGGCGAAATCATCCAGAAGGTCGGCGACCGCGTCTTGGGGCGTGTGGCATTAGAAGACATTCGAGATCCTTATACGGACGAGATCCTGATTTATGCCAACGACGAGATTGATGAAGAGAACGTTGCAAGGATCGACAATGCCGGTCTCACCAAAGTCAAGATACGTTCCGTGCTCACGTGTAAGTCTGAAAATGGTGTTTGCTGCAAGTGTTACGGCCGCGACCTGGCGTATGGTTCTCCCGTGGAAGTTGGGACGCCTATCGGCATCCTGGCCGCCCAGTCGATTGGTGAACCGGGCACGCAGCTCACCATGAGGACCTTTCACATCGGGGGCACGGCCAGTCGCCGCGCAGAGCAGGCCGACCGGCGGGCTGTGCATGCCGGTCTTATCAAATACCTGGGGATCCACACGGTGAAAAACGCCCAAGGCGAATTCGTGATCATGAATCGCCAGGGCGGCGAATTCACCATTTTGGACGAGCAGGGCCGTGAGCGTGAACGCTATCCGGTGATCTATGGGGCGCACTTCGTGGTTGGTGACGGCCAAGAAGTTAAGCCGGGTCAGCTCGTTGTCTCGTGGGATCCATACACAACGCCCATTCTGACAGAGACCACCGGGGTGGTGAAGTACGGCGATGTTGTGCCCGGAAAGACCATGCAGGAGAAGGTTGACCCTGTTACGGGGAAAGCCAGCCTGGTGATCGTCCAATATAAGGATACGGACGTTCGGCCCAGGCTTTCGATCAAGGATGAACAGGGAAAGACGGCGAAACTTCCGGGCGGGGGTGATGCGCGCTATTTTCTCCCTGTGGGTGCCATTCTGATGAAGGAGGAGCGGGATACCGTCAATGCGGGCGACGTCATCGCCAAGATTCCCAGAGAGACCACCAAGACCAAGGATATCACGGGCGGTCTTCCTCGGGTGGCCGAACTGTTTGAGTGCCGGAAACCAAAAGAGGCGGCCATTCTGAGTGAAATCGACGGTTACGTCAGTATCTCCAAGGGTGCCAAGGGACGGCAGAAAATCACGGTTACGCCTCCTGATGTGGGAGAGAAAAAAGAATACCTGATCCCCAGAGGGAAACACGTCAGCGTCGTCGAAGGGGACTACCTGAAAGCGGGCGATGCCCTGATGGGCGGATCAGCCAATCCTCATGACATCCTGAATATCAAGGGCGAGCGAGACCTTGCCCGATATCTGGTGGACGAAGTTCAGGAGGTCTACCGGTTGCAGGGTGTTCGAATCAATGACAAGCATATCGAGGTCATTGTGCGTCAGATGTTGAAGCGGGTCAAAATCGCTGATCCGGGAGATACGGACTTAATCGTGGAAGAGCATATCGAGAAGAGACGTTTTGAGGAAATCAACCAGGCGGTGATCGCCGAGGGCGGAAAGCCCGCACTGGCCAAACCCCTCCTTCTCGGCATCACCAAGGCGTCCCTTAGCACGGAGAGTTTTATCTCTGCGGCATCCTTTCAAGAGACCACAAAGGTCCTGACAGAGGCCAGCATTTCGGGCAAGGTGGACCATTTAAAGGGTCTTAAGGAGAACGTGATCATGGGACGGATCATACCTGCGGGTACGGGGCTGAGCCAATACAGATGCGACAGCTTTGTGCTCGAAAGAGAAGAGAAAGTCGCACCTTGGGGGGCCGCTGGAGAGGATGCCGGTGTGGATCAGGCCGAGAAAGCGGTCCAGGCGTGAAATCTGAAAAAAATTATTGACAGGATGCCCCACAGGGATTAATGATTTAAATTTTTGCGCCAGATGAACAGATGCGCCTTTTGATGCATGCATCGGGCTCAATTCTCATGAGAGGGAGAGGTTATGCCGACCATCAATCAGCTCGTAAGAAAAGGTCGGGAGCGGTTAAAGAAAAAGTCCAACACTCCTGCCCTTAAGCGGTGTCCTCAAAAAAGGGGTGTTTGTACGCGTGTCTATACCACCACGCCCAAGAAACCGAACTCGGCTTTGAGAAAAGTCGCCCGGGTCCGTTTGACCAACGGCCTTGAGGTGACCGCCTACATCCCGGGCGTCGGGCACAACCTTCAGGAGCATTCCGTTGTGCTGGTTCGCGGAGGGCGCGTCAAAGACTTGCCCGGGGTTC
>Ga0307423_1001687_pt1 | contig 13101 bp, 18 predicted proteins | sample SalMarWE160310MG_FD_202154 | JGI IMG/M metagenome (GOLD analysis project Ga0307423, IMG submission 202154) | Salt marsh sediment microbial communities from the Plum Island Ecosystem LTER, Massachusetts, United States - WE1603-10 | ecosystem: Environmental > Aquatic > Marine > Intertidal zone >...
TTTCTCAAAGCGCCTTGTACGAGCACAATTTACAAGAAACATTTTCGTTTCTCAGGTATTCCTCGTCGCGCATGTCCACCAGCTCCCAAGAGCCTGCGCGTTCCAACTCGATCATGCGCTTGCGGTAGCCATACTCCTGGTATGCGCCGTCGCGGATGGTAAAACAGATGACGCCGCCGGGCTTGGCGATGCGGATGAGTTCGTCGAAGGCGCAGGCGTCCACATGCCCGTAGGTGAAGGTTCCTGTGCAAACGATGGCGTCATATGCATTGTCCGGAATTTCGATGGCGTCGCTCAGGTCGGCCTGAATATATTTCCCATACAGCCCTTTGCCTTTCGCTTCATCGAGCATGTCCTTGGAATAGTCCAGGCCGTCCATGCGGCGGTACCCCCTCTCCTTGAGCGCCTCGGCCACGAGTCCCGTCCCGCATCCGGCGTCCAGGATGGCCGCGTCCTTGTCGTCGAGACATCTTTCCAGGGCCTTGGCCGTTGCCATATGGGCCACATAGCCGAAAGCGCCCACCGTGTCCTGATCATAAGAGGCGGCCCAATCTTTGTACGCGTCCATGAGATCCTCATGGCTCTTGGCCGCATAAACCTTCTCAAGCGTCGAGTTGTCAGTGACCATCTTGTCTCCTTTCCGCTATCGGGGTTCGAGGAGGCGCTTCGGAGCGCCTCTTTGGATTCGCGTACAGGCCGAGCTAGGCGTCGAGAACCTTGTAGGCGCAGTATTTGGCCGTAACTTCTTCCTTGATCAGGTAGTCTTCCTCCCGGATCGCTTGAAGCTCCCAGGCGTCTTCGGCCTCCATGTCGAGCATGGTCTTGCGGTAGCCATATTTCTGGTATGCGCCGTCGCGAATGGTGAAGCAAACATAGCCTTCGGGCTTGGTGATCCGCGTCAACTCGCCGAAGGCATGCGGGCCGACGTGAGCGTAGGTGAATGTACCAACGCAAATGATGGCGTCATAATGATTATCCGGGATATCCAGGCGCTGATTCATGTCACAACGAAAGACTTTTTCGTAGACGTCTTTTTCCTCGGCCACGCAAAGCATGTCCTCGCAGTAGTCCATGGCCTCAAGGCGCGCGTAGCCCATGCCTTTGAGAACCTGCCCCACCTGGCCCGTGCCGCAACCGGCGTCCAAAACGCGCGATTCCTTGGATTCCAGGTGGCTGTCAAGCATGTGGGCGGCTACCGCAGGGCCTACGTAGCCCATGGTTTCCACCGTGTCCCTGTCATAAAGCCTGGCCCAATTCCGATAAGCCCTTGACAATTCTTCAGGTGTTTTAGCCTCGTACGTGGCTTTCCAGAGTTCCGGGGTCTGCTGCATAGTCTCCCTCCTGTGTGTTCGTACTATACAATCTTATAAAGATTTTCTCTTCCAAACTTCAATGCAAAATAAAATTTTACTTCAATATTAATTTAATACTTATGATTTAACTGTGCAGATATTAATCAGTACAGCAAATGCAAAGGCGGAAAGAGCGCAGAATTTACTTGCTCTACATAAATCTTTGTGCGCCAATTGAGCGTCTTATTTTTGGTATTTTTAACGATTGCTAAGACTCTGTCGGCCAGATGCATTAGCCTTAACACACAAGTGCATGCCGATGTCAACCCCAGCGCAAAAAATATAATTTTACCGGGATATTGGAAACAACAGCCTAGAATAACGAAGAAAATCAGAGAGGAAGGGAAAGGCCACAAAGGGGGAGTAAGTCTTTGAAATTTTCCAAAACTGCGAAACCTTTTCTTGTGAACACGCGGAGATGGGTAGACATGACAACAGCGCTGTTTTCGCTGAAAGACAACAAGCACAACCTAATAAACACAGCCTATTGGACGATCAGCAAGGGTACAAACAGCCTCTGGCGAGAGGTTTCGGCAAACAGCCTGGAAAATCAACGTTCGATGCGCCTTAAAGGCGCTTATCCAAGGCCTAATCTTCATGCATTCTACGATGCTTCGCTCTGGAATTTGTCCTGCGCCTACCCAAAGGGACTATTTAACGAATCTTGGGCTTGAAAAACCTTAGGATCGCTCATGCAAAGCCCAACCATCCCCAAAAAACCCTTTTTCAACAGCCGGCAAGCTCTCGTGAAAGATGATCGCCCCGAACGCAAACGATTTTCGCATGTCCGTCTGCAGGAATGGGCTGGAGGTCGGGAGCATGTCCCTTCCCCCTACAACCCCGCCAAGCACCCGCAGATTTCGCCGTAGACGATGGCGGCGCCGAGGAAGTCGCCGTTTAAGCCTTCATGGCGCTTTGCGAGACGGATGAGCGCCAGGAGTCCCGGCGCGGCTAAAAGCGGAGTCAGCGCCAGGGTGGAGGCGGGAACGAGGAACAGACCGATGACCAGGGACAGGGCCAACGTCACGAACAGGGTTTTGTTGGTCGCTCCCGGAAGGAAGAGGCTTCCGAGCCCGGGGCGCAAGTAGTCCCGGCCCAGCCGCATAAGAATGACGCAGTTGGTTCTGCCGAAGACAAAACCCCATATGACGACGCTGTAGCGCTCATGGGAAAGCAGCGCCGCGAAGAGAAGGATTTGTCCGACGATGCCGAAAACCAAACCGATGACGCCGAAAGCGCCCACCCTGCTGTCCTTCATGATCTCGAAAAAGCGTTCCTTTTGAGCCATGCTTCCCCAGGCGTCAAAAAGGTCGGAGAGACCGTCGTAGTGCAGTCCCCGCGTGAGGTAGAGGTTGGCGGCGGCCAGGAGCCATGCGGCGATAAAAGGCTGCCCGCGCAAAAGGCCCAGGAACAGGGGGGCGAGCATGAGCGCGCCAAGGATGAGTCCGACAAGAGGGAACATCGGCAGGGTCTTGTGAAAGTCCTGGGCTTTGCTGCGGCCGTGAGGACCCAGACGGGTCAGGAAGGCCAGGGCGCTCTGCAGATGGTGAATGAAGGTCATAGCGTTTTCAGGAAAAGGACGACGGGATCTCCGACGGCCAAGCCGAGTTGTTTTGCGGCGGAATTCTGATTGACGGCCAGTTCCATGTACCCCTGGCTGCCCGCCAGGACGCCGACGGCGTCAGGCTGCAGATCGGCGTAGGTTCCTGTGAAATCAAGTTTGTTCTCGCAGGGCTTTACCATGGCGATAGCTGCGGCGTTGGCCATGATGTCCCGCCAGGAGCCGATATCCAGGTTGAGAACGGCGTTGCCGAAGCGGTCCACATGGAGAATGCGCGCTTTGACGCATCCGTTATCTTTTTCCGGCAGGGTTCCGACGATGCTGGTGAGGCTTGACGGGCTTATTTCAGGCCCGAATTTGGTGGGATCGTCGCCGGAAAGCAGCTTGGCGGCCAGAGGAGCGAAGACGTCGCGGCCGTGGAAGGTTTTTACGGACGGGGTTTCGGCGGACGGGGTCAAGTCCCAGGCCCTGGCGGGTCCGGGCAGCGCAATGGTCTGGGAGAGGATGCCGTTGTCCGGCGCGAGGATCTTTCGGCCATCCTTGTCCAGCAGGACGACGCGCCGGGCCGTGCCGACGCCGGGATCGACGACGGCGAGAATGATGGAGCCCTTGGGAAACCAGCGCAGACTGGCGACCAGGAAAAAAGCGCCTTGGAGCGGGTCGTGGGGCGTGACGTGATGGCTGATGTCGATAACGCGGGCATACGGGGCCAGCGCGGCCAATACAGCCTTCATTTGCCCCACGTAGGGGTCGATCAGCCCGAAATCGGTCAGCAGCCCGATGACTTGCGGGCCGGCTTCGGCGTCGTGCATGGCGTCTCCGGTTTGCGGCTCAAAGCGGTTCCGGCCGGTTGCCCGGAGCTACGAAGGCATACCAGGGCGCTCGCCAAGCCGTTTGGCGTCCAGCGCATGGGGCATCGTTGACGATCATCCCCGTCGTTGATGCAAGATACCTCAAATAACGGCGGTTGAACAGACCACGCCGGGGATTCCCCATTGGTTTCGTGGGGGGGAAAACGGATACAATCGGTTCGAAGGCGACGGCGAGGGGCGCTATGCCTCGTTCCGGGGCGAAAGTTCCGGCTCCTGTTTACGATCCAGGGTGATGGAAAACGCCACGGAATAGAGATGGTGGAAGAAATCGACGTATTCGACATGGACATCGTCGGCCACGGCGATACGCGCCGGAGCAAAGTTGATGATGCCCTTGATGCCCGCGTCGATGAGGAAGTTGGCGGCTCTTTGGGCGCGGTCCGGGGGGGTGGTGATCAAGCCGAGCTCGATGTTTTTTCCCTCGGTGAGTTCCTTGAGGCGTCTCGTACAGACGACCTCCATACCGCAGACGACCTCGCCGATCTTAAAGGGATCGCAGTCAAAGGCGCCCAGGATGTCGAAACCGCGATACTTGAAATCCTGGTGGCACAGGAGAGCCCGGCCGAGGTTGCCCACGCCGACCAGCGCGGCCTTCCAGACGTGGTCCACGCCCAGGGAATGCTTGATGGAGGAGATGAGATCCTGAACATGATAACCAACGCCCCGCACGCCGAATTCCCCAAAATAGGCGAGGTCCTTGCGAATCTGAGAAGGGTTGACATTGCAGGCCTTGGCCAGCGTTTCGGAAGAAACCACCTGGTTTCCTTCGCGCTTGAAGGTTTCCAGGACCTGGACGTACATGGCCAGGCGCTTGATGGTCGCATTTGGGATGTGTTCGCTTTTCACGTAAACTGCCTTTGCCGCTAATTATGTGAATCTTTTAACAAGCTGTGCGTTAAAAAAAGGAGACCGGAGACCGGCCTCCTTTCTTTACATGGTCTAACCAGTTAGCCGATGATCTGAGCGGCGAACGGGTGAGCGAACAGCAGGATGAGGCAGACGACCAGGGCGTAAATGGCCAGGGATTCGATGAAGGCCAAGCCCAGAATCAGGGTCACGGTGATTTTGCCGCCGGCCTCGGGGTTGCGGGCGGTGCCTTCGCAAGCGGCCTTCAGGCCCAGGCCCTGACCAAGACCGCAACCGGCGGCGGCGATGCCCATGCCGATGGCGGTGGCCCAGGAGATGGTTCCGATAGCGCCCATGGCGCCTTCAGCGGCGAAGGCGACGGAGGCAAGGGCGATCAGGGCGGCGGTGTTGAGCAGGACAAACATGAACTTACGCATTGTATCCTCCAAGGATAACGGTTTATTGTGTTGGTCTTAGAGACCATTTCCCCCGATGATAACGGTCGGCCTAATGCGCGTGCTCCAAGGAACCCTTGAGGTAGATCATGGCGAGCATGAAGAACACGAAGGCCTGAATGCAGTCAGCCAGCGAGAACAAAAAGTACATGGGAAAGGTGCCGACGATGGGCGCCAGGGCGAACAGCAGCGCCAGGACGATTTCCTCACCCCGGATGTTGCCGAAGAGACGAAGGGTCAGGGAGAGGGGACGCGCCAAGTGGCTGATCAGCTCGATGGGCAGCATAAGGGGCACCAGCCACCAGAAGGGGCCCATGAAATGCTTGATGTAACCCGGCCCCCACATCTTCAGGCCCCAGAAATTGTAATAAAGGAACACGGTGATGGCCATGGCGGCGTTGGTGTTCACGTTGTTGGTCGGCGAATCCAGACCGGGCACGAGGCCGATCAGGTTGCCGGTGATGATGAAGAAGAACAGGGCGCACAAAAACGGGAAAACCTTGCGGCCTTTCTCGCCGATGTTTTCTACAACGAAGGACTCAAGCCCTCCGATGGCGAACTCGAAGAAGTTCTGCAATCCCGTGGGGACCATGGTCAGTTTTTTCGTGGCCATGAGGCCAAGGACGATCAACAGCGCCATCGCGAACCATGCGTACGCCACATGGGACGGAATATGGAGCCCTACGGATTCGAGCGCCACATCAACAAGCAATACCGGATGAGGAAGACCACCAGCCATTTCCTACGCCTCCTTTAATTTGGCAATTCCCGCGTCTTGAGGGACATCCTGGAAAGCCCCCAGAACAGAAAATTAACGACAAGGATCGACAGCCCCGCCAAAAGCGCCATCACGTTCGCCCCTGCCCAGACAATCAGGGCGTACAGGGCGGCCCCGGTCAACCCGAGCCGAAAATAAAACCGGAAGAGAACCACGAGAACCGCCTCTTTCCTGCTCTCGTAGCCGACGATCCGCTGGCCGAACCGGGCCAGGGACCAAAAGTTCAGGCTGATCAGGATCGCGCCGGCGACAAAAGACCACGCCCACGCGTAAAACAGAGCGACAGGCAGACAACAGAGCGTTACGCCGAAAACGAGAATCGCCTGATTGCGCGCCAGTTCCCGCACGTCGGGATGAACAAATCCCCGGCGATGGAAATACGCATCCAGGTTTTCAATCGTCTTTTTCATGGCTATTGCTCTCCGCCTTTTCCGCCGCGTCCGCCGCGTTGATCTTTTTGGCTTCCAGAAAGACGTTCTTGAATCCGGCCGCTATGCCGAGAATCAAAAAAGCCAGAAGCAGCCAAGGCTTGGTACCCAGCCACCGATCCAGAAGCCAGCCGAGAAAAAGGCCTACGAAGGTGCAACTTACCAGATTGAGCCCCAGAACCGAGGCGTTCAAAATGGCGTCCCTGGTTTGCCTGTCTTTGACCAGCCTGTTAAAGACCATCGCGCTCACCTGCCGGAAGTGTCCAATTGCATGGTTTCAAATGCCCGAATTCTTGAGCATTTGGTTTTTCCGGCTTGGTCTTGGCGCCTCCCTTCCCAGGGAGATCGTGCAAGACTTCACAAGTCGGGAAGCCCTAACACGGACAAAAACGAAAAGTCAACGCTCTCGTTGACTTTTTCCGCTTTGAACGCGCAACTCACCGCTTGGCCGAAGGAGGGGCAACCTACCCTTCCCCGCTGCGCCGGGCAAGACGGAATCGCCATGCGCGCCGAATTTTCATCAGGTCCATGCGCCAACTCATCGTTCAAGCGGCGGATTGAACGCGTAGACAACCTCCTCCAGCGAACGCTTGGGCACGTGGTGGACGCCTTGATCATCCCGCCAGTACTTGACGTCGCCGTCCACGCCCAAGGGCTCCAGAACCACCTTTTCCGCAGGCTTGCCCAGGGCGACGACCAGAAGGATCTCAAGGTGGTCGGGAATAGCGAACTCACGCGTTACGCCGGCCTTATTGACGGCTCCGAGAATGCACCCCCCAAGCCCTTTTTCCGTAGCTCCCAGAAGGATGTTCTGGGCGGCTATGCCGTGGTCGCACCAGAAATTGGTCGCAATCGACGTATCCCCGCAAATGATGATGTAGCCTTTCGGCCGTTCCTCAGGCGCCGGGATCCAATCCTTAAGATAGGCGGCAAAGGCCAGATTGGAAAACAGGGCCTCCCTGGAGGCCTCCTCGTTTATGCATATGAATTTCAGAGGCTGCTTATTTCCGGCCGAGGCGCCCATACGGCCGAGATCGGCCAGCGCAAGCAAGGTCTCCCGGTCCACCTCCGTCTCTGCGTCAAAGCGCCTGACGGTCCTCGTACGCATGACAAGATTTTTTATATCCACGGCGTCCTCCTTGGCTCAATTCGCGTTCATTCTTAACATAAATATTACGTGGAGCGGAAAAGGCTTCACAGCCCGCTCCAGCGGCATTCGCCGCAGGCCTCGCTACGCGTGGCCGTTCTAACAACTTCGAACAACAAAATGTTTATCATTTTGCCCTCTCAGGAATACATATGATTTGGTCGTTGGGACTCTTTTCCCCACGACGGTGTTCACCCTATACCCGCTTTGGCGCGTTTCGAGCAACATGATTTCCTTTCTTTCCCTACGGATCGGACAGAGTGAATATGGTATGCGCCCAGGCGCTCCAAAGGTTTTCGCGCCTCGACCAGGGCAGCGTCCCCTCCCTTGCTTGCGCAACAACAATATGCGACAATCTGCAACGAATTTAGCTTTCGCAGCTCTTTGCGACATAGCCCCCAAAGGCCATGACATCGTCTTGCCAATGCGCTATGTACGCCATGTAAAAAGCCATGGCTCACAACCATGCAAATCAAGGAGAACCCCATGAACATGAAAACGGCATCCATAATTCTTTGCGCCCTCTTCCTGGTCGCAGCTTCCAGCGCCTTTGCCCAGGAACGCTATTTCTGCATCAAGCCCGACGGAACGCCCATTTGCGCCATTGACGTCCTGGCGCAGACCAACAGAGACCCGAGCGCCTTGTGCAACGCGGCCAGCCCGCAGTGCGCCCTGGTCTGTCTGGCCCAGGGGGGACCGGGCGCCATGGAAAAATACGGCGCCATGGGACTGCCCGCCATCCCCGTCACCAGGGAAATGCTCACCGGATTATCCATGACCAGCCAGCCGGAATCAGAGGAAATGTGCCAAAGCCAGTACCAGGCCTGCATCGAAAGCTGCCGTATGGACCCTGCCAACGCAGGGAACCAGACCTTTCTCGGGCAGTGCTACTCCTCCTGCCAAAGCGTGCTTTCCGGATGCGGCAAAGGGAACAGTGAAATCCAATAATTTCATCTCGTTAAACGCGACATGCGTCGCTAACGCCAGGGGGGAGCATGACTGAGACAGCTGCCTTGCACAATCCGTTTGAAGGAACCCCGGAGCGCATTTGGGTCCTGGTGTTGCTTCGCGGCGTTCTGGCCGCCACCATCGGCTTCTACGCCCTGGTCAATCCCGTGGCCACCCTGCTCGCCCTCATCTGGGTCCTGGGCATCTACTGGATCATCGACGGGAGCTTCCTGCTCATAACGGGCTTCACCGGAACCGCCGGAAAAAGCAAATGGTGGCTGATTCTGCTGCGGGCGCTTTTAAGCATCATCGCCGGTATTCTCATCGTCGCCAACCCGATTCTGGGACTCTTCACCAGCGTTTTTCTGGTCTACATCGTGGGCATCCAGGCCATCATCGGCGGAGGTCTTGAGCTTCTGGCCGCGATGAAGTCCAAACAGCACCTGGACAACGGCTGGGTTCTTATCCTGCACGGCGCCCTTGCCGTCATCTTCGGCGTGATGCTGCTCATGGCGCCGCTCTTCTCCGCCGTGGTCCTCACCCAAATCATCGGCGCCTTCGCCCTGGTTCTCGGCGTCAGCGCCATTTTCTTCGCGTTCCGCCTGCACGGAAGCGCAAAAAAGGCCTGACAAGCCAGGAGAACGCCATGATGCGACGCATCGCCGCGGGACTCGCCCTCATCGGAACAATCGCCTTTACGGCCTTGCCCGCCCTGGGCTATGAAGCCGCCGTCTACATCCACATGCCCAACGTGGACGTCTTCAGCTGCCCGCGCATCGATTGCGACAAGGTCTTCACCGTGCGCGGCGGGGAAAAGCTCGAGATACTGGAAACAAACGACGGCTGGGCCAGAATCTCCACCCCGGCTGGGACCGGCTGGCTCCAGCGCGATTACATCAACGAAGGATAGCCCGTCGACCAGAACGGGCCTCCACAATCTGCCGGAGGGGGCGCCCCCCTCCGGCCCCGCCTTAACATATGAATCATCAAGGGACCGTCATACGGCCGCCCAGCGAAGCCGACAGCATCCTGCTCCAGGTGACGCTCGGCTGCTCGCACCATAAATGCGCCTTTTGCGGGGCATACAAAGACAAACGCTTCGCGATCAAAAAGGACGAGATTATCGACCGGGACATCGCCTTCGCCCGGACCTATTGCCGCCATCAGCGGCGGCTCTTTCTCTGCGACGGCGACGCCCTTATCCTCCCACAGGAAAAACTCCTTTCCCTGCTCCGCAAAATCCGGGAAAATCTGCCCTGGGTTACCCGCGTCGGCTCCTACGCCAACGCCAAATCCCTTAAACGCAAGAGCCTCGCCCAACTCGAAGAACTCAAGGCTCTGGGTCTCGGCATCCTGTATATGGGCCTGGAATCCGGCGATCCCGACACCCTGGCCCGCATGCGCAAGGCCAATCCGCCCGAGGACATCATCCTTCAAGGCCAAAAGGTCCGGCAGGCCGGAATCAAGCTTTCCGTCACCGTCCTCCTCGGACTGGCCGGGCCGGAACGCTCGGACATCCACGCCCGCGCCACAGGCGAAGCCCTCACCCGGATCGATCCGGAACAGGTCGGCGCCCTGAGCCTCATGCTCATCCCCGGCACGCCCCTGCACGACGATTGGCGCGAGGGACGCTTCCAGCTCCTCGAACCGCAAGAACTTCTGGCGGAACTCAAGACCATGCTCCAACATACCACCCTCTCCAAAGGCCTCTTCCTGGCCAACCACGCCTCCAACCACCTGCCCCTCAAGCTGCGCCTCCCGCGAGACAAAAACGCCGCTCTCGAACAGATTGATCTGGCCCTCAAAGGCGAAATCAACCTGAAACCCGAATGGCGCCGGAGACTCTAACGGGGGGGAATGCCTCCAGCGGCCAGTGAGAAGGGCGGGGGAACCTTTTCTTTTCCACAAAGCCCAAGCCCATGATTGTCAACCGAATCGTGGCGCCTCCAGTCTCGGCTGTAAGGAGCCCGTAGAAACAAGTAAGCCGGGACTTCGTTTTGAAGTCCCGGCTTGGCCTTGCATGCGCTTGCCCCCCTCTAACGGGCAATTGGAACGCAATCGATTCCGGGAAAAGCCCCTCGTATGCATTTTCCAGGCTCGTCACCATGAGCGGCAAACACCGGCAATACGAACCCTGGTTTCGTTGTTATTTCGACGAAAACAAGACGGAAGGCCCTTTTTACGGGGCCTTCCCGACCATTATCCTCTCTTTGCGTCTTGCTTGGAAAGAAAATCTAGTTGAAGGCCTTGTCCACGGACCAGGCTTCCCAAACCTTGCCCACCAAATCAGCGCCGGGCTTGAGGGTATCCTTGCCAGGCTTCCATCCGGACGGGGTGGCCTGGGTCCCCTTGCTCTCGCGCACAAGCTGAAAAGCCTGGATCTGGCGCAGGGTTTCCAGGACGTTACGGCCGACGGGCGGGGCCAGGACCTCGAAACCCTGGACAACGCCGTCGGGATCGATGAGGAACCGACCGCGTACGTCAACTCCGGGGCCTTCATCGTACACGCCGTAAAGTTCACCCACCTTGCCACCGGCGTCGGACAGCATGGGGAAGGGAATTGTCCCGGAACTGTTCATTTTGGAAAGTTCATGGTCCACCCACATCTTGTGCACGAACATGCTATCCGTACTCATGGGCAGAACCTGTATGCCCAGTTTCTCAAATTCCTTATACTTCTCGGCGATCGCCGAGACTTCAGTTGCGCAGACAAAGGTGAAGTCGCCGGGATAGAAGCACAGAACAACCCATTTCCCGAGATATTCAGAAAGCTTCACCGAGGCAAAATCGCCGTTGTAATACGCAGGGACTTCAAAATCAGGGGCTTTTTGTCCTACTTTAATCATGGAAGAGGCTCCTTTTCCATTTTTTTCTGTTTGAGGGACGGTTTCCGTTTCAGGGGCTGCATCGCCTACCACGCCGCCGGGCGGGCGGGTGCAGCCAACGTCTTGTTTCTGAGGCATTTGCATCTCCAATTTACGTTTTACGTTGTACTTGAGGGAACTATGGGCAGGCCTGCGTTTGACCATGCGAAAATTCCACCGGCCAGAGATTTGACGTTTGTGAACCCGGCCTGCTTCAGGAGACCGCCGGCAATATTCGACCGGTAGCCGCTGCCGCACTGCAGAACGATATCCTGATCCTTTGGGCCGTCTGGATGCTTGCCTTCCAGGATTTCGGACAGGGGCAGGCGTTCGGCATGTTGGATGCATCCGGCCTTCCATTCGGCCGGAGTGCGCACATCAATGATACGGGGAGCATCTGGTCCCGCCAACTTTGCCAGTTGTCCCGGCGAGGTCTGCTCAAGCTGATCCACGGGCCTGCCGCTCATGAGCCATGCCTGGATACCTCCGGACAAGTAGCCGAAAATGCGGTCATACCCGATGCGGTGCAGCTCAATGACCATGCGATCATAATCCTCCGGTCCGTCTACCACGAGGAGCAGGTCCACGTCGGGTTCGACGACCATGCCCACCCAGTTGGCCAACTGCTTTTCAAATCCGATATTGATGCTGCCAGGTATGTGGAATCCGCCGTAGGCCGCGCTACTGCGGGTATCAATAACAACGGCTCCCCCGGCGACCATCTCTTCGAATTGTTTCGGCGTGAGCCGCTTATCCATGGGGCAGGCGTCCAACAAATTCGCTCCGCGCCGGTTGGTGGCGATGATGTGGCTGAAGCTTTTGGGGCGAGCCGGAAAGGCCGAGGTGATATCCTTTTTAAACTCCTCGAAGGTTGCGAAGCCGAGCATGGGGTTTGCCCGGCGTTCATAGCCGAGCGTCGAGCTTTTCTTGGAGCTCATGCCCCGGCCGCACAGGGATCCCTCGCCATGGGCGGGAAAGACCTCAAGATGGTCGGGATATTCGGCCAACTTGACGTACAGGCTATGGTAGAGGCTTTGGACCATGTCATCGAGAATTTCCGCTCCCGGGAGGTCCGGCCTGCCCACATCCCCTACAAACAGGAGGTCCCCTGTGAGGATCATCTGCGGCTCACTGGAGCGGGAGGCGTCCGTCACCACAAGGGAGATGGAATTGGGCGTATGCCCGGGGGTGAACAGCACGCTCACTTTGGCTGTTCCAATAATGAACTCGTCGCCCTCCTCCAGCCCCTTGTGCCTGTATTCGACGGGAACCCCGTCATGTATATAAATATCCGCTCCGGTCGCCTCGCGAAGCTCCTGATCGCCGCTCACATGGTCGGCATGCAGATGGGTGTTGACAATGTGCGTGACAGACATGCCCTCTTCCCGCGCAATATCCAGGTACGCCTGAATATCCCGTTTTGGGTCCACAACCATCATGGCCTTGGCCGCAGGACAGCCAATCACGTAGGATTGGCAGCCAAGGCCAGGCACGGAAATCTGATTGAAATACATGGATCCCCCTTATCTATTGCCCGAAATACTTCGCAGCCAGCTTCTTTCTCTGCGCCTTTCTGATGAAAAGCGCCTCAATTGAGAATAGGAATTATTCCTAATTAAGAACTGTGTCAAGAGCTAAATTGAAATATTCGCCGACATGAAAAAGGCGTTTCCACAGAAGCAAGCGGTACGCTCCTGTGGAAAAGAAGTGGATTAAGCCAGGCGGAACAAGGGTTGACGCCTTCGATCTTTCCAATGATTGCAGGAGCGTCAGACGTAGTCAGGTCGATTGAGATACATCCAACCTCGACGTTGACGCTCCCAAAGCCATTGTCTCGAAAACGTTTGGGA
>Ga0307423_1001688_pt1 | contig 13096 bp, 14 predicted proteins | sample SalMarWE160310MG_FD_202154 | JGI IMG/M metagenome (GOLD analysis project Ga0307423, IMG submission 202154) | Salt marsh sediment microbial communities from the Plum Island Ecosystem LTER, Massachusetts, United States - WE1603-10 | ecosystem: Environmental > Aquatic > Marine > Intertidal zone >...
TGGCCTTGGCCGGGACCATGAACCCGATCTGTAATGGCCCGCTCTTTGCGCTGCTGCAGGATGTGGTCGCGCCCGACATCCAGGGCCGCGTGTTCACCGTGATCGGCAGCCTGAGCGGCCTGGCGGCACCGGTGGGGTTGGCCATCGCCGGTCCGGTTGCCGACTGGCTGGGTGTACAAGCATGGTTCATGATCGGCGGCCTGCTCTGCATCATCTTGGGAACGGTGATGTTCTTCACTCCGGTGATCATGGATCTGGAGGCGCACGGTCACATCACCCAGGCGGAACGCAAAGAGTCGATCCCGTACATGCCGTCATAATCGAGACCCCGGAGCCGGATATCTCGGACGACGACGTCCATAAAGCCGCCGACACGATCGCCGATTGGATGGAAGAAACGGGAGGACTGGAAATGAACTCGTGACCAGAGGTCTTGTCTTCTGGCTCTACTTGATCAATGCCGTGATCTTGATCACCCACGAGATCGACTCGGCCTATTGGAGGGAATGGGAGCTCTTCCGCCTGCCGGGCGGTGCGGCTGGCTTTTTGCTCCTGCACTTTCCGCTCCTGTGGCTGGCATTGTACGGCCTGGTGTTGGTGGACCGGGGAGCGATCGGAGGGCAGATCCTTTCCCTGGTTCTGAGCCTGTCGGGTATTTTCGCCTTTGCGATCCATACTTATTTTATGCGTCGAGGACGAGAGCAGTTCAAGACGCCGGTGTCTCTGTTCATTCTCTGGGGTACATTGCTGCTTTCTGTGGCTCAATTGGGGGTGACGATATTTTCAGCGGTTGAACGCATCCACTCGTCTTGAGGTTGGCAGAGAGGAGCGGGCCGTGGACGGACCCGGTGCTGCAAGTGGAAGGACAGATCACCGGTGAACCATTGTGAAGGACTTGAGGAACAGGTCGTCTACCAAGTGCGGGTGAGAGGTGTGATCGACTCCCGCTGGTCGGATTGGTTCGATGGCTTGAGCATCCGTCCTCAGGAGAACGAGGACACGCTGCTCACCGGTCCGGTGCGCGATCAGGCTGCGCTACATGGGTTGCTGGCCAAGATCCGCGATTTGGGATTGCCTTTGTTGTCCGTAAGGCGAATCTGAAAGGACGTGGGGTGGGCGTTGGGGCGAGAACTGCCGTGTCGTGTTGGCGGTGCGCGTAACTAGTGATACAATGCAGCATGCCGTAGCTTGTATCATGCCAGGAGCGGAGCACGTGTCCACATCTCTCCTCGAGACAAAGCTGTACGCCCCATCGATCCGGTCCGAGCTCGTTTCACGCCCACACCTGATCGAGCGACTGCAGGAAGGGCTTCGCCGAGGCTGCAAACTCGTGCTCATCTCTGCTCCGGCTGGCTATGGCAAAACCACCCTGCTGGGTGCATGGGTCGCCCACACTGAACCTCACAGGTCTGTGGCCTGGCTATCGCTGGACGAGGGGGACAATGACCCGGCTCGCTTCTGGGCCTATGTAGCTGGCGCGCTGCGGACCGCGCGAGCGGAGATCGGGGAGATTGGGCAGATGCTGTTCCAATCGCCCCCGCCGCCGATCGAAGCGGCGCTGGCAGGCCTGCTCAACCAGATCGCCGAGGCACGGGACCCGTTCGTGCTGGTCCTCGACGATTATCACCTCATCCACACGCAGGTGATCCACGAGGGGATCGCTTTCCTACTGGAGAACCTGCCGCCACAGATGCACCTCGTGATCGCCACGCGCGCCGATCCACCCTTGCCGATCCCCCGTTTACGCGGTCGCGGCCAACTGACCGAGCTGTACCAGTCTGATCTGCGCTTCACGCTAGAAGAGGCTGCAACCTTTCTGAATGAGGTGATGGGGTTACAGCTTTCGGGGGAGGATGTGGCTGCGCTAGAAAGGCGCACGGAAGGCTGGATCGCCGGTCTGCAGATGGCGGCAGTTTCAATGCAGCGCCGCGACGACGTTGCAGGTTTCATCCAAGCCTTCACAGGCACCCACCGCTACATCCTGGACTATCTGGTCGAAGAAGTGCTTCAGCAGCAGTCCCCAGGTGTACGGCGGTTTCTCCTGCAAACGTCGATCCTCGATCGCTTGTGCAGTGCGCTGTGCGATGCGGTGATTGGGAGCGACGAGCCTGTCGACTCGCGGTCGGTGCTGGAACACCTGGAACGCAACAACCTCTTTGTCGTCCCGCTGGACGACCGGCGGCAATGGTATCGCTATCATCGCCTTTTTGCCGATTTGCTACAGCAGCGCCTGTGGCGAGAACAGCGCGATCGGGTGCCTGAACTGCACAAGCGAGCCGGCGAATGGTACGAGCAGAGTGGGATGGTTGCCGAAGCGGTGGGCCATGCCCTGACTGCGGGCGATCTGGAGCGGGCGGCTCGCCTGATCGAGCAGACGGGCTGGGCTACATTCACGCGCGGCGAGATGACGACGATACTGGAGTGGATCGGCGCGCTACCGGATGATTTCGTGCGCTCTCGCCCACAGTTGGGCGTCCTGCATGCCTGGGCGATGGCCAAGTCAGGACGCCTGGAGGGCGTCGAATCTTGCTTGGAGGGGATCCACTCCGACCGCCTACGGGGCGAAGTGGCCGCCGTCCGTGCCTACGTCGCCGGCGTGCGAGGGGATCTGCCGCGCGCGGTCGCGCTCGCGCAGCAGGCACTCGAACACCTGCCAGAGGAAGACCTGTTCCTGCGTGCGATCGTCACGCAGAACCTGGGCGTGGCGTATCACTGGAGCGGCGACTCGGCGGCCGCGGTCCGTACGCTGAGCAAGGCAGTGGCGCTTGGCCGTGCGGCCGGCCAGGCCTTCCAGACATTGACCGCGATGGCGATCCTGGGCCGCGCTCACGAGATACAAGGATCGCTGCGCCGGGCCACCGAGACCTACAGAGAGGCACTCGCGCTCGCTTCAGAGGCGGGCAACCGGCCCGTGCCTTTCGCCGGCATGGCCTACGTGGGCCTGGCCGGGACGCTGTACGAGTGGAACGATCTGGAGGAGGCCACGCGCTGCGCGATGGAGGGGATCAGGCTGAGCGCGTTGGGCGGGTTCGTAGCGTACCACGTGTTCGGACATGCCCTCCTGGCACGTGCCTACGAGGCGCGAGGCGATCGTGACCATGCGATCGAGATGCTCCAGAAGGCGGAGCAGTTGGGGCAGGGGGGGCGTTATGCACTCGTCATGGCACTGGTCGCCGAGCTGCGGGCCCGCTTGTGGGTGGCGCAGGGGGACGCGGCGGCAGCCCTCCAGTGGGTAGAGGAGCGCAGTCTGAGGGCAGACGATCCGCTCGATGCCGCGCGTGAGATCGAGCTGACGGCGGTGGCGTGGGTGCTGATCGCCCAAGGCCGGCCCGGCGAAGCGTTGGGCTTATTGGCGCGGCTGCTAGAAGCGGCGCAGGTAGCAGGGCGAACAGGGAGCGCGATCAAGATCCTGGCGCTGCAGGGATTGGCGTTCCAGGCACAACATCGTGTAGGTGAGGCATTGTCTGCGCTGGAACGGGCACTGACCCTCGCCGAGCCGGAGGGGTACGTACGTACCTTTGTCGACGAGGGCGAACCGATGAGGGGTCTGCTGTCGCAGGTCCTTGTGGCGCAGCAAAAAGGGCGCCAGGCCCTGTCGCGAGGCATCGCGCCCAACTATGTAGCCCGGCTGCTGGCTGCCTTTGGGGAAGAGGCTGAGCCGGCGTCTCCGGCGATGGAAGCGCTCGTCGAACCGCTCACCGAGCGCGAGATGGACGTGCTGCGCCTGGTCGTCGCCGGGCTGTCGAATGCCGAGATCGCCGAGGAGCTAGTGATTGCTGTGAGCACGGTCAAGTCGCACGTCAATCACATCTATGGCAAGCTTGGCGTGAGGAGCCGTACCCAGGCAGTAGCAAGAGCACAAGAGCTGGCACTGCTCTAGTCTGATGGATGAACCTGCCCAACTGCCCACTGTCATCGGAGGATGAGATGACCTATGCACATCGTGGTCGATCTATTCCGCAAAGGACGCTCCTGGTCGTCGCCCAGACGCTATTCCTAGGCATAGCCGGGTGGCTGCTGTTGGGGAACGGTCTCTCGACCGTCAGCCGATGGTTTGGCTGGCACCTGGTACCCGGGAATCAGGCCAGGAGATACCTGCTTTTTGTCTTCCTGGCTGTTGTCTATGCCAGGATCCTGTTTACCGGCCTGTATCTGTTAAAGCGCGCAATAGGTTGGGAAGAGGCGATCTCGATCCCTCTCGCCTTTATGGTGTACTATGTCGGCTTTTCCTTGCTGGGAGGGCCAACCAGCATCCCGATCGACTGGATGGACGGGCTGGCGACCGGGCTGTTTTGTGCCGGCTCTTTTACCAACACCTACTCGGAGATCCTGCGGGACATCTGGCGGAGACAGCCGCACAACAAGGGCAAGTTGTACACGGGGGGCTTGTTCAGGTACGCCCGTCACATCAACTACTTTGGCGACCTCCTCTGGGTCTCGGGCTTGGCATTGCTGACGCGTAACGTCTGGTCCGCGTTGATTCCTCTATTCCTCTTTTCCTTTTTCTTCTTCTACAACGCGCCCGAACTGGACCGGCACCTGCAGGAAAAGTACCCGCAGGAATTTGCTGCGTATAAGGAGCGGGTCAAGATGCTGGTTCCATTCCTGCTCTAGTCCTGGGAGAGGAGTGGGTTGTGCCCAGGCAGTAGCGGGATCGCGAGTGTTGCTCCTATAAGCACGTGTTTCCGCATCGGCTCTCCGTCATCATCGAATGTGGTTTGGTTCCATTCCGTCGATGATGGCAGAGGGTCTTTTCGATCCCCTGATCCAACCCTCATTCCAACCCCGGGTGGATGACAGTCCACCCGTACGGTTGGTATACTGCTTGCAGAACACAACCGGGCGTGCCCTGGGCCTGTCCGGTCAGCAGCTCTACACACTCAAGCAGGTTCTATGAGGAAATCGTCATGACTGTCAGTGTATCCAATCGCGCGAAAAGCCATTCGCTTCTTGTGTTCTTTGTCCTGGCCTATACCTTTTCCTGGGCAGTAGAGATCCCACTTGCCCTCAGGGCACAGGGCCTGATCGATGCACCCATCCCCTTTGCGCTTCATTATCTGGCTGCCTACGGGCCGATGCTGGCGGCGATCATCGTGACCTGGTTCACCGAGGGGCGCGACGGGTTGCGGGAGCTCTTTCGGCGCATGCGGAAATGGCGCGTCCGGCCCATGTGGTGGCTCGTAGCCATCGCGCCACTGATCCTGTATGGGCTCGCGGCGGTGGCGCTCCGCGCCATGCAGGGCCAGTGGCCAGATGCTGCAGCCCTGGGACAGATCGACTACATGCCCAACCTGGGGATCGGCGCGCTGTTTTTCTGGATCTTGACCTTTGGCCTTGGCGAAGAAACGGGTTGGCGTGGATTTGCCCTGCCGCAGTTGCAGCGAGGGCGCAGTGCACTCTCGACCACGCTGATCTTGTGGGCCTTGTGGGCGCTGTGGCACCTGCCGTTGTTCTTTTACTCGTACGATCTCTCGGTCGTTCCCGGGCTGACAATCGGCCTGTTGGCTGGGGCGGTGACGTTTACTTGGCTGTACAACAGCACGGGCGGCAGTATTCTGGCGGTGGCGGTGTGGCACGGTGCGTTCGATTTCACCACCGGATGCACTGCCTGCAAGACCAGCGTCACGGCAGCGATCCTGAGTGCACTCGTGATGGTATGGGCGGTCGTGATCCTGTTCAGGCCGGCCATGCTCTCGCGCGCAGGCAAACAAGTGGTGGAAGGAATCGACGCATGAACGTGTTGGTTGCCGGCGCGACCGGCTATTTGGGACGCTTTGTCGTCCAGGAACTCAAACGGCGAGGCTACTGGATACGTGCCCTGGCGCGAAACCCAAAGAGGTTGGTCGAACCTGGCCCCTTCCTGGCGCCTGCCGTGTGGGATCAGATCGACGATCTGTTTGTGGGCGAGGTCACACAAGCCGAGACACTGCTCGGCTTGTGTGATGGGATTGAGGTTGTCTTTTCGTCCGTGGGGCTGACCCGCCAGAAGGATAACCTGACTTTTCATGACGTGGATTACCAGGGCAATGTGAGCATCCTGGACCGTGCCAGGAACGGCCTGGTGGAAAAGTTCGTCTATGTCTCTGTGTTCAACGCCCAGCGGATGGCACATCTGGCCATTGTCAAGGCGCACGAGGATTTTGTGCGGACGCTACAGGATTCGGGCCTGCCGCACACGATTGTGCGTCCCACCGGCTACTTTTCGGATATCGGTGAGTACTTGCAGATGGCCAGATCGGGGCGGGCTTATCTGATCGGTGACGGCCGGAAACACCTGAACCCGATCCATGGTGCCGATCTGGCCCAGGTGTGCGTCGATGCGATCGCCGGAGACGACGACGAGGTCCCTGCCGGGGGGCCAGTGGTCTATAGCCAGAATAAGATCGCCGAGCTGGCTTTCTCCATTCTGGGAAAACGGCCCAGGATTACCGGGATTCCGGTTTGGATGGTCCGTACGGCGATCAAGGCCATGCGTCTATTCGACAAGCACGCTGCCGATCTGTTTGATTTCTTTGCTACGGCGAGCCAGTACGAAAACGTGGCTCCTGGGTATGGAAAGCACACTTTGGACGACTACTTTCGACAGTTGGTTGACTAGATCATCTTTCAGAGACACGATCATCGAGCTGTCTATCAGATCAGGACAAGAAGCTTGTACGACCACCCTTTCACCAGCCGTGCTGTATGACCGAACCTTCTGGTCACGACCTGTGTATAGTTCTGTAGGAATGATAACCGCACCGTGGAGAGGCGTTCATGGATGTGATCGAGCGCAGCCAGGCGGGCGACGAACGCGCCTTTGCCGAGCTCTTTGAGCAGTACAAGAACCTGGTGTTCAAGACGGCCTACCTGATGCTCGACGAGCCGCAGGAGGCCGAAGACGCCCTGCAAGAGGTGTTCCTGCGCGTGCACCGCTCGCTGAGCTCGTATCAGCCCGCCAAGGGGGCGTTCACCACCTGGCTCCACCGCATCACGGTGAACCATTGCATCAACCGGACGCGCAAGCGCGGCCTGCAGTTTCTGCCCATCGCCCAGGTCCACCCAGGAGATATGCCCAGCCAGCCGTCGCCAGAGGGCCGACTGGACAATGGGGATGCCGTCGCCTGGGCAATGCGCGGCCTGAGCGGCAAACTGCGCGCTGTCGTCGTGCTGCGCTACTACTGGGATATGAGCTACGGCGAGATCGCCGAGACGCTCGGCATCCCGCTAGGCACGGTCAAGTCGAGGCTGAACGCGGCGTTGCGCGCCCTGCGCGCGGAACTGGAGCCACTTGCATCCGTTCGTCTCTGTGATAGAGAGGTAGTGAAATGAGCTGCCAGGAAACGACTGCGATGATGGTCGCTTATCTCGATCAAGAGCTGAGCCCACCCGACCGCAAGAGGGTGACTGCTCACCTTGTCGGCTGCGAGGCGTGCCGGCGGGAGCTCGCAGCGCTGTCGACACTGCAGGGTCGCGTGCGTCGATCGCTGCAGCAGCAGGCAGCGCAGGCCGTCCCTGCGCCGGAGGCGTGGGTTCGCCTGCAGGATGCGCTTGCCAGCGCGCACCGGCCGGTGCGCCACGTCGGGACCGCAGGCGTGCTGCAGTCGATCGTCCTCTCTATCCGAACGCTATTCCTGGGAGGAAGCCTGATGAGAAGGTTCGCGTTGGTCAGCTTGCTCACGCTGGCACTGCTGGGCGGCGTGGTGATTGCGGTCCCGCCGGTGCGGGCGCAGATGCAAGAGATGATCGACGCGTGGTTCCACTTTCAGCTGCCAGGAGGGCGCTCGGGGGTCGGTATCGGATTCGGTGGCGCACGGCACGCCTTTCGGCCCTATCTGCCGGCCTGGCTGCCCGAGGGCCTCGATCTCGGCCTGACCGGCGGCACCACCGCGCCCGGTGCAGAGTATGTCGAGTTCGAGTTTCACCCGATGCCCCCTCGCAAGGGAGACGACCGCTTCATCCGGCTGATCGAGGGGAAGGGTGAGGCGGTCCCCGGCCTGCCGGAGGGGCGAGCGGTCACAGTCAAAGGCCAGCGCGCGGTGTTCACGAGCGAGTTGAGCGAGCGGCACGAGATCCAGGTCGATCCGCCGACGCCGGTTGGCGCGCAATTGCTGTCCTGGTACGTGGGTGAGATCAAGATGGAGCTGGTGTCGAACCTGTCCGAGGAAGAGATGATCGCGGTCGCCGAGTCGCTCGTGCCGATGGAAGAGGGGAAAGGTGAGTGACGCTGCGCGTGCGCATGTGCCTGCGGTCACGGAAGCGACCATTCGTGCTATCTGGTCTGCGCACCGGCTAGGGCCGGTTACACGCATTTCCCAGCCACGTGGCGGTGTCCGCAACCTCTGCTTCTATGTCAACGATGCCTTTGTGGTGCGTTTCAACACGCAGGATCTGGGCAGCGCCAAATTCCAGAGCGAACGCATGGCCTACGAGCTGCTGGCCCAGCAATCCCTTCCCGTGCCGGAGGTGCTGGTCCTGGATGAGTCACGTACGATCGCACCGTACGACCTGATCGTCACGACGCGTCTGCCTGGCCAGGCGCTCGCGTCGAGTTGGCAAGACTTGTCAGTGGATCAGCTGCACGCGCTGATCTATACCATAGGTCAGGCGCTGGCCCGGATCCACGCCTGCACGTTTCCGGCGTTTGGCAAGCTGCGATCGCTCGACTATGCCACTTGGGCCGGCTATGTGCAGGACTATGTCCAGCGGTACCTGCGGTCCGCGAACGATATGCGCTTGCTGGATCCGTCTCTGCGGGCTGCCGTCGAGCGATCGCTCGACCGCGCCATACGTGACCTGGCGCGGGTCACGCAGCCAGCCCTCGTCCACTGCGACTTGCACTATGAGAACATCTTGCACGTCGATGGGGAGCTGAGCGGCCTCCTCGATTTCGAGTGGGCGCTGGCCGGCGACCCGGCGTACGATTTCATGATCGGCGATGTGCGAGAACGGATGGTGCCAAGTAGCGAGGCTACCTTGGTCGCGGGCTACCAGAGCATCGGATCCTTTCGTGCAAACCACCAGCGATGCGTGCACTGGTACCGGTTGTTCCTGCAACTGGAGGACGCGGTGACCTACCAGCGCACGGGCGACAGCCAAAGCGCTGCTACCGCGCTGCAACGCCTCCGACGGCTCATCGACACCGCCGAGCAGCGATAGCCCACAAAAGATGGCGGGTCTGGTCGAACTGGCGGAGCGCCTGGTTATCCAGCCGTAGCGCTGTCGAGCTGGCGACCGACAGAGACAGCCGCACCCGGGGCGGCTGTCTCTTTTTCTGGCGGATTGTGCTGACTGTGCCCAACTCGGGGGACGGCGCGCTGGGCAAGGCGGGTGGCTCCACCCCTACATCCAACCCCCGATCATCCCTGCGGTGGACGACGCGCCAAGCGCGCCCTGGTATACTGCTCATACATCTCGAGGAACGCACGCGAGATGCTGTACGTTCGCGAACGAGCGGATCGGTGCCGCTCGCGCACGGCCAAAGGAGGCTGGGATGAAAAAGCTTGTGACCGTCACGTTCGTATGCACGTTGTTCGTCCTGCTGATTGCGCAGGTGGCCTGGGCGGCGCCGCCGGAGCATGGCTCGTTCACCCACATTGTTCAGTGGGGAGAGAGCTTGAGCTACATCGCGGCACGCTATGGGACCACGGTCCATGCGATCGTGCAGGCCAACGCCATCGCCAACCCGGATCGCATCTATGTCGGGCAGCGGCTGTACATCCCGCACGGCGGGGCGTATCCCACGGTCCACGGGGCCTACTATATGGTGCGTTACGGGGACACCCTGTCCTCGATCGCGTGGCGCTTTGGGACCAACGTCTGGGCTATCGCCCAGGCCAACCACATTGCCAACATCAACTTGGTCTATGCCGGGCAGTGGCTCTACATCCCCTAACCGACCTGATGACCGGCATCTGTACCCAGGGCTCTCTGGCGCCAGATCGTGTCTGGTGCCAGAGAGGATCGGGATGATGGAAGGGCGGAGGGCAGATGGGCCATCCTCGGGAGCAAGGCAAGCAGGTCGTCTACCGCATCCGGGTGCGAGGCGCAATCGATGCCGGATGGTCAGAGTGGTTCCACGGCCTGGCGATCTCTCCCCAGGCTGGTGGAGATACGCTGCTCACCGGTCCGGTGCGCGACCAGGCGGCGCTACATGGGCTCCTGGCCAAGATCCGTGATTTGGGGCTGCCCTTGTTGTCCGTCGAGCGAGTGGATGCGGCTCCCGGTGCAGCCGAGCGACACTCGGGATGCGGGGAAGACGAGATCACGAAACGGTAACGGGATGTAGCCAACCTGTACCATCGCTGCCACGCAGCAGTCACTGAGACGTGGTACAGATGTAACCGAAGGGTGAGGATCCAAGGAGGCAAGTAGTGAACAACAGACGACGCATATGGGCTGTCGTGCTCATCCTGGGGACGATGATCTTGAGCGGCTGCGTGACAGCCATCGCCGAACGAACGACGACAGGGCCTGCCAACGGTACGCCTCAGGTAACGTTCAAGCTGTGGCAGCCTGCCACGGCGGAGCCAACCAAGACATCAGAGCCTGGGCCGACCACGGGCATGGCCACGACAGAGGCCGCTGCTACGGAAGAGCCGACCAGGGCGCCGGAGCCTGCTCCGACTCAGGCGACGGCGCAGGTGCGGAATGTGGCCTATGAAGGGATCCGGTTCACGTTCGATCCGGCAATGGCCGCCGAGGTCGTGGGCGAGCGCGTGCCGCCGACCAAAGATCCCCCGCAGCTAAGGGAGCCAGGGCACATCCAGTTCTCGCTCGAGGGGTACGTCCTGCCGGGGACATTCCACACCCCACGGATCCTCGTCTATCCAGTTGCCGGGTACAGAACTGCCAATGAGCAGGTTGCCAGGACGATCGACAAGTTACAGCAGCTCTTGGTGGACAGGCCTACAAACCCGGATTTGATACCGTTTCTGCCGTTGTTCCCCGCCGGGCAGATGATGCGCGCCCGGGTGGCGTACCTCGATTTCCAAAATGGCACAGGCGTGCGGTTTCTGACCCAATACGCACAGGCCTACCTGCCGATCAACAATCACGAGCTCTTTTACACCTTCCAAGGGCTGACCGACGACGGGCAGACCTACGTGTCGGCGATCCTGCCGGTCGCGCATCCATCGCTCCCTGCAAGCCAGGCGGCATACCAGGGTGACCTCAATGTCCTCATCCAAAGCTTTGACGACTATATCGCGAACGTCGAACAGCAACTCAACGCGCAAGATGCATCCAGCTTTGTCCCCGAGCTGAACGTGCTCGACGCCATGATCCAGTCACTGGAGGTGGCTCCGCAGCAAGCGGTTGCCCCGACTGTCCCTGAGGAGAACTCGGAAGGTACTGATACGCCATTCCTCACCGTGAACGAGTTCCCCGTTGTCGCCGCAGCGGTCGATGGCCCAGGGCACTTGGAGTACACGGACCGGATCGGGGAGGAGACCCTGGATGCACTGCGTGCCCGTGCCGCCGAAGGCTTGCTGGCGCAGAATAACGCCGCATTGGTGCCCTTTGACTGCCGGCTGGTGCCCCGCTTTGACTTGCAGGGGGATCGAACCTTCTACGACCTCTATCAGGGGGAGGAGGATGAGCCGCTGTTGCTTGGTCTGTCCAACGTCTGGCCGGTCTCGGTCAGTGCCTCGGGCAGCGATTTCGTCCTTGCGGCAGAGAAGGCGCCGGACGCTGTGTCCTTGTTGGTCCGCAAGGATCGGGTGGAGGAATGGGACACGGAGGCAAGCATGCTGTTGCCACCGGTCTATGTCGGTGACGCTCTGGCATCCGTCACCTGCACCGGCTTTCCTGCCCTGACCTGCCAGGTCGCGCTGGACGACCGGACGGTCTACACCGGGACAGCACTTGCCGTAGGCGCGTATATGCCGCTGCGCGCCTTCCTCTCTTGGGACGGCCACTGGGCCTTGGAGATGGACGATCACCTGATCGTGGATGGCGAGGACGTGGGCGAGGCGCGGGGATATGACGCCGCCTTTGGCCTGGCGTTGATTCGAAGCCGTCCTTTTTACTTTTTCGAGCAAGAGGGCTCCGTGCACATCTCTTACGACGGGCAGACGTTGCCTGAGGTCTACGACGAGGTATACCACAATCAGTGTTGCGAGGGATCGATCCATAACGTTGCGGCCGGTGAGGATGTGGTCTGGTTCCACGCTCTCAGGGACGGCACCTGGTACTTTGTGGTGGGCAGTACAACTGTGGTGGGAGAACTCGAATGGATGAGGACAGACTGATCGCGCGCGCCAGGCGGGGAGATGGTGAGGCGTTCAGCGAGCTGGTGCTGCGCTATCAGGACATGGTCTATAACGTGGCCTACCGGATCCTGGGCGATGGGCAGGATGCCACGGACGCGACACAGGACGCGTTTCTGTCCGCTTACCAGGCCGTGGGCAAGTTCCGCGGCGGCTCCTTCAGGGGCTGGCTGCTGCGGATCGTGACCAACGCTTCCTACGACTGTTTGCGGCGGGCCAAGCGGTATGCTGCGGTCTCGCTCGATGATGGAGAAGCGATAGATTGGCACGAGTGCGTGGCCGATCCGGGAGAGCTGCCCGAGGAATCGGCCGAGCGCCAAGAGCTGGGCCGGCGGATCCAGCGGGGGCTGATGGCGCTCTCGCTCAAGCATCGGGTCGTGTTGGTGCTGGTCGACCTGCAGGGCTTGTCGTACGCCGAGGCTGCCCACGTGCTGCGCGTCCCACTGGGGACGGTGCGGTCGCGCGTGAGCCGGGGGCGGCGCGCACTGCGCGATCTGATGCTTCGGCAGATGCAGGGTGTATCGTCATGCCAAAGCGAGTGTGAGCTGATGGGCGCTCCCAGTGTGGCATTGACGAAGGAGGAACGGGCGGGCACGGAGGCCCGCCCCTACGGCGCAGAGGGAAGCAAGGCGAGAACAGCGGGCGGGGACACGCTCACACGAACCTGCGGTTCGATGCTCAGTGCAGGCTCCGACCTGCCCCTACAGCGTAGATGACATGCGCAAAGCGACACGTCCCTAGTACTACAACGAGACTTTGACTTAGGCTATCATGCTACCCCGAAAGGGCAAACCACATTACCTGGGGGGCAGCGTGAACGCGATTATCAAGACACCGCCAGAGCTGAA
>Ga0307423_1001690_pt1 | contig 13067 bp, 12 predicted proteins | sample SalMarWE160310MG_FD_202154 | JGI IMG/M metagenome (GOLD analysis project Ga0307423, IMG submission 202154) | Salt marsh sediment microbial communities from the Plum Island Ecosystem LTER, Massachusetts, United States - WE1603-10 | ecosystem: Environmental > Aquatic > Marine > Intertidal zone >...
CCTGCCAGATTATTCCAAGACTTCCTACAATCCAATTTGTTACTACGAAAATCATGAAATTCCTATTGGACATAAGATATCGAACTGATGAAATCCAAGAATCCTCAACGTTTCCTTCTTGGTCAATACTTGCAACTGGTATGAAATCATCTAGACTATCTTCACTCAATCCGAATCGACCGTCTGATGCCGCTCATGCAGTAATAATAAATTCGCGATAAGAGCAAGTAGTGATTCATTTTTGTACTATTTTCAAAGCTGACGTAGCTTACTAATCAAATACTACTTTCAGAGCCCCTTCGACTTCATTGTACGTCCAGATTTGAATACTGACACCAATTATCCACGAATTCAATCTCTTGTTCTCGTAAGAGAATTAAAACATTCTTTGAAACTTGAATCTTATAGAATCAAGAATTGAGTTCTGCGAAGATTAAAATGCATTTAGAATACTTGAAGTATAATCTAATCGCGTCGTTTGGCATGAGGAAGGCACTATTTCTGTGCACGCCATACCTTGGTGTCCAAGCGTATAGAGATAGGAGATTTACTGATGAAAAAAAAACTTGGTTTGTTTAGTGTATTTGCACTAGCACTCTTCTTAATATCTGCTTTTCTTCCCATTAGCAATAGTATTGGGATTAAAACAGAAGCAAAGAATCTAGACGGTATACACCAACCATCACAGGTTGCTTCTGAAACGGGTCTAGAAGGAAGAAATTCACCATTGTCGATGTTAGTATATACTGAATTCATCGATACTGTACCAAATGTGGACCACAATGAGTTCAGAAATACGATTAACTCGATTGAAGAAACATATGGTTACTGGTTCAATTACGATAATCTAACTAATTACGCAGAGTTGGAAAGCCATATCTGGGCGTATGATGTCTTCTTAATTCCTGAACAGGAAGATATCTATCAGGCGAATGTATCAAGTATTGTTCCAATTTGGGGTTCATTCATTTTAGATTGGGTAAATGAAGGAGGAATCATCATTATGATGGATTATGTTAGTGATGAGGTCATAGAAGCTCCGCTAATTCCAATCTATAATGAAACAGGATTGATGAACATTGAGGGATTTACTGATCTCACAAACGACCCTATCACTCGCACATATGCAGGTGATGCTCTTGCCAGAGGAGTAGAAGCAACGATTATTACAGGGCCAAATGGATCTTTTGGCTATAATACAACTCAATCTGATCATGCATTTGCTAGCGGGGAATATGCTTGGACATCTCATAGAGTGATTGGTAAAGGTCATGTTGTACTACTTGGTTTTGATAACTTCAATAGGGACATGTATTCAGATATTGTTTTGGCTAACGCATTACGACTACATCAACATGTGGTTTTTGATAATACACATTCACCATCTCTAGATATATTCACTGAAGGAATCAACTTCACAAATGATATGCTAAGTGAACGTTTCGCAGTAACAGTCATGGACACTTGGTCAGAGTCAATGATCATTAGCGCAGACGTATTGATTATCAGCCATTGTGGTACAGCATATAATGTAACAGAAACAGACTTCATAGAAGAATGGGTATCCAATGGGGGAGGTCTCTTTGTTCTGAGTGAATACGGAGGCCTTGGTACAACTACCGATCCTGTGATAAATCGATTTGGATTCATGCGAAACACAACAGCAATTCTTTCAGATACTGATGATTGGGAAGGTTATGACTATTACGTCAACTACGAAAGAACAGATGGCAACATAGCCAATCACTCAGTGACACTATGGACAAATAGAGTTGAATTTGCGGGAGGAGGAGCCTTCAATTCAATTCCTGAGAATGGGGTTCCCATTATAGTTAGTGATATAGATGGTACAGCAGGATGGTCCAATCCCTCGTTCGTCGACCAAGGGAGTTGGAATGGTTCAATTAATGCGGCAGTTGCATCATATGGCATGGGTCGTATCAGTGTCATTTGTGATACATCATTCATTAACTGTATTGCCGACTCAAATTCTGATGGACTAGAAAATTACTTTGAATATGAGAATGAATGGTTTGCAGTTAATAACGTCCGATGGCTCTTTGGAGCTGGTATCGAAGAAAAGACTGTCCTTTTCGAAGAATCGAATGCGCCTATTGACTATGCAAATGGATGGTACCATGATTTTGCAATGATGTTGACATTGAATGGATTCACTATCAAGTGGGAGTCAGCATTCTATGAAACCCTCATCAATGAAGCAGATGTTGTCTTCATTGCAGACGGAGCCTTAAATTACACTGCACCTGAGATTGCTTTTCTCACCGAATATGTGCATGAAGGCGGAAGCCTGTTCTTGGTGGGCGATAACACCGTCTTTAGTGAACAAATCAATCCTATTGCAAATGAGTTTGGTTTATCCTACAATACTACTGCAGGTCATGTTTTAGAAGCAGATAGTTTTGACACATACAATGCATATCTAGTCTACAATCAATCTAACTTTGCGACTCATCCAATAATGGAAGGGGTAACTCGGATGGAGTTCGATCTTTGTACTGCGTTTCAGAGCATTGATTCAGCAACAGCATTGGTTTGGACCGATGATGATGGTACTGCTACTTGGAGTAATACAGCAACAAGTGTTGATGGACTAGCACTTGCTGCGGCAACAACTGCAGGGAAAGGTCGCGTTGTAGCTATCACGGATGCTAATCTGCCTATGACGGATTATGATCCTGAAGGTGATGGCTACGGAAACATGCTTGACTCCGACAACGACATTTTCCTCGCAAACGTATTCATCTGGCTTACAGCAAATAGAGAGCCATCAGTTGAAGTTGCTTCACCTAATGGCGGAGAAACCGTAAGTGGAGAGATTACAGTCAGCTGGACTGGTGGAGACCTTGATGATGATGCGTTAACATACAGTGTATTCTACAGCGATGATGGAGGAGGTTCATGGAATCCGATTGGAACAGGATTGTCAGGAACTCATATTCAATGGAATACAAGTATAGTGGATGATGGTTCCAACTATTTCATCAGAGTCACAGCAACTGATGGTGAATTCACTGTGGGGGATATTTCCGATGGAAACTTCACTGTGAATAATCAAGCATCTACAACAATCCCGGGTCCTGGTGGTGAATTAGACACTACTACAATTATCATCATCATTATTGTTGCAGGCGTCATTGTGATAATTATCATTATCATTATGAAGAAGAAGAAGTAACAGAATAAGACAGAAAACGTAGGCTCAATAGAGTCTACGTTCCTATCCTTTTTTTATTTTCAACAAGTATAACGTAGTTACTTCAACGTGATACTTATCTCATTCATTAGTGGTCTGACACCTTTGAAGAGTAGTAAAAGAACGAGGAGAATCATTACAGCACCAGCGATTCCAGTTCCTAGTGTTAGACTCCAACCGTAAATTTCCTCAGTCCAATTAATACCAAGTCTTGCGAGTACAAATGTAGCAAGACCAAAGAAACTTCCACACATAGAGAAGAATGCCGGAACTCTCCGTGAAACACTGATATTCAGAGTACCGAGATTCAAATCGATTGGTTTCTTTCGAATATCTACCTCAACAGATTCAGCTCCCAGTTTCTGGATTTGACCATCTGAAGTAACTACCTGGAATTCTACATTCAATTCGAACTTACCTTCTTTGAGTGGTAGAACCTTGAAGTCCGCTCGTGTTTCGTTATCAAAGTCGGAAACCTTCATGTCACGGTAAGCTGGTGAAATGTTACAAGCACTACATACAGGCACAACGCGAACGTGCCCAGTTTTAGGAAGATGATAAGAATCATCTGAAACATGAACTGATGCTCCGTCTGGACTCTTCACTTTGAAGTCAGGTTTGTGGAGGGATACTGTGAGGTCGAACTCTTCCTCCAGACACATTCTTTCCCAATAGATGAGAGAAGCTTTTCGCTCTATTGTTTGAGGAATACTCATTCCACCACTGAGATGACCTGTAGGTCCAACTGAAGCGTGTTCCAACCGATCTACCATTCTATCATCACTTGCGGAAGAAGGCATGGATTCAGGAACCATTTCCTCGTCCAAATGTTCACTTTCTACAGTTTCATAGATTTTAACTCGCTTTGTTTCCGTTTTGGTTGGAGTTGGTGATGGTATTGATCCAGAACTTCCAGCACCAGAATATGTAGGTTTCTTTATTTGCGTCAACGAATAAAGAAATATCAAAAATGAAACAGACAAGACAATAAGTGCAATTTCCTCAAGCATGGTGGACACCTACGAGATGGAATGTAGTTCGACGTTAAATGCCTTTTCTCGAAATCTATGACGGAATCACGTATACGGTTCTTTTCGTATACTACGTTTATGCAACCGCTCTTGCTTATATGCTAGGGATGTACTAAGTAAACAAGACGAGGAGGAAACATGATGAAAATCAGTCAGGAAATCAAGGCCAACAAACCTCTATTCTATGGAGCTATTGGACAACTGGGGTATGCAACAATCGAGTTTCTTGATAGCCTGTATATTCCTCTGATTGCACTTGGTCTGATTCCTAACTGGTACATGACCATTCCAGTTGCTAACCCTGAAATTGCCAATCTTCTTGCTAATGAGCCAATGTGGTTCATCCCAATCTTCTGGTTCTTTACAGCCTTTCGAATTGCATCAGGCTATTGGATTCTGCAAAACAAGGCTAAAGGATTCTGGATGGCAATGTTCATTTCAGTAGTCACATTAGTAGCAGCTTTCTTCCTTCTGCCATTTGCAGTGATTGATATCATAGGCACGGGAATTGTTGTCTTCCTGCTTATCATGGGATACTTCAAAGATCAGCCCCTACTCAAAGAAGAGGTATCATAGAGGTTACTTCCACACCTTCATGATCTCTTTGGGAGATATTTCTTTACCAGTAGACTTCAGATAATCAAATAGATCGTTCAACCATTGAACTGAAGTTTGGTCGCTGAAGAAAAGACCCTTAGTGAAATCCACGAGACCATTAATAGTTGGTAGAAACAGAGCACCAAAGCTCTCACTGGTCATCATCGCGACACTGCACTCATCCACGGTATAGAGTCTAGTATGATTCGGATTGAGCCCTGCAAAAAATAATTCCTTGTTATCAAACTCAAGAAATTCTTCCAAAACTGATTTGGTAAAAATCAATTCGACATCCACTTCTTTCAAGTCCATTGGGTAGAATTCAAAGAAACTAACCTCAAGTTCCATATCCATCGCACCTCCAGCTTTAGCCATCGTCATACCGCTATCAACGACAGTCTTGGCTTTGTTCATCAAAGAAAGAAGGCTATAGACACCATCGATTTTCAATGTGAGGAACCGTTCCTTCAATGAATCATCATCAATGGCGAGGATGTGTGTTGAAAAGTAAGTTGGATCAGAATAGTCATTCAGAGATTTTGCGATTTGATATACTCGTTCTGTGTTTATGTTACTCTTGTAGATTTGATCAATGTGTGAGATAAATCCAGTGTCAACCAGTCGCTTGAGATGGTCTTCTAAGGTTGAAGGATAGATATCAAGAATCTTCGCAATTTCTGAAAAGCGAAGACCTTCTTTATTTCGTATGAGCGTTGTCACAACTCGAAGTCTGGTTTCCGAGCCAAGTACTTTGAACTGATTCTCAAGTGTAGTAAAGTTCATAGTATCACACACAAAGGAGTGTACGGTTTGAACCGTACATTACGTTTCTGTGAACGCGTTTCCTTATATTGCTGGTGATACTCTATACAACTAGGGTTCGTAATGATTGAATGGTTGAATTTCATATTCCTTCTTGTTCTATGTCTATTCGCAAGCATGTTCCTCTATGTCAAGAGTGTAGGTCCTGCAGCGCTAGAACAAAAAATCGGTGAAGGAGCGTATGAGAAATGCGCTCAGTACCGTAAGATATCTGGATATTTCCTGTTTATAGGAATGATTGGGTATGTCGTGTACCTGTTCTATCCACTTCCCGTTCCTTTACCCCTTACCTTTCCCATTCCATACATTGTTGTAGCTACAATTGCAATATTGATTCTGCTTCCAAGTGGATACCTTATGTTCAGAGGAGCAAAGGATGCTGGTGAAGAAACGTCTACACCAAAGAAGGAACATACACTCTACGGTGGCATCTACGATAAAATCAGACACCCTCAGATGCTTGGAGAGGTATGGACTGGGCTAGTCTTTGCTCTCTTTCTGAACTCGCCATTTCTGGTCATCTATTCCTTCATTATATTCCCATTTTTCTACTGGGCAGCTGTTTCAGAGGAGAGAGACCTAGTCATACGATACGGCCAACCCTACATCGACTACCGCAACAGAACGGGAATGTTCTTTCCAAAAAGAAAACGGAGTAATCAAATTGACTGAAGAAAAACAGAAGTGTCATCATGGCGTGGTAGCACGATATCACTTTCATGACGCAAGATGGTTTGCAACTATAGGATTTGCACCATTCCTAATAGCATTCATCGGAATGGCAACGACTAGTATCAGTTACTTAGGATGGAGTTTTGACATTGGTACGTTTTTTGGTCTTGGCTCATTTGTATTGAATGAAGGTATACTGATGTTTCCAGTCTACTTCATTATAAGCATGCTATTCTTTGCTGGAGGAATAGAGTGGTACGTTTTATGCAGGCATTGCCCATGCTACGAGCACTCTGGAAAGGAGCATGGAAATGAAAGTCGATTCTATTGCCTAGCAAACTGGGGAAGTCCTAAACTGTTCAAGTATAAACCGGGTCACATCAGTCGCGCTGGTCAAGCAACGTTTCTTGGGTTCACTGGGTTCTTCTTACTATTCCCGCTCCTATATTTTGTAGATAGATGGGAATTTGTGCTATTCCAAGTTCTCTTCACAATCTTCTTCATGGTCACACTTCGACATTGGGGTTGTTCACAATGTCCGAACTTTGGTTGTGTACTGAATTGTGTCAAAGAAGAGGATAAAGAGAAATTTCTGCAGGATCTAAATGAAGAAAAAATCTACTAAGGAAACAATATTGCGAGAGTAAATCCTCTCGAAAAGTACAGAGAAATGAATAATAAAAACCACTTCCGAGAGATAACATCAGGGTGATGGTCCTATCCGCGGCTCTCACATAACTAACAAGAATAAGCCAAACAATACCAAGAAAAATCTGTGCGTGGATGTAGTATGGTCTGTACCAAGGTAGGGAACCAATACATCCAGCACCACAAGGACTCTATGATTACGAAAATCATTCACAATCCATATTTTCCTCAAACATGAAATTTGCTTTTGACACCCCTCATATTGAGATAAAGAACAATGATCAAATTCAGGATGAGTGCTATCCATGGTATAGCGCCACCAACTAGAATATTCCAGAGAATTACAATGAGATTGAATATTGCAAAGATAATATCTGCATACCAAGCCCATCCTGCTAAACTAAAGAGTCCCAAACCTAGAATGATATATATAATCGCTATAATAAGAGCGCCGTATTGGATGGAAGAGAATATTTCGCTTAAAAGAAGCCAACTGAAACTAGCCAATAATGTTGAGCCAACAAGAAGAAGAATTCCTGTCAGAATATTCAGAACAGCAAGGATAATTATCCCAAGAGGTACACGGGTCATTTTTATCAAATCCTAAACAACAGATAACACTAATTTTGGTTTGTTTTATGCCTTCGTAAATGACCAAGTTTCCACGTATATATTTCAAAGAACGATTACGATGCGGCATCCGCAGTTTCTTTTTGTTCACATTTTAATACCTGAATATGATGTGTTTTGATAACTCCAAATCTTCTACAGCTCTACCACATCTAAAGCTGTATAAGAAAGGTCCAGCGGCGGTTTTGTGAATAATAAGCATGGTACTTTGAATATTGATTTGGAATAAGAGAAGAGTGAATGTGAATTGACAGCAATGGTAGAAACAATCGATATTGTCAAAGAATTCGATGGATTACGAGCTGTTGATAGAGTCAATCTATCAGTTGAAAAAGGAGAGATTTTTGGACTGCTTGGACCCAATGGTGCGGGTAAGTCCACCACGATAAAGATGCTTGTCACACTACTGAAACCAACCAGTGGAAAAACCCTGGTTGCTGGTTATGATGCAGTGTCTCAGGCGGATGAGGTTCGAAAGAGAATTGGTTATGTTCCACAAGAGTCTGCGCTCGATGCTAGATTGACCGCTACGGAGAACTTGGAACTGTTTGCAGAACTCTATGGCTTATCTAAAAGCGATATTAAGAGAAGGATACAGGAAGTACTAGAACTTGTGGAACTGGACAAGAGAAAAGATGATCTTGTTGCACACTATAGTGGTGGAATGAAAAGGCGATTGGAGATTGCGCGAGGTCTCCTGCCATCTCCAGAAGTCCTATTTTTGGATGAACCAACACTCGGGCTAGATCCACAGACTCGCCGAGTTGTATGGGACTTCATTCATAGACTCCAAAAGGAATGGAAACTTACCATTCTCGCGACAACTCACTATTTAGAAGAGGCAGAGAATGAGATGAGTAGAGTTGCGATTATTGACAAGGGCCGAATTATGACCATGGGTAAACCTTCAGACCTGAAGGCAGAATATGGTCAAGACTTGATTGAACTCTCTGTCGATTATCCGGACGGCATTTACACAGAAGAACATCTCAGAGAAAAACTCGAACAGATGCAAATGGCAAATGAAGTTTCTATCAGAGCTTTTGAGGTAAAACTGAGTGTAGCTGATGGGAAAAAAGCACTACCTTCTATAATTCACAAAATGGAAGACGCAGGGATTCGGATGAACACTATCTCAGTCAGAACTCCTTCTCTTGATGATGTATTCATAAAATACACAGGACGTGGAATACGCGAAGAAGAGGGTTCTGCAGAAACAAAGAAACAAGCTGCGAAACTGATTGGACGAATGAGGAGTCGGATATAAAATGGTCTTACGAGCTTCACATGCTATCTGGAAACGCGAGATGCGTAAGTGGCGACGAAGTAAGGTCCAACTTGCAAGCTCATTATTGCTACCAGTGCTTTTCCTAGTTGTTATTGGTAATGCATACTCCGGTTCTTTTAGTAGTGTACCAATTGCTGTGATAAACCTCGATACAGGGACTCCAGCTCATGTATTCAATGAAGCACTTAGTAATTCTACTTCACTATCAATTGTGTCTGCTAATATATCCGTGGAAGATGCTCAGAAAATGATTGATGATGGCCAGATTGCAGGTTTTATACTAATTCCTGCAAACTTCAGCATGAGTCTATTGCCTCTGCCTTGGGGAGTAATTCCAAGTGAAAGCACCAAGATAAACGTGACAGTTGATAATACGAATCAGATGATTTCACAGGCACTTGCAGGTATTGCAGCTCAATCTCTAAACGTGACTGTACATGATTCTAGAGTGGCTGCATGGTTTACAAATATTACTTCCCTTCCTTATCGTACTGGCGGATCTTATATTAATAGCGTTGATAGATACTCGACTGGTTTCCAGTTTATTGACTTTCTTGCTCCGGGTATTTTAGCTATGACGATTCTCTTCACATCTCTATTTGCTGCTGGAATGCCAGTGATTCTAGATCGAGAGATAGGCTATTTCGATATGTTACTAACTACCCCATCAAAACGGAGTGAGATTGTACTCGGATTTACAGCTGCTGGTGTGACTAAAGTTGTAGCACAGGCGACTTTTGTTCTTGTAATAGCCATCATCTTGGGAATTCATATGGCACTGAATCCACTATCAATAGTTTACATTTTTGTTTTGACTATTCTTCTCGCACTAGTCTTTGTCGGAATCTCAATAGCACTGAGCGTTAAAATAGAGTTAACAGCTTTCCAGTTCGTCAATGGCTTGATCAACTTCCCGGTCTTTTTCCTGTCAGGTGCATTTTATCCTGTGGAATCTCTGCCCATATGGTTGAGAAACATTGTATACTTAAATCCCATGACATATGCCGTGGATGGATTGAGATCCGTGATGATAAAAGGAACCAGTCTGTTTCTTGTTCTCCCTGACGTTATTGTAATTGCGGTCTTTGCGTTGTTAACGCAAATACTTGGAAATCTAGCATTCTATCTGGCGCTTTCTGGTAGGAAAATCAAGCTATTTCGGAGGGACAAACCGAAGATCAATACTCTTGCGTAGGGACAGCGATAAGACGCCTGGGAGATAGCAGTACATTCCAAAGCACGTGGAATGATAGCCTTTAGTGAAACTACTTCAGAACTTCATGTGCTTTCTTTAATTGGTCGATAATCTCAATCCCTTGAGGACATTTATCCAGACATTCCCCACATTCCTCACATGCTGTTGCATTCTTTCCCGGAGCCCATGGAGTCTTTCCAATCAACGAATAGGAATGTTTTGCGCCTTCTCTGAAACCATAGATTTGATATCGTTGAAGTGCCTCAAAAATATAGGGAATGTTTACTTCATTCGGACAGGGTTGACAATACTTGCATTGGGTGCAAATGTTATCACAGAGCTCTTTGAATCTCTTTGCAATATTTTCTACAGATTCCATCTCCCTTTCTGACAATTGGTTATAATCATCTCTAGATGTGAGGTTGAGATTGTCATCAAGCATTTCATCCGAACCCATTCCAGATAATGCAACTGAAACGTTAGGATTGCTCAAAACATACTTGAAAGCTAAATCTACAAAGTTCTTTCTTCCTGGTGTCAGCCATTCCTTCATCTCGTCGGGAAGTTCTATCCCTGCCAGTCGGCCTCCCCCAACGGTCCCCATAATCGCTACTGCGAGACCCTTCTCACCAGCGTAATTAATCATCTCATGATTCACTTGGTCAACTATATTGTATTGCACAAGCATCAGTTCAAAGTGTCCGGAGTCGATGATTTCTTTGAGAACCTCAGGGGTATCATGAAATGAAAAACCTAGGTTTTTGATCTTACCTTCATCCTTTGCCTTTATCGCTCGTTCAATGAGATTGAACTTCAAGACTTTCTCTTCGTAGGTTTTTTTGTTCAGAGCATGCAGAAGATAGACATCCACAGAATCTTGGTCCAAGCGCTTGAGCTCTTCATCCAAATATCTATCGAAATCCTCAGATTTGGTAAACTCACTATGGCCAATAGGACACTTAGTGGCCAGGGTGACTTTTTCTCGATAGCCATCTTTCAGTGCTAATCCTACAACTACTTCACTCTCGCCTCTATGGTACGTCCAAGCAGTATCTACATACGTAATCCCATTATCTATTCCTTTTCGAATAAGAGTAATGGCTTCATCTCGCTTGATTTTTCCACTCTGTTCATCAGTAGGAAGTCGCATGCATCCGAAACCTAATGCTGAGGTCTTTCCAAGTTTTCCCAACCTTCTATACTGCATAACCATCTACTCAGTAATTCGTCTATTAGAAAGTTCTGTTAAATCCACTGATTTGATACACAAGAGCGATATTGAAAAATTTGAGCCCTACTGGAATCCAATTATTTGAAAATGTACCAAGTTATAGATAGCTTGCCAAGATCTTGCATAACCTATTGCTAATTATATCTGATAACAGCCAGTAACAATATAACAAAACAGAGATTTTCTGGAACTCAGTGAATAATCCTAATGCAACATAAAACGCAACTTTCTCGAACGACGAAACTTATCATTGTAGTCGCGTTTGTTCTATATTCAGCATACAATCTTGTTTTAACAGCACTTCAGAATTACATACTATTCGTATCAAGTGACACAAGCGCCCTTGGAATCTCATTTGGTATCTTCACGGTTGCATCTGTTCTGTCAAGATTTCTATCAGGTTGGATTCTCGAAAAGATTGATGATGTCGTTGCTCTGGTTATAGGAAACATCATTCTAACAATTGCTTTGGGATTCTATCCTCTGACAATGAGTATAGCAGTTGTATATATTATCAGAGCAGTTCAAGGATTTGGTTGGGCTCTATCAACAGTGACAATTCTTACAATGATTGTGGACAATACAGAAAACTCTCAAGTAAGTAAAGCTCTGGGATATCTTAATGGTTTTGGCTCGCTTAGTCTTCTGCTGTTCCCAGTATTCGGTAGTTTTTTAGTAACAATAAAATCAGTAGAAACTTTCAGTTTGTGCTTTTTCTCAGCCTTCGGAATCAGTGTACTTAGTACAGGACTATCAATCTATGCATGGAAGTCAACACCGCCTATTGTTACTCATGATATGCCTTTGTCAGGATTGCCAGACAGAGATACTCTGATTCCGACTCTTTCAGCTTTTCTTGTATTCATGGTTCTTGGCGTATTGTTAAGTTACTCACCAGAAATAGCAGCACTAAATGGAATTCAAAATCCAGGACTCTACTTCTCCATCTTTGCATTTGCACAAATAATAGGTTCAGCAATGGGAGGAATATTTACAGGAAGCTCTCAATATGGGAAGATAGCAACAATAGGTGCACTTTTGGTAATGGTTGGTGTTACCGTGCTTGTATTATTCAATGGAATTTATGGGTACTTTGCATCAGCATTCATCATAGGTCTTGGTCTTGCATCTGCAAATATTGCACTCAATTCATATGTTTCTTCAATCTCCACTGCATCAGAAGCTAAAGGGATGGCTATTTACTCTGCAGGTGTAGATTCTGCAATCGCAGTTGGCTCATTTAGCACTGCAATCCTTCTGGGAATAGGATGGGCAATTCCTACAATCCTTTCTATTTTTGTAAGTACAGCATTGATATCGTCAATATATTCATTCTTTGCAATACACCAAGTAAATTCATAATCCTGCATTTGTCAAATTATTTCAATTGCGAAACAATCCCTATCAATTCTTCCTCGCTGAATAAAGATCGCAGCTTTACATTCTGAAGTATTCGATTCCAGTTACTCCAACCATGCTCCTTTGCTAGAATCAAGTATTTCAATGTGTAATTAGCATCTTCGATTGCGCCATACGCTCTAGCGGTCAGAATGTAAGACCAATCTAGGGCATCACCAAGGAGAACCCAACCATCCAAGAAATCTGATTGCTCATCAACTACTTTTCGGAGTTTTTCGTGTCCCATGTTACTTGGAATCACTAATTCGTCTACCAGCAGTTAGAATTGCTACAGCAATTGCTGACAATCCTGCTATTATGGATACTACTGCATACCCAAT
>Ga0307423_1001691_pt1 | contig 13066 bp, 9 predicted proteins | sample SalMarWE160310MG_FD_202154 | JGI IMG/M metagenome (GOLD analysis project Ga0307423, IMG submission 202154) | Salt marsh sediment microbial communities from the Plum Island Ecosystem LTER, Massachusetts, United States - WE1603-10 | ecosystem: Environmental > Aquatic > Marine > Intertidal zone >...
CCTCCCCGGCGTCTGCGACGGGTGCAGCCGTGAGCCGACGCGCCGGTCCGTTCCCGCCCCGCCGGCCCGCGCAGCGGGCTGCGGGCAACGCCCGCACGGGACGAGCGATGGCGCAGCACCTTTCCAGCGGGATCGCGCAGGGCGTTCTCCTCGCGCCTCGCCGCCAGCGAGCGAGGAGTCGCTGACCTCGTGGTCGCGACGACGAAGCGAGTGCAGCGGCGGGGTGCGAGAGGGCGCTCCTGCGCGATCCCTCCCCTATCAGAAGGGAGGGGGGCTCACAGCCTCTCAGAGAACCCGGGAGGCAGATCCGAGCGCAGCGGCCCCTCGGGGCCGGCGGGACGGCCCGAGGTCCTCCTCGAGGACGGACTGACGGTCTCCGAGGGGTGCGGCCGTAGGCCGCGGATCTGCCGTAGCGGAAACATCCAGTCGGTGCGGACTGCTAAACGCCAGCCATCACCAGTCGCAGTAGATCGCGGGCGGATGACCCGGGCGGTCCTAGTCCTCTTCCTCTTCTTCCTCGCGCTTGGACTCGGCGATGACCTTTTCCTGCAGCTGCTTCGGCACCTCGGAGTAGTGGCTGAACTCCATGTGGTAGTCGGCGCGGCCGCCGGTGATGGAGCGCAGCGTAGGCGAGTAGGTGAGCAGCTCGGCAAGCGGCACCAGGGCGTGGATCACCGTCGTGCCTTCCTCGCTGTCCACGCCCTGGACGCGGCCGCGGCGCGAGTTGAGGTCGCCCATGACGTCGCCCATGAACTCCTCGGGCGTGAAGACGTCGATGTGCATCACCGGCTCGAGAATCGTCGGCTTGCACTTCGCCGCGCCCTCCCTGAACGCCTTGCGGCCGGCGATCTTGAAGGCCATTTCCGAGGAGTCGACCGAGTGCTCCTTGCCGTCGAGCAGGGTGACCGAGAAGTCGACCATCGGGTAGCCGGCGAGAACGCCGCGCTCGGCGGCCTCCTGGATGCCCTTGTTGACGGCCGGCCGGTATCCCTGCGAGATCGAGCCGCCGAAGATCTTGTCGATGAACTCGTAGCCGCTGCCGCGCGGCACCGGGTCGAGCCTGACCTTGCACTCGGCGAACTGGCCGGCGCCGCCGGTCTGCTTCTTGTGCCGCGTCGTCACCTCGGCCGAGGCGGTGAGGGTCTCGCGATAGGGCACCTTCGGCGGGTGCAGGAGCACGTCGACCTTGAAGCGCTTCTTGAGCCGACCGACGGCGACCTCGACGTGCAGCTGGCCGGTGCCGGAGATGAGCATCTCCTTGGTCTGTGGGTCGCGGCCGACCTTGATCGTCGGGTCCTCGTCGCGGATGCGGGCGAGCGCGCTGGCGAGCTTGTCCTCGTCACCTTTCGACTTCGGCTCGAGCGCGAAGCTGATCGCTGCCTCCGGAATCGGGACCGGTACGTGCACGATGTCCGCCTTGGGATCGCAGAGGGTGTCACCGGTGTGCGTGTCCTTGAGCTTGGGCACGGCGCAGATGTCACCGGTCGTGATCTCGCTGATGTGCTCCAGGTCCTTGCCCTGCAGGGTCGACAGGGCGCCGAGCCGCTCCGGAACGTCGCGCGTGGGGTTCTTGACGGTGGCGTCCGAGGTTACCGATCCGGTGAAGACGCGCAGCAGGGTGATGCGGCCCGCGTATGCGTCGGAGATCGTCTTGAAAGCGTAGGCCGAGAAGGGCTGGTCCGGCGCCGCCGCCAGCTCCTGGTCCTCGCCACCGATCTTGACCTGGACGGGGCGCCAGTCGGCGGGCGGAGCGAGGTCGACGAGTGCGTCCATCAGCGGCTGCACACCCATGTTCTTGCCGCCGGCGAGGACGAACACCGGGAACAGCGCCCGCGTGCGAATGGCCTTGGCGAGAGCCTTGCTGAGGGTGGCCTCGTCGAGCTCACCGGCCTCCAGGTAGGCCTCCATCAGCTCCTCATCTTGCTCGGCGACCATCTCCATCAGCGCCTCGCGGCTCGACGCAACCGCGTCGGCGAGATCGGCCGGGATCTCGACCTCGTTGGGGGTGCCGCTCTCGTCATGCTCCCAGGTGTAGGCCTTGCCGGACAGCAGGTCGACCAGCCCCGAGAACGAGGCCGCCTCGCCGATCGGCATCTGCAGCGCGACCACCTCACGGCCGAACTTCTTCTGCAAGGACGTGAGGGTGCGGTCGAACGAGGCACGGTCGCGGTCCATGAGGTTGACCCCGATCATGATCGGCAGCTCGAAGCGCGCGGCCTCCTTCCACATCTTCTCGGTCTGGACCTCGATGCCGGCGACGGCGGAGGCCAGCAGCACGACGGCGTCCGCGACCCGCAGGCCCTGCACGGCGTCGGTGGTGTAGATGCCGTAGCCCGGGACGTCAATGAGGTTGATCTTGGTGCCGCGGTGCTCGAAGTGGGCCACCGCCGTGTTGATGGTGATCTTGCGCTCCTGCTCGTCCTCGTCGAAGTCGGTGATCGTGTTGCCGTCGTCCACCTTGAGAAGCCGGGTGACGGTGCCGCTATCGAAGAGCATGGCCGAGACCAGCGACGTCTTGCCGGTGTCGGAGTGGCCGGCGACGGCGATGTTGCGGATCGTCTCGGGGGTGAACGTCGTTTCACTCATTCTGTCTCCTCCAGAAAAGAAGATGGGGTCCTCCGGCCGTTGGCATCGCTCGCCGAACCGAACGAGGTGAGGTCGAGGCGGGCGCCGGTCAGCCGCTCGTACGCCTCCAGGTAGCGGTCGAGGGTGCCGCTCACGACCTCCGCGGGGAGGGTCGGCGGCGGCGGCTCCTTGCTCCAGCCGCTCGCTTCGAGCCAGTCGCGCACGTACTGCTTGTCGAACGAGGGCTGCGCACGGCCAGGTGCGTAGGCGTCTGCCGGCCAGAAGCGGGACGAGTCGGGGGTCAACGCCTCGTCCATCCAGACGATGGCGCCGTCGTCATCGAGGCCGAACTCGAACTTGGTATCGGCAATGATGATGCCGCGCCGGCCCGCGAAGTCGGCCGCCTCGCTGTAGAGCTCGAGCGTCAGCCGCCGCAGCTGCCGCGCGACGTCGGCGCCGACCATCCCTTCCATGCGCTCGAAGGTGATGTTCTCGTCGTGCCCGGTGGTCGCCTTGGTGGCCGGAGTGAAGATCGGCTCCGGTAGGACGTCGGACTCGGTCAGCCCCGATGGCAGGGGGATGCCGCAGACGGTCCCGCCCGCGCGGTACTCCTTCCAGCCCGAGCCGGCCAGGTAGCCGCGGGCGACGCACTCCACCGGAATCGGGCGCAGGCGCTTGACGAGTACCGTGCGGCCGTCCAGCTCGGGGTGGCTGCGGTACGGTTCGGGGAGATCGTCGAGATCAGTGGCCAGCAGGTGGTTCGGCACGACCGCCTGAAAGCGGCGGAACCAGAAGCTGGAGAGCTGGGTCAGGATGATGCCGCGGCCCGGAACTCCGGGATCCAGGACACAGTCGAACGCGCTGATGCGGTCGGTTGCGACCAGCACCAGCGCGTTGTCGGTGTCGTAGATGTCCCGGACCTTGCCACGGCTCACCAGCCGTCCACCAGGGACCGTCGTGGTGAGCAAGGCCCCCGTCATGCCTCACGCGCCCCCGGCTGTAATCACTGCCTGAGCCTGGCGGGACAGGCGGGCCTTGTAGCGGGAGGCGGTGTTGCGGTGGAGCACGCCCCGACGCCACGCCACGTCGATCACCGACATCGTCTGGGGCAACATGCCCGCGATCGTGTCGGAATCGCCGGCAGCGATGGCCTCGCGCATCTGCCGCATCTGGTGCCGTACCCTCGTGCGCACCGAGCGGTTGCGCATCCGACGCTCCAGGGACTGGCGATGACGCTTGCGCGCCTGCTTCTTCGTACCCTTGATGGTTGCCATTACGATTGCTCTCCTTCGCTGTCGCCCTTGCGGGCTCGCGCTGCCTAGCGGATGGTAATTCCTAGCGAGCGCAGCTTTTCTCGCGCCAGGTCCGCTTCCTTGGTTCCCGGGTGCTCGTACACCACGTACTGGAGGTTCACCACTCCCTGGCCCTGATCGCCCGTCTTGAGGTAGACAAGCCCCTTCTTGAGCTGGGCGGCGGCGGCCTTGTCGCTGTTGGGGTACTTCTCCAAGACCTCCGAGAAGGCCTTCAGCGCCTTCTCGGGCTGGTCCTGCGCATCATAACACTCCCCGATCCAGTATTGGGCGTTGTCGGCAAGATCGGTATCGGGGAAGCGGCGGAGGTACTCTGAAAAGCCTTGCTGTGCAAGGTCGTAGTTACCTCGCATGTAGTCCTGATAGGCGTTGCGATACAGGTCCTCCGGGTTTGCAGGCAAGGGGGACGGCGTTGCTGCCGGCGCCGGCGTGCCCTCCGCATTGGCGCCGGCCTCTGCCTGCTGCTGCTGATCGCCGGTCTCCGGGGCCGCGGAGCCCTCGGGTGCCGTCGTGACGGGCGGTAGCGTCGCCGTCGGGGGTACGCCGAGACGCGCCGCCGACAGCTCCTGGGAGATGGTCTCGAGACGGCGGGTCGTTACCTCCAGGTTGGCACGCAGCGCCTCGATCTCCTCCTGCAGGTTGTCCACCTTGACCGCGAGGTCGGCGTTCGAGCGCATCATCTTGTTGGTTTGATCCTCGAGTCGCTTCTCCATCGGCGCCAGGTCGCTCTTGTCGAGGGTCGTCGTCTGCAGCTGCTGGACCTGGCGCTGCACATCGGTGATCTCGCGGTGCAGCAGCGCCATGTCCTCACCGGTTGTGCAGGCGGCGAGAGGAATCAGCGCGAGTGCGATCAGCCACTTGTGCACGGTGACCTCCACCTAGCGGGCCACGATGACGAAGTGAGCGCGCCGGTTGAGGTGCCACGCCGATTCGTCATGGCCGAGGGCGAACGGACGCTCCTCGCCGTAGCTGATGGTCTGGATTCGGTCCGGCGACACACCGAGAAAAACCAGATAGTCGCGTGTCGCGCTGGCTCTGCGCTCGCCGAGAGCCAGATTGTACTCTCGGGTGTTTCGCTCATCGCAGTGGCCCTCGATGAGAATCTTGATGCTGGGGTGCTGCTGCAGCCACGCGGCGTCGGTGGCGAGGGTCTCGCGGGCGTCCGGCTGGAGCGTGTAGCTGTCGGTGTCGAAGAAGACGTCGTTCAGGTAACCGCGCCGGTTGAGCTCCTGCAGGTCCGCGGGCAGCTCCTCGTGGACCTCGACCGACGGCACCGGCTCGGTGCCCGGCTGGGACACGGACTCCTCGGGAATCGGCGTGGCGGACGGGTGGACCACCGGCTGCTGGGCAGTGGCCTCGACCGGCGCCTGCTGTCGGCTGCTGGAGCACGCCGTGGCCATCAGGCCCGCGGCGGCGAGCACCAGGAACACACGGAGAATCGGGGTCGACCTCATGCGTAGCCTCCTTTGGACCGCTAACTCTAGCAGTCATTCAAGTGATTGACAAGCAAGGTCCAGACGGGGACTGCGGTGACGTTTTGCGTTACCGGGCGCCACCTCTTACCCCGGCTCGTCCACCAGTCCGCCCAGCGGGCGATCGAGGGCGCCCCGCCGGTGGAGCTTGGCGAGAAAGTCGTAGATCACGATCGAGCCCGCGACCGCGAGGTTGAGGGATGGGACCAGGCCCCACTGCGGGATGCGAACGATCAGCTCCGCCTTCTCCAGCAGGGGTTCGGGCACGCCCCCGAGCTCGGCGCCGAGCAGGAAGCACGGGCGCTCGGGGTAGACGGCGTCGAACAGGCTCACGGCGCGGCTGTCGAGCTCGACCGCGACCAGCTTCAACGCCTTGCGCCGCACATGCTCGAGCAGGGCCGCCTCGTCCTCGAGGTGAACGATCCGCGTGTAGAGCTCGGCGGTGCGGGCCGCCTCGACGTTCCACTCGCGGGTGCCGGCGAGGATGACCTCGCTGGCGGCGGTCGCGTGGGCGGTACGGATCAGGCTGCCGACGTTGTGCTCCTTGGAGATGTTCCAGGCCGCCACCGAGAACGGTCTCAGGCCGCGCCGATACAGCTGCCGGCGCCGTTCGCGACGCTCGGCCCGACGTTGCTCCTGCCACTGCTCGCGAGTGTCCGTCACCGTGCCTCCAGGGCGAAGGGTAGGATGTCCTCGGCCTGCGTGGCAAGGGCGCCGGCACGGTATACTGGCCCGGTTCCCATGGATCAGACGCCCGCTTCTGCTCTTCCGTTCGACGCGCTGATTGCGGAGCTGGCCCGCTTCGCACAGGACGTTCTCGATCCGGCTGGTCCGACGCCAGCGCTCGAGCGGCTGGCCGAGAAGCTCCAGCAACTGCTCGCGGCCGACGGTGTGGCGGTGGCTGTCTTCGGCCTCGAGGCGGGCGGCGAAAACGATCGCACATTGGTGACACGTGGCGTCGCGACGGCCGTGGCCGAGGCTGCCATCCGGCAGGTTGCGGGCGGCAGCGATCCCGACTCCCCGATGTGGATCAGCGCCGGCGAGCTGGCCTCGGCCGGCGAGGCGTCGGCGTCCGCCGGAGGCGCCTGGGTCATGCCGCTGTCGTCGGTTTCCGGCGTCAGCGGAGCGGTGGTCCTGATGTTCTCGGGGCAGATGACGCCTGGGGACCCGGTCCTGCAGACCGCGAGCTCGGTGGCGCGCATCCTGGGGGCCGGCCTGCGCTTGCGGCGGGAGGTGGCGCAGCCGTGGCGGACCGAGCAGAGGCTGCTCGACCTGCTCGACGGCATGCCGGACCCGGCCGTGATCTTGGAAGGCGCCGGGCGCATCGTGGCGGCTTCGGCAAAGGCGCTCGGGCTGTTCGGGGCGCACCAGGAGCAGGTCATCGGCGCCGCTTTCGACGATGTGGTGCGCTCCGGAGAGCGATCGGGGCTGGCCGAGGCGCTTGCTGCTCGTACGGGCGTCGGTTCGGTCGACCTCTCGGTGCGTACCGCCAGCGGCGCGGCGGGTGAGCGCCACCTCCACCTGCAGGCGAAGGAGATCGGTGAGGATCGCTGGCTGGCGGTACTGCACGACCACTCACGGTTCGCCGCTCGCGATCGGAGCCGCCGCATCATGCTCGACCACATCCCCAAGATCGCGGCCGCGGCAAGCCCCGATGAGCTGTGGGCGAGGCTGTGGGCCGCCGTCCGGGAGATGCTGCCCGATGCCGTCATCCTCAGGGCGTACCGGGGCGAGGCGGCGGCGTTGCGGCTGATGTGGGCGTCGGACGTCGACAACCCGAATCTCGGCTTCACGCTCCGCGGCTGGGGCCTCCACATCTTCGACTTGATCGAGGAGATCGGCCGCAACGAGGAGCTCGTGCTCCGCTTCGGGGCGACGCGCGAGGAGGGGTTGGGTCGTCTCCGTCGCTTTCTCACCGGCCAGGGAAACCCGATGCTGCTGGATGATCCGGACGCGCAGCTGGAGCCGTTTCTCGGCAGCGGCGAGCTCGAGCTGATCCAGGAGTCGCGGACGAGCGGCCGCCCCGGGCAGGAGATCCTCTGCCCGGTCCTCACCGACCAACGCCTCGATGTGATCGTGGCAGTGATCGGGCCGCCCGAGGTGCATCCGTTCGGCTGGGACGATGCGGCGGACGTCTGGCAGATGGTGTACCTGGCGCGGGAGGTGCTCGGGCGCATGGAGAGCCGCGTCACGATCGAGCGCCAGCTCGGCGAGGTGCAGTCCGTCCGCAACATGATGCAGGAGGTGAGCCTGGCGGCGCCGGGCGAGGAGCTGTACGAGGTGATCGCCGACGGCGCGCGAGAGGCGCTGGGCGCCCATGGAGCGGCGGTCCTGGTCATTGACCAGGAGCGGGGAGACGGGTTGTGCGCGGAGTGGCACGCCGGGCTCGGCGAGCGGGTGCTGGTGGGCGTGGTGGCAGCCGCTGGCCACCTCCTCGATGTCTCGAAGGCGGCCGAGGACGGTCTCATGGCCTTCGAGAGCGTCGGCGCTGAGGAGGCTCTGGCCGAGGCCGAGATCAACCTCGAGGGCGTGGAGGCGATGACGATCGCTCCCCTGGTGACGCGCGCCAGGGTGCTCGGCGCTCTCGTACTCACGTGGCCTGCACCGCGCCAGTTTCGCGTCGACGAGCGTGCGATCAATGAGTTCTATGCCGCGGAGCTCGCGCTGGCGATGGCCAACTCTCGGCTCTACCGGCGGGTTGCCGACTCGCAGGCCGAGCTGCGCGGTATCGTCGAGTCCGTGGACGAGGGGGTGGTCTCCCTCGACGCCGCCGGTCGGATCCGGTACCTGAGCCCGCGCGCCGCCAAGCTCCTGTGTGTTCGCGCGGCCGATCTGCGCGGGCGGCCCCTCCTCGATGCGGTGAGCCTCTCGTGCCGCCCGGCGCTGGCGAAGATCCTCGACCACGTTCTCCACGGCCGGGAGGTGGATACCGAGCCAATGAACCTGGGAGAGCGGCTGGTGCGTGTGCGAGTAACGCTGATGCGGAGGCACGACAGGTCGCCGGCAGGTTCGGTGTGGACCATCTCGGACATGACCGATGAGGAAACCCGGCGGCTCGAGCTGGAAGCCATCTTCGCGCACACCTCCGACGCGGTCTTGGTGCTCGACCTGGGCGGTTTCGTGCTGGAGGCGAATCGGGCCGGGGATCGGCTGATCGCTGCCGTCAGCGGCTCGGTGGAATCGGCTGACGGTGCCCCGACCCCACGGCTCTGGTGGGGGGAGCTGGATCTGGAGAAGCTGAGGTCCCCGCAGAGCGGGGGCCGGATGAAGGTGACCGGGGAGGTCTCCCTGGCCGACGGCACACCGCTTCCGTACGAAGCGGAGCTGTCGATGGTCGGCGGAGGTGACGGGGCCCGGGTTGTGGCGGTCATTGCGGACTCGACTGATCGCCGCCGGGTCACCGACGCGGAGTACGCCACGAAGGGGAAGTCCCAGCAGTTGGCGGCGGTAGCGGTATTGGCTGCGGATGCCGCTCAGGCCCTCGAGGCGCAGCAGGATGCGGTGACCGCGATGCTCCTCCATGTCCAGCTCGCGTCGGAGTCGGAGGACCCCCAGCGGTGGCGGGAGGCACTCGAGGTCGTGGGCGAGGCGGCGAGGAGGGCGCGCGGCGACCTCGCGGAGGGGGCACGGCTGGTGTCGCAGATAGGGGAGATCCTGGCGGCCGAAGGAGAACCGGGAGCGGAACCAGGCGGAGAAGGCTCGCCGATGGCGTGGCTGGTCAGTGACAGACCACAGGCCGGAGGCGCGGTGCGGCGCGACTTCGAGCGCCTCGGATGGCGGGTGTCGGTTGTCGCCGAGGACCAGCTCGCGGCCGGCCTGTCGCAAGAGGAGCAGCCGTCGCTGGTGGTTGTGGAGCTGACGTCGATCAACGGCGCTGAAGATGCCTACCGCCAGGTGCGGCGGGTGGCTCTACGAACGCCAGTCGTTCTGATCGTCCCTACCGGAGTGGAGGCGGGAGCTCCGACGCTGTCGGAGGACCAGAGGCTCCACGTCATACGGTCCCTGCCGGCGGGCCCGGGGCTCGAGGACCTTCTGACACGCGTGACCGGAAGGGAGTAGCCCCGCCCACCCCTTCACCCGGTGATGAAGTCAATAAATTCGAAATCCCGCCGGATGCGGGATTTCGTGGCGGCGGGTGTGCCCGCCCGAACCCTTGCAGTGGGTCACGCGGCTGCGAGGTTCGTGCAACGCCCGCGGTCTTTGGGAGACACTCAAAATATGGTCCCGAGGGTAGGGGATGTCAAGCGGCGGCGGAGGAGAAACGGTGGGGCAGTGGCTCAGTAGCGAAGTGATCAAATGATTGAGTAATTAAGTGATTAAGTGATCAAGTTCCACCACCCACCCGGTGACGGAGTGACGGAGCGACGGAGTGACGGAGCGACGGGTCCCCCTACCCACCCGGTGAGGAGGTAAGCAAGTGAGAAAGTGAGGACGGGCCGCCACCCGGCCGGAGCTCGCGGACGAGGCGAGCTCCAGAGCAGGTCGCGCTCGAACGGGCGTGCCGTGGCGAGCGATTCGCGTGGCGAATCGCTTGGCGGGGCGACCGCAGGAACGTGAGGCGAGCGGACGCGGCAGCGTCCACCCGGGCACCGGAGCCCTGAGAACCTCCCCGAGAGCCGACCATCGCTTCACGTGTCGGCCCGCGTGACGTAGAATCCCCGCTACCGAGGAGGATGCGATGATCGAGAAGCCCAGCGAGAAGGAAGAAGAGTATTTCAAGCGGCAGGAGCTGGCGAAGCTCAGGAAGGCGCGGCTGCAGGCCGCCGTCCGCCTAGCCGAGGAGGAGAAGGAGCGCCTCAAGGAGCTGCACTGGATGCGCTGCCCGAAGTGCGGTATGGAGCTCCAGGAGGTAGAGTACCGAGGCGTGATGGTCGACACCTGTTTCGGCTGCGGCGGCACGTTCTTCGACAGGGGTGAGGTGGAGAAGGTGATCGAGGCCGACGAGCGGGGTCTCCTGGTGAGGCTCGGTTCCTTCCTGTTTTCAGGCGAGGCGAAAGCAGACTGATGCGACTCGGGCTCGTGTTCGGGGGCCGCTCGGGAGAGCACGACGTCAGCGTGGTTTCCGCCCGCTCGGTGGCGGCGGCATTGGACCGGGAGCGGTACGAGGTCGTCCCGATGGCGATCGATCGCGCCGGCAGGTGGGCGGATCCGGAGACCTCGGCGTCGGTTCTGGCCGGCTCCGGTGACCGTCCTGACGAGGTGCGGCGGTTCGAAGGCTCCACAGGCCTCGACCAGCGCCTGCTCGAGCCCTCGATGGACGTGGTGTTTCCGGTCCTGCACGGTCCCTACGGTGAGGACGGCACCATCCAAGGCCTTCTCGAGATGCTCGACCTGCCCTACGTCGGCAGCGGTGTGGCGGCCTCCGCCGTGTGCATGGACAAGGGCCTTGCCAAGAGACTCCTCGTCCAGGTCGGCCTGCCGACGCCGCCGTGGACCGAGCTGACCGCCGGTGACTGGTCAAAGGAGCGCGAGACGGCGAGGGCGCAATGCCTCGAGCTCGGCCTGCCGCTGTTCGTCAAGCCGGCCCGGCTGGGCTCTTCGGTCGGGATCAGCAAGGTTTCCGAGGCCTCCGCGCTGGAGGCTGCGGTGGCAAAGGCTCTCGAGCTCGACACCACGGTGGTTGTCGAGCGGGGAGTCGACGCCCGGGAGATCGAGGTCTCCGTTCTCGGTAACGACAGACCGCGAGCGTCGTTGCCCGGCGAGGTGGTCCCGGGCCACGAGTTCTACGACTACGAGGATAAGTACCTCGACGACGTGTGCGAGCTGCGTGCGCCGGCGCCGCTGGAGCCGGAACAGGTCGAGCGGGCGCGCGAGCTGGCGGTTGCAGCCTTCTCCACCCTGGGGTGTGAGGGCATGGCACGGGTCGACCTTTTCCTGGAGCGGACGGGTGGCGCCTTTCTCGTCAACGAGGTCAATACGATACCGGGCTTCACGTCGATCTCGATGTACCCGCGGCTGTGGAATGTTTCTGGATTGTCCTATGAACGCCTTTTGGACGAGCTGGTGGATCTCGCGCTCGACCGCCATCGCCGCCGTCCAGGGGGCCGCCGCGGTGGTTGACGGAGCATCTGTCAGGGTCTATGTTCACCTTGTGAAGAATTTCGCATGCTGCCGAGCAGCCGCCTCTAAGGCTCCGGCTCTCGTGGCGGAAGCACTCCTGAAGAGTGGAGGAATCAGATGAAGAAGATCACCCGTGAAGAGGCACTCGCGTACCACACGGGGAAACGCCACGGCAAGCTGGCGGTCGTAGCCACCAAGCCGTGCCGGACGCAACGCGACCTGTCGATCGCCTACACGCCGGGTGTGGCCGAGCCGTGCCTGGAGATCGAGAAGCACCCCGATCTCGTGTACGAGTACACCAACAAGGGCAACCTGGTTGCTGTGGTCTCGAACGGAACCGCGGTGCTCGGCCTCGGCGACATCGGCGCCGCAGCGGGCAAGCCGGTGATGGAGGGCAAGGGTGTCCTCTTCAAACGCTTCGCCGACATCGACGTGTTCGACATCGAGATCGACACCCACGATCCCAAAGAGGTGATACGCTTCTGCCAGCTTCTCGAGCCGACCGTCGGCGGCATCAATCTCGAGGACATCAAGGCGCCGGAGTGCTTCGAGGTCGAGGAGGAGCTGAAGCGCTCGACCGGCATACCGGTGTTCCACGACGACCAGCACGGCACCGCGATCATCTCCGGCGCCGCGCTGCTGAACGCCCTCGAGGTGGCCGGCAAGAAGATCGATGAGGTCAAGGTCGTGTTCTCGGGCGCCGGCGCCGCTGGGATCGCCTGCGCGACGTTCTACGTTTCGCTCGGTGTCAAGCGGGAGAATCTGCTGCTCGTCGACTCGAAAGGCGTCATCTTCAAGGGGCGTGAGGCCGGGATGAACCCGTACAAGGAGCGGTTCGCCGTCGACACCGAGGCGCGGACGTTGGCGGACGCCATGCGCGGCGCCGACGTCTTCGCCGGCGTCTCCATCAAGGGCGTCGTCACCCGGGACATGGTGAAGTCGATGGCCGAGAACCCGATCATCTTCGCGATGGCCAACCCCGATCCGGAGATCAGCCCCGAGGACGCGCTCGCCGTGCGGCCCGACGTGATCATGGCCACGGGCCGCTCCGACTACCCTAACCAGGTCAACAACGTCCTCGGCTTCCCGTTCATCTTCCGCGGCGCCCTGGATGTCGGCTCGACCGAAATCAACGAGGACATGAAGTTGGCCGCCGCCCACGCGCTCGCGAATCTCGCAAAGGAGGACGTGCCGGACTCGGTGGCGCGCGCGTACGGGGTGGGCTCGTTCAAGTTCGGACGCGAGTACCTGATTCCGAAGCCGTTCGACTACCGGGTCCTGCTGTGGGAAGCGCCGGCGGTGGCGGAGGCCGCGATCCGTACCGGAGTGGCGCGCAAGCCCTACTCGTCGAAGGAGGACTACATCCGCGAGCTCGAAACCCGGCTGTCACGGACGCGTGAGGTCATGCACGGCGTGTTCGACAGGGCCAAGGCGGAGCCGAAGCGCATCGTCTTCCCGGAGGGCGACGCGGTGAAGATCGTGCGGGCGGCCAAGATTCTCATCGAGGAGGGGATCTGCAGGCCGGTCCTGCTTGGCAATCGTGCGACGATCCGGCAGCTGCTGGAGGAGCACGAGATCCCGAGCGACGGGATCCAGGTCATCGATCCGGCGGAGGATCCGAAGCGGTTGGCTTATGCCGAGAAGCTGCACGAGATGCGT
>Ga0307423_1001693_pt1 | contig 13060 bp, 13 predicted proteins | sample SalMarWE160310MG_FD_202154 | JGI IMG/M metagenome (GOLD analysis project Ga0307423, IMG submission 202154) | Salt marsh sediment microbial communities from the Plum Island Ecosystem LTER, Massachusetts, United States - WE1603-10 | ecosystem: Environmental > Aquatic > Marine > Intertidal zone >...
GGTCAATCCTGGCGCGGGGTAAAGGCTAGTCGCCATCGAACGCGGCGCGTTCATCACGAATGTGGCGTGCACCTCTCACCAGCCAGTCCCCGTCTTCCCTGACCAGTTCGATCTCCACCCGGTGGACGTCCATGAATTGTCCATCGCCGCCGTGCGTGGCACCCAGGGCCGTGCCGGTGATGCCGACCGTGGCGTGGTCTCCATCGATCTGCACCTGCGGTGCCAGCAGTCCGAGTTCAAGTGATGCCATTTTGCTGCGGCCCGCGGCGATCCGTTGCGCCAGCTCTTCGCGGCTGTTGATTTCCGTGATGCCATGACCCAGCGTGGTCAGGTCGTAGCGGGTCTGTGCGCTGAACAGGGTGCTGAGCTGTTTGGCCCTGCCAAGCCGGGTGAGCGCATTTTCCCGGTCGCGGACCTCGGTCAGTGCGCGGATCTGTTCCAGCCTGTCGAGAATTCTTTGTTCCTCGCCATTGCCCAGCAGCAGCCAGGCGGCCGCCGCGACGACGACCAGCGCCGGTATCCATGCGAAGGATTTTTTCACCGTACGCTACAGGTCCTTGCTCTGGATCAGGGTCCATTGCATCAGCTGGGTGACCATGGCCTCGGCGGCGCCGTACTGGCCGTGACTGCGCAGCCATTCCGCAGCCCAGCGGTGACCCCAGGCGCTGGCGTTGCTCTCGCTCGGGTTCTGCGGCACCTGGCGGGTATTGGCGAGGTACAGAAACAGGGCGCGGGCCAGTGCATGGACCGTGGCCGTCAGACGGTCGGGGTAGCTCCAGCGACACAGGCCGCGCGTGGTGTAACGGTCCGGGATGCTGCGGCGCCGGATGGGGCGCGGCGGTATCCTGCCCCAGTGCATTTCCTCCGCCGGGTAGTCGCTGCCCTGCCAGACATTCACCTTGATACGGTACATGTTCTGCGGCAGCGGCGGATCGGCAGCGAGGTTGTCCTCGCGCGGGGTCCAGCAGGTGCTGAGCGTGACCGGGGGACACTGGCCGGCGAGTTGCGGCTGATGCTGGGTTTGCGTCATCGGGCTGAGGCGAACCCAGTGGAGCAGGCGCATATCGTAGCCGGACAGCTTGTCATCGACAAACGTGATGACGTCGCTGGCACCGGTCCGGTCGGTAACGGCTAGCGCCGGGTTCTGCATGTCCTGTCCTCGTGCTGCACAGCTTGACGTGCGGATAAAACGTGGATCGGTCGTGACTGCCGGTTATTTTAGTCCTGAATGGTGCAATTGCGAAGTCAGTCCCCTCACGGGCGGCCCGGTGCGAACGCTATCCGCGAACGCATTGATCCTGCCTTGCGCACGTGAATGAGGCATGTGACGGCCGGCTCAGGGGGCGCGCCGCTCGATCTGCCATTGCTGGTCCTTCAGCCGGGTGTAAACGAACCGGTCATGCAGCCGGTTATCGCGTGCCTGCCAGAATTCGATGCTGTTCGGCACGACCCGGTAGCCGCCCCAGAACGACGGCAGCGGCACCTCGCCCCGGGCGAATTTACGCTTTATCTCGTCCACCTTGGCATCCAGCAGCGAGCGCGAGGAAATCACCTGGCTCTGCGGCGAGGCCCAGGCACCGATCTGGCTGCCGCGCGGCCGCGAGGCAAAGTACCTGAGCGATTCGCCGGCCGGGATCTTCTCCGCCGTTCCGCTGATCTTGATCTGCCGCCCAAGGGCCACCCACGGAAACAGCAATGCAACCTTCGGATTGCCCCTGATTTGCCCGGCCTTGTCGCTTTCGTAATTGGTGAAGAACACGAAGCCCTTCTCGTCGTAGATCTTCAGCAGTACGGTGCGCGCCCAGGGCTGTCCGCTCGCATCGACGGTGGCGATGGCCATGGCGTTGGGTTCGGCGATTCCGGAGTCGATTGCCTGCCTGAACCACAGTTCGAACTGGTGGAACGGATCGACGTCCAGTTCATTGTGCGAAAGTCCGTGCTCCATCCACCGGTCGCGGAGTTCGTCGGTATTTTCTGACATGGCTGGGTCTCGTCTGGCTGGGCAGGCTGGTGCCAACGATATAGGGACGGGGGGAAGGAATAAAGGGTTATTGGCAGCAGTTTGCGATATGAACCGCTGGAAGCAGCAGGCCTTGCACCCGCTGCTGCGGCCAGGCGCAATGCCGGATTCACGGCTGCGATCCTGTTGTCTGGAATGGTAGTAATATCCGGCTATGGACGATTACGAGCGTGACAGGAAAATACGGCTGTGGCAGGAGAAGGCACGGCGTGCCGGTAAGCGCCGCAATCTGTATGTCATCACGCTGGACCCCGAGGTGCTGTGGATTCGTGAATTTCGCCAGCACAACCCCAACTACATCGAGGGCATGCCGTGCGTATACGTCGGCATGACCGTGCACGAGCCGGGTGATCGTTTCGAGCAGCACATGCTCGGCTATCGCAGCAGCAAGTACCCCCACCACCACGGCATCGAGCTGGCGCAGGAATTGATGGACGGGTTTGACCGGGAAGCACACGACGATGCGGAGCAGGAGGCGGCGCTGGCGGAGTGGTTGCGCAGGCAGGGCTGTGCGGTATGGCAAAACTGAAGCGCGGATGTGCAGGCAGGTCGCTTGGTCTGATCAATGTCTCGCGCCAAGGTGCAAGGAAAACCGGTAAATATTCACCACAGAGAACACAGGGTACACAGAGAATATTCAAGCCATCCCTGTGCGCATTGTTGCACCGGCTCGTACAGGAATCGCTACATCTGCGCCTTGCAAAGAAAACCTCCCCATATGCGCAGGCTGCAGACAGTATTGGAATGCATACAGCGCGGTTCGCAGGTGCATCGTATTCTGCGCAGCTATCAGTACTGTATTTTCTCTGTGCCCTCGGTGTTCTCTGTGGCGTTTTTTTACTTTGCGTCTTTGCGCCCTGGCGCGAGACGGGTTTCAGCGGCCGTGACCGGACGTCAGGCGTTGCCGCGCGGGCCGGCAACAGCGGCCACCACCCGTTCCCACGCCAGGCGTAACGCCTTGGGTATGCTCCTGAACTTCGGTGGTTTCTGCCGTATTTCCCTGGACAGCAGCACGTTGTCCGGCTTGCCCTTGGGGAACGTGGCGCCGTGCGTGAACAGGTGTATGCCGGTGACGGTGTGTTCGGGTACCAGCAGGCGCACCGCCTCGATCTGGCGCTGCAGGTAATTGTCCGGGTTGGGGAATTTGTAGCTGGAGCGGTTGATCAGCTGTGTCCACTGGTCGGTCTGGGCACCGCCGAATATCACCCCGCTGAAACGTTTTACACCCACCACCAGCAGGGCATCCCCTGCCAGCAACAGGTAGTCGATGCTGACCTCGCCGCCCGTGCCGTCGGGCAGGCGGATGTCATGCAGGGCGCGGGCACCGAGGCGCCTGATGGCGCGCCTGATGCGGCGCTCCTCGCGCCAGTTGTACAGCTGGCTGCGGAAGGTGAAACCCAGCGCCGCGACAGCGGCACCTGTGCCGAGCACGAGGTAGAGTTGTTCGGTTGTCAGTGGCAACGATTGCAGCAGGTTCTGGATAGATTCAGGCATTGCATCCCGGTCCGTTGTTTGGCGGAGCGTGATTATAGGACAAGCGGGCGGTCGATTGTGAGGGCTGCGGCCGGCCTGCGCCTGCGCAGGTGGCTAGATGGCCCGCAGGCCCGCAAGGTTTACTTGCTGCTCAGGTATTGCGTCGGGTTGACCTGCTTGCCGTCACGCAGCACCTCGATGTGCACATGCGGACCGGTCGAGCGGCCGGTCGAACCGATCAATGCTATCGGCTGGCCCTTGCGCACGGTGTCGCCGTCTTCGACCAGCACGGTCTTGTTATGTCCGTAGCGTGTGATGATGCCGTTGCCGTGGTCGATCTCGACCAGGTTGCCGTACCCGGCGCGCGTGCCGGACCAGATCACCACACCGTCACCCGTGGCCAGCACGTCGGTGCCTTCCTTGCCGGCGATATCGATTCCCTTGTGCTGTTCCATTTTGCCGGTGAAGGGGTCGATGCGCTTGCCGAACTTCGAGGACAGCAGGCCTTTCTCCACGGCACGCCCGGACGGCATGATGCGATCGCGCAGGTTGCGGTTCATGATCAGCTGTTCCAGTACCGTCAGTTTCTGTGCACGATCGGCCACGGCAAGGTCGAGATCGTCCAGCATGCCGAGGAAATCCGGTACGGTCGTGGCCGTGAGTGCCGTATTGTCGTGCGGGCCGCCGACCGGCGGCGCAATCGTGAAATCGAACTCACCGGCATCGAGGTCGGCCTGGGTCACCAGCCGGTCACCGAGCGCATCCAGCCGCATCAGCTGGGCCTGCATCCGTCCCAGACGCAGCGCCAGCGCATCGAGGTGATCGCGAGCCATCTCCCGGTTGGATTCGATTTGCGCCCGGTGTTCGCGCGAGAGTGCCTGGAGATCGGCGACCTCGGTCAGCTGGTGACGTGCCTCGACGCTCACACCGAGGTGAAAGCCGCTGTAGAGTATGGCGCCGAACAATGTCAGCGTTGCGGTAATGAAGAGATACAGGGTGCGCCGCGGGTTGTAGGCAAGACTGTGCACACGCCCGTAGCGGTTGGTAAAGAGGATGGTGTTCGATGCCTGGTGCATGGTGATTGCCTTTGCTACCGGGGTCTACCGCATCTCCACAAAACCCCGGTTTCGTTTTGTGGTCTACCCATGTCACCGCCGGGCGGACCTTGCTTGTTGAGTACAGGCTAGGGCGCAATGGGAATAGGGTAAATAGTCCAAAAGTACAGGTATAAAAACAATAACTATATAAAATAATAGGATGCGAATTACTTCAAGAATAAACTTGAACTGACGCTGGGGCTCGCCTGCGCGTCCTCACTCGTGCCGGTATGCGCTCCAGGACGGCGCCAGCGGTCGCCATGCCTGCGCGTGGGTGTCGGGATGGCCGGCTTGTGCGCCCGGCTTGCCGGCGCACGCCACCCCGGCAGGGATACCCTGTCTTGCGGTTTTGGGCGACGACCCGTTCGGCTAGAGTGTCAGGTATGGATATCCCCGCCGGCCTGTTACCGGGCAGTTACCTCTGGAGTGCAGCGGTGCTGTATGCACTGTTGTCGCTGCTTGCCCTGTTGACCGCGCCGTGGACGAAGATCCGCGACAGCGAGGCCCAGCAGGTCTACCTGGGTGCCACGGTCACGGTGCTCCTGCTGTGGATCATGCATGGCGGCATCCAGCCGGGGCTCGACTATCACCTGCTCGGGGTCGCCGGCCTGACCCTGCTGTTCGAGTGGCAGTTTGCGCTGTTCGCGGTCAGCCTGGTGCTGGCCCTGACGACCTGGCAGGGGGCGGCCGGCTGGGAGGCCTTCGGTGTGAACGCGCTGGTGATGGGCGCGGTGCCGATCCTGGTCACCCGCGTTTTACTCTACGTCTGCCAGCGCTGGCTGCCGCACAATTTTTTCATCTACGTCTTCATCAATGCCTTTCTGGCCGGCGGGTTGTCGATTTTGCTGGCGGGTCTTGCCTCCGGCCTTGTCCAGCAACTGGCCGCCGTGCAGCCCGGCGATACCCTGGTGAATAATTTCCTGATGATCCTGCCCATGCTGATGTTCGGCGAGGGTTTCCTGAACGGTGCGGCGCTGTCGCTGGTGGTGGCCTACAGGCCGGCCTGGGTGGCGACCTTTCATGACCGCTGGTACCTCGCGGGTAAGTGACGGGCGAGTGCGCATGAATCGCGATACACTCCGGCGAGTGTGCATACATTTTCGATACTGAAACATGAACAGCAAACGATCCGATATCGCCGCAGTTGCCGAAAACCTCGATCCCGTCTTTATCAGCGAGCAGCAGTTCGACCGTGCGGCAGCCTACGTCAAGGGGCTGAAGCGGGGCCTCATCGAGTTCCTGAAAAAACCGAAGCGGGTGACCATCGTCAATTTTCCCATCGAGATGGACGACGGATCGGTGCAGAGCTTCCAGGGTTACCGTGTGGTGCACAACCGCGTGTTCGGCCCGGGCAAGGGCGGCATGCGCTACCACCCGGACGTTACCATGGAGGAGGTTATCTCGCTTGCCAAGCTGATGACCTGGAAGTGCGCGCTGGTCAATATTCCGTTCGGGGGCGCCAAGGGCGGGCTGGTGTGCGATACCAAGCGGCTGACCGACAGCGAGCTGCGCCGTATCACGCGGCGCTTTACCACGGAGCTGTTCGATGTCATCGGACCGTACAAGGATATCCCGGCGCCGGATCTGTATACCAACGAGCAGACCATGGCATGGATCTACGACACCTATGATGTGCTGCATCCGGGATACAACAACCGTCCCGTGGTGACCGGCAAGCCGGTCGAGATGGGCGGTTCATGGGTACGTGCCGAGGCTACCGGTGCGGGCTGCGTATTTGCCACCCGGCGTTTCCTCTCACGAGCGCTGATACCCGACCGGCAGGAGATCGCCGGTGCGCGCGTGGCGATTCAGGGCTTTGGCGATGTCGGCTCGGTGGCCGCGCATACCTTTTGCCGCGAGGGTGCCCGCGTTGTCGCCATCAGTGACAGCCAGGGTGGCATCTACAACGGGGACGGGCTCGATCCGGATGCCGTTGCGAAATACAAGGCGGAACACGGCACGGTCGTCGGCATGGCGGACACGCTGACGATTACCAATGCGGAGTTGCTGGAACTGGACTGCGACATCCTGGTGCCGGCGGCTATGGGCAACCAGATCCATGCCGGCAATGCACACAACATCAAGGCACGCCTGGTAGTGGAAGGTGCCAACAATCCCACCACGCCGCAGGCGGACCTCATCCTCAGTGACAAGGGGGTCTATGTGCTGCCGGACATCCTTGTCAACGCCGGTGGTGTCACGGTGAGCTACTATGAATGGGTGCAGAACCAGGCCAACGAGCAGTGGAATCCCGAGGATATCAGGTCGAAACTGCGCGACCGGATGTATGCCGCCGTGGACACCGTGTTCAACCGCTGGCAGGCCTTCGTGGTCGGCGAGGAAAAACCCGCCGGCCGGGTGCTGTCGGAGGAACCGGTCGAGGTCCCTGATTTTCGCACCGTGGCATTGATGATCGCACTCGAGCGCGTGACCCGCGCCACCCTCATGCGCGGCATTTGGCCGTAGCAGCTTGCCCGGGCAGTGACGCAGAGACGCAATGAAAGATATTACGCCACAGAGTACATACGACTACAGGGATGCAGGAGGTAGAGCACCAGTAGCAGGCCAGCCTCTCAACCGGTTCACGGTCTCACCTTTTCCCTGTTGTCGTGTGTCCTCTGTGGCGTTGGCCATACACCATTGCCTCATGGCACGAAACAGATAGTCGGCGTCAGGTCATGACGAGCAGCTGACCTGGCCTGTTTCGTTCCCTGTCGGCTGCGGCAGGGAATGGCACGGACAATTCCGCTAAACTGTCCCGTATCATTCGAATAACCTCCCGGAGAGCCCGATGATGCGGACGCTGTTGTGTCGAATCCTGATGCTTATGCTGCCCGCCGTCGCGCAGGCGTTGCCGCCGGTGGCGGATATGCACCTGCATTACAAGTGGAGCCAGCGCGGCGTGACCGATCCGGCCGATGCACTCGCTGCGCTCGATGGGCAGCATGTGGTGCTGGGCGTGGTGATCGGTACCCCGGCGGAACTGGCGCTGGAACTGGTGCAGCTCGCTCCGGAACGCATCGTGTCGATCTACAGTCCCTACCGCATCGGCGGCGACTGGCATCGCTGGTCCCGTGATATGGACGTCATAGCTCGCGCGCGAACAGCACTGGCGTCCGGCGACTATCACGGGATCGGCGAGCTGCACCTGATCGGCGGTTTCGCACCGAAGCTGGCAGAGGCGCACGTACTGCACGGCCTGTTGCAGCTCGCCGGGGAATTCGATGTGCCGATCATGCTGCATACCGAATTTTCGCGGCCGGACCCGATGCTGGCCATCTGCGCGGAATACCCGCAGGTCCGCATCATCTGGGCGCACGCCGGCGCCATCCTGGCACCCGAACAGGTGGCGCGTGTGCTGGCAAGCTGCAGTAACGTGTACGCCGGGCTGGCGGCGCGCGACCCGTGGCGTTTCGTGAATAACCCGATCGTCGATGTGCGGGGCCGGCTGCTGCCGGCCTGGAAAGCCTTGTTGCTGCAATACCCGGACCGCTTCATGGTCGGCTCCGATCCCGTATGGCCGGTCGAGCAGCTGGATGCCTGGGACCAGGATGATACCGGCTGGCAGGAAATCGATCGCTTCTGGCAATTCCACCGCGGCTGGCTGGCTCAGCTGCCGGATAAGGACGCGCGCCGGATCGCCTGCGTGAATGCCGTGCACCTGTTCAGCAGGAGCGGGCAGGTCTCCTGCGATGTCGCGGGGGTGCGGGAGTAGCGGACGGCGTCAGCGCGGCACATTGCTGGCCTGCCGGTAATCGGTGTGATTCCGTTACAATACCGCCCGCCAGACGATATCCAGCCACAACAGGAAGCCAACATGAAAATCACGCTGATCAGCGGCAGTCACCGCGAACAGGCCCAGACGCTCAAGGTCGCACGCTACATACAACGCACACTGGAAGACGGCATTTGCGAGGAAACGGCTCTGGTGAATCTTGCCAACAACCCGCTGCCGCTGTGGGATGCAGGCGTATGGGACGGCGAGGAACGCTGGAAGGCGCTGCTCGACCCGATTCGGGCGGAACTGTCTTCCAGCGACGGATTCGTGGTGCTGGCGCCGGAGTGGCACGGGCAGGTGCCGGCCGGTCTGAAAAATTTCTTCCTCCTCTTCGGCCGCAACGAGCTGGGCCACAAACCGGCACTGATCGTGACGGTCTCGTCCGCCGATGGCGGCGCCTATCCGGTCGCCGAGCTGCGCATGAGCAGCTACAAGAATTCCCGGATCTGCTATATCCCCGAGCACGTTATCGTTCGTCACGTCGAGTCGGTGCTGAACGACGATGACAGCCGGAACAACCGGGACGCCGATGCCTACTTCCGTGCGCGCATAGCCTGGGTGCTGCCGATCCTCAGGGAGTACGCGCTGGCGCTGCGCCGTGTTCGCGACAGCGGCGTCACCGCGACGGACCAGTTCAAAAACGGGATGTAGGGGGGCGCTGCGGTCTGCTCCGGGCCCTGCCTGGCTGCGCCGGTGACAAGCCACTGAGATCGGGCAGGGGTGCCTGCCGCCGCACCGGTCTCGTGTCCGTAAAAGCTGATGGCGCGCGGCAGGGATCGGTCGCATAATCCAGCCCAAACCTCATTGCGCCACGCGCCGCCCTGCCTGCAAATGACCGATACACCCAGCCCTCCGCCCGTTGCGAGCGACCTGCCAGAGTCGGCCGGTCCGCCGCCGGATGCCGATCCGTGTGCCGGGATTGTTGCGGCGCTTGCTGAACGGGGCTGGTCTGTGACACCGGGTTTTCTTGAACCGGCGCTGGTCGGTGCGCTGCGTCGGGAACTCGTGGCAGCCTGGCAGGCTGGAGATTTTCGCCGGGCCGGTGTCGGCCGTGGTTCGCAGCGGCAGGTCAGATCGGAGGTGCGCACCGATTTTGTGAAATGGCTCGATCCGCATGCCTGCGGTGCCGCCCAGGGCGGCTACCTGGCTGCGCTGGAACGGTTGCGGCTGGCGATCAACAGGTCGCTGCTGCTGGGGCTGTTTGATTTCGAAGCGCACCTCGCGGTCTACCCGCCGGGAGCGTACTACCACAAGCACCTGGACCAGTTTGTCGGTATCGGGACTCGCAGGGTTACCTGTACGTTGTATCTCAACGATGCATGGCAGCCTGCAGATGGCGGCCAGTTGCGTATCTACACGGATCCGGACGATCCGCTGCATTACGAAAGCATCCTGCCGGTGGGCGGGTGCCTGATGACGTTTCTCAGTGCGCGTTTCCTGCACGAGGTGATGCCGGCGTGCCGCACCCGTATGAGCATCACCGGCTGGTTCAGGGTCCGCGATGCATGATCCCGGGCCGGGGTGCCAGGAAAAGTACAGCTGTCTCGCGCAAAGACGCACAGGCGCGGAGAAAAGATCGCCACAGAGGACACAGAGCACACAGAGTTAATTAAATGTAGTAGTTTAGATGTAGTAGTTCAGACCTGATCTGACATTGTTACCGGTTTTGTCTGGGCCACTTTCTAACCCCTCTCCCGACCCGCTCCCGGTGTGAGAGGGAATAACAAATTCTCTGTGTGCTCTGCGGCTACGATTTCCTGTTTTCTCTGCGTCTTTGCGCGAGGCAGTATCTGTAAATAACTTCGATTCAGCCGGGGCGGGCACGGAATAGATCAGTCCATCACGAGCACGACCTTGCCCTGCACGTGCCCGGCCTCGACCAGTTCGTGCGCCCGGGCTGCCTCGTGCAGTGACAGGGTCTTCGATATCAGTGGCCGGAGTTCACCCTGATCGATCAGTGTCGCGCCGCGGCGCAGGATGTCGCCCTGATGCAGGCGTGCCTCGGACAACGCCTGCAGCATGGGTGTCAGCATCAGCGTGAAACTGATGGACAGGTTGCGGTTGCGCGCCTCCTTCCAGCTGACATCCGTGCCCGGGTCGAGCAGGGTGACGACATGGCCGTACACGCGGGTAGCCGCATGGCTGCGGCGAAAGACCTCTCCGCCCAGCGTATCGAGCACCACGTCCACACCGCGGCCGCCGGTCCATTCGAGCGTGGCCTCGACAAAGTCGCAGTCCTGGTAGTGAATCACGTGATCGGCACCGAGCAGCCTGACAAATGCTGCCTTTTCCGCCGTGCTGACCGTGGTGGCTATGCGCGCGCCGATCGAATTGGCCAGCTGGATGGCGATGTGCCCGACGCCACCGGCGCCGGCATGGATCAGCACCGTCTGCCCGGCCTCGAGCCCGGCACGGTCGAACAGCGCTTCCCAGGCCGTTATCAGGACCAGTGGCAGCGCGGCTGCCGATTCGAAGTCGAGGCTGCGCGGCAGGTGCTCGGCCTCCTGCTCGTCCAGCACCGTGTACCCGGCATAGGTGCCCGCCGCACCGCCCAGTCCGCCATGGCAGAACCACACCGCGTCACCTGGCTTGAATCGTGTGACCGCGGTGCCGCATTCGGTCACGATGCCGGCACCGTCGCAGCCCAGGATCGCAGGGTAGGCATTCGGGAAAAACACCCCGCGGCTGCGTAACTTGGTGTCCACCGGGTTGATGGCCGCTGCCTTGAGTTGCACCTTGATGGCGGTCGGGCCGCTGACCGCAGGCTCGGGAATATCGACGAGTCGCAATACCTCGCGTGCGGGTCCCGGCCGGGTCATGTGTATCGCCTTCATGGCGGATTTATAACACGTGCGGGCAGCGCGGGGTATGTCTTGTGGCACAAACCCCGTTAACCGGTAAGGAACCGGCGGCGGCGGCCGTTAACAATGTGAACATGTATTGATCATGATCCGTAACAGCCCAGGGGCAGCCTCAATATGAAGAAAAATGCATGGCTTTCACGCATTATCCGCAATCCGGCGACGATGCTGGTTGTCACGTTGCTTGTCCTGCTGCAGGGCTGTGCGACCCTGGACAAGGATGAATGCCGGGTCGCCGACTGGCGCCTGATAGGCTACCAGGACGGCGTGCTTGGCAAGCCATCCTCCAGCATCGGTAAATACCGCGAGGACTGTGCGAAGCACGCCGTGGTACCGGACCTGGACGCCTGGCAGGCGGGTCGCGAGCAGGGTCTGCTGGAGTACTGCGAGCCTGCCAATGCATTCCGCCTCGGCCGCTCCGGTCACGGCTACCCGACTGTTTGTCCTGACCCGGCAACCGGGGCCTTCAGGGCGGCTTACGAGGACGGCCGGGCCATTTACCTGGCGCGTTCCGAAGTCAAGGATACCCATGCACGGATCCAGCGGCACGAGCATGAGATCGCCGAGTTACGCGAGGAAAAGCGTAACAAGCTCGCGGACCTGATCCAGAATGGTTTGCAAAAGCAGCAGCGCATCATGTTGCTGTACGAAATCCACGAGATTGACGAGGAGATCGATGACCTGGTCGCCGAGATCGGCAGGCTCGAGCACGATCTGCATGTGCAGGAAGCCTACCTCGACAGCCTGGTCAGTACGCACTCACACTAGGCCGACAGCCGTGTCGCGGTCGGGGTATGCGGCAGGCTGTGAATCATTAACCTGAAACGCCGGGGTTGAATAACGCGCTTGCCCGTCCCGCGGGCCTGTTCGGTTGCCTGCCCTGACCGGCACGTCGGTGAGCCGTTGTCCTGAAATTATCACCGCACACGCTCATGGCCCCAGCGGGCGCAGCCGGAACAGGCCCTGCAGTTCCGCATCGCTGGTGAAGTACAGGGCGCCATCCGGGCCGAATGCCACGCCCACCGGACGTGCCAGCCGTGCGCCGTCAGGTCGCTGAAAACCGGTCACGAAATCCACCACGTCCCGCGCCTCGCCGTGCTCGAAGCGCACCATCAGCAGTTGCGGTGCGCGCCGCGAGGCCTTGCTGCCGTATGCGCCGCCCGAGGGGCGGGTGCCCCAAGAACCGCGCAGGGCAACGATGGCGTTGCCTGTGAACTTTCCGACAGCCGCATCCTTCGGCACGAATGCCACGCCCATCGGGGCATTGCGAGCCGGAAAGGTGGCGACCGGCCGGCTGACCTCGGCGGCAGGCCGCGGTGGTGCGCCCTGTATGCAGCGGTCGCGCTGCAGGGTGGTGCCGTCAAACTGAAACCACGGCATGCCATGGAATGAGCCGGCCGTCAGTCTGGCGAAATATTCCGGCGGCTGGTCGAAGCCGAGGTGATCCGGGCCGTTGTTGGAGGCATACAGCACCCCGCTGTCAGGGTGCCAGTCAAATCCCACCGGGTTGCGCAGGCCGGATGCGAAGGCCTTCCATGCGGGCCGAGGGCCCCTTTCATCCAGCACAAGCACCCCGCCGCGCCGGTCATCGAAGGGATAGCTGTCATCAAGGTACTGGTCGGAACAGTTGCCGGTAATGCCGAGCGACAGGTAGACGCGGCCGTCCGGACCGATGGCGACCGTGCGGCTGTTGTGGCCGCCGCCAGCCGGCAGGGCGGCCAGGCGCTGGACCGATTCCCGTGCAATCCGGGCCTGGCCGGGTGTGTAGGGTGCGCGGTACAGGCCGTCGGTCTGTGCAATCAGCAATTCGCCCTCACGCCAGGCGACGCTG
>Ga0307423_1001694_pt1 | contig 13057 bp, 9 predicted proteins | sample SalMarWE160310MG_FD_202154 | JGI IMG/M metagenome (GOLD analysis project Ga0307423, IMG submission 202154) | Salt marsh sediment microbial communities from the Plum Island Ecosystem LTER, Massachusetts, United States - WE1603-10 | ecosystem: Environmental > Aquatic > Marine > Intertidal zone >...
GAATCAAAATAACAATTTGAACTGATAACACGCTATGTCGACAAGCAATCCCAACCACTCGATCCTTATCCTCGCCAACACCCTGTTCTATCCGGCACGGCGCAACGGCATGTCGATCCGGTATTTCCCTCTGGTACGAGGCTTTGCCGAGAGGGGTTATAACGTGGACGTGCTGATCATCAATAAATTCCGCGAGCAGATTTCACCGCCGGACATTCAGGGTCTCAGGCAATATTGCCGCAATGTGGATGTGATCGAGCCGGCAGCAAACCAGGTAAAATCCTTGCGCCGGTTGTCGCGTCGAATCCGCAATGTGGCGCACCTGCTGGCACCCGCCGGCTGGCCCTATGAATTGATCGACAACCAGCAGGGTCATTACCTCACAGCGGTTGGCGAACGGTTCGCTTCCAGGGAACGCTACACCGCGGGTATCGGCGTCAGCGTGGGAGGTAACAACGCAGACCTGCTGCTGTCGCTCCCGGAGGCGGTCAGACCGCAGCGCATACTCTGTGACTTCATCGATTCCGCCTACCTGCTTAAAAAACGTGCCCGTGCCAGCGGGCGCCGGCTCATCGACTGGCTGGGACTGCTGGAAGAGTGGAAGACCCGGCGCTGGGAGCGGGCGATCTGCCGGCGCTGCCCCTGCGTGTACATTTCATCAAAGGATGCCGAAACGGCCGGCGGTCTGGCGCAAGTCATCCCGAACAGCATCGTCGAGGATGGCTACGAAGCGTCTATGCCAGCCCCGCTCGAGCATCCGAATATCGCTTTCCTCGGCAACATGGCCTATCCGCCGAACATCGAGGCGGGTACCTGGCTTGCCCGGGACCTGTTTCCGCGACTGAAAAAAGCGCTCCCCGGATTGCAGTGTTATATCATCGGCCGCAACCCGGGTGAAGGCCTGCAGCGACTCTGCCGGGAGCAGGGTATTCACGTTACCGGGGCAGTCGACAATATCTGGGATTATATCCGTTCTGTGGACGTGTTCGTGTTCCCTTTGTTCTCGGGAGCCGGGTTGCAGAACAAGGTGCTGGAGGCCATGTATGCCGGCAAGCCGGTGGTGTGCACACCCATTGCCAACGAGGGCATCGGGGCGGTGCACGGGGAACAGCTTTATCTTGCCAGTAACCAGGCCGAATTCATGACCGCGATCAAGACTGCACTCGCTGATGATGGCCGGACTGGAAATAATGCCGCGGAATTCGTGCGTGCACACTTCTCTACCGACAGCATGGTCGATCGCTATGTGGAGCTGCTGAGGGGATGAGACGGGTGACACAGGCAGCTGGTGCGTGGCTGCACTGCAATCCCTCTGTACAGCTGTAGCGCGAACGGGATTGATTACATGCTGAAAAACAGCCTGTTGGTTCTGATGTCGATCACGCTGACACTGTTACTGGTCGAGGCCGGCCTGCGTCTGACAGAATACCGCTACCTCCTGAATCCCTACATCGACTTTCCCGACAACTATTTCGTGGAAGACGCCGAGCTGGGTGTCGATATGGCGGCGAACTTTCCGCCGAGAGAGGTGCGTTTCCAGGGACCGTCCTTCACCACCTTTACCAACCGGTTCGGCTGCTTTGACTATGAGCAGGATCCGGAGGACGGTTATATCCTGATCATCGGCGACAGTACCACCTGGGGGTTCGCACCCCTGGAATCCAAGTGGACCTCGCTGCTGGGGGAAATGGCCGGCCGGCAGACATTGAAATGCGGTGTCAGCGGGACCGGGCCGGCCTACCAGCTGGCCAAGGCCCGCAAGGTGATCGAGCAGTCCGGCAAGCGGCCCGGCATGATCATCGTATTGTATGACGGCAACAACGATTTCAACGATGATGTGGTGTTTCCGGGTTATGCCATGTCCCACGGCCAGCGGGTCAACACACTCAAGTCACTGGATTTGCGTACCGGTGTGCTGGAGCGCTATACGAGTGCGGAGCTCGAGGAGAAGTATGCGCAGTATCAGTCCAGTCAGTCCGCAACCACCATCAAGGGCAGGCTGGTACAACTTATGAAACGCAACAGCGTACTGGTGACGTTGCTGTTGAAATCCCTGAATGATGCACGGCAAACCGCTGACGGTAAACCGGTGTCGCCGGGTCCAATCCTGCAGTCACGCTACGGATTTTATCTCTGGAATGTGGATACCGATACCTATCCCTGGGTACTGTCCGCACTGGAAGAACATTTCAGTCATGTCATGGCGCTGAAAGAACTGGCGGATCATTACAATGCACCCTTCATCCTGTTCAGCACCTATCTGGAAGACAGCGGACTCAAGGGCAGCTTCAGGGCGAGGCTGGCCGGGGAACTTCCCTACTACCTGAACGTCTGGGATACAATTATGGAGGCGGCCGATGGCAGGCGAGCAGGCTGGCGCTATAATGGTCATTGGAACATCCTCGGCAACCGGCTGGCGGCAGAAGCGATGTATCGCTACCTGCGAGAGGCAGGTGCGCTCTGAATCGCAAGGTGTCATGATCATCCGTGAACCTGGCATGATGAGTTGTTAACCACCCGCAAGGATGCAGGGCGGATTATCGCCGGTTTGTCATGTGCTGTTTATTGTTCGACCATGCCAGCCGGATGCGGATCATCCGAATCGTCTCAAGCATGATTGCGGGGTGATCACCGTTATGCAATGCGTGTATCATTTTCCAGATAGCTGATTCAGGAACTGATCCGAAGCTCACGGAATGACAGGAAGCATCATTGCGCGCCACTTTCCCTCATATTGCGTCAGCGTTGCCGTGGTTGACCGTCTGCAGCCCGCCAGCCGGAATTCATAGACTGTGACAGATCCGAACAGATCATGGCAAGATCGGATACCCGGCATTCTTGCTGTGGTCGCCGTCGTCCTGGCGACCCTGTTCGGCCTCTATGCGCGCTTCCGGGGAATCGGTGTCTGGCCGCTTGCGGATGACGAGTATCATACAACCGAGTCAGTCGGTAGTATCCTGAAACACGGTGTACCCGCGTTTGAGTGCGGCGGTTATTACGTCCGGGGTATTCTGTACCAGTATCTACTGGCCTTGCTGTCGTTCCTTCCCGGTATCGAGCAGGTCTCGCTGTTTCGTAGCGTAACAGTACTGTCCAACCTGCTGTGCCTCCCGCCCCTCTACCTGATTGCACGCAGGATGGGTGGAAGTTATGTCGCTATGGGCGCAATCGTCCTGTTCATGCTCTCGGTATGGGAGGTCGAGTATGCACGGTATATAAGGATGTATGCCCCGTTCCAGGCGCTGTTTGTCTGGTACCTGTATTACCTGTTTCGTATCCTTGTTGACAAGGACAAATCATGCTTTAAATGGATCTATATTCTGTCCATCGTCAGTGTGTTCGTATATGAAGCCGGGATATTCCTGGTGTTACTTAATTTTTTCCCGGTACTTTCCGGAAAATCACGAATGACAGCGGCGAGAGCGCTGGCGCCTGTCCTGATCCTTGCATTTGCCTACTACACCCTGACTTTTGATTTCATGTTTAAGGCAGCAAATGAGGTTTTTCTGTCGACGTTGGCTCTCGAGCCGGCGCCGAATGTCTCTACCCTTGGACAGCTTGTAATTCCGAATACCTTTCTGTATTCCCTGATCGGCATGCCGGAATGGTATGGCGCCTTGTTCCTGTTGCTGGCTGTCCTTGCGGGTATCCTGTACCTGTTGATCAACAACCGTGAAACGCACTACAGCTACAAGCTGATCTTCACGTTCTGGATATTGCTTGCCGTGCTGAACCAGTACAGCCTGATTGTTTATTCTTTGGCAGTGTTCTGGCTCATTGGATGGCTGGAACATGGAGGTGTGCGGGGTAGAGATGTGATGTATTTGTTCGTCGCATTTCTGGGTAGCGCAGTATTCTGGGTGGTATATGCCCTGAATACCAGCGCCTGGCACACCTTGTATTCTGCCGGTGTAGATGATCCATTGTGGAAGATACTCGTCACGTTTACGAAGTATCCAAATCTTGTTGACAAGATATATCGCCCATGGATGGCAGGTATACCTGTTACCACCTGTCTGTCTGCAGCTCTCATCGCAACCGGGTTGTCTGTTTCCGGTAGAGACGTGAACCCCGTTTCAAGAATGTACTTCCGTCTACTGGCGGCCTTGATAATTATTCTCTGCCTGCTGGTCGGTTTGACTCTTCAGCCATACAATAACAGCCGATATACATTTTTCATGTATCCTGTAATCATCCTTCTTGTACTTTACAGTATCCGGCAAATTGCGCATGTGCTGGCATCCGGGAAGTACATTCAGTCATGGCTTTTTCTGCTTATGGCTGGCAGCTATGTTGCCCTGGCTGATGACTACGATTTCAGGCATCTGGCCATGATTGACAGCGCGGAAATCAATTACAGGACTGTATATGATACTCCAAAGACATTTCACCTGTTCAACCGGATGGATTTCAGGACACCGGCGGAATACGTGAATGAAAGGATGGGACCGGATGATATAGTGATTACCTCTGTGAGGCCTGCGCATTATTATCTCGACAGGCTCGACTATTTTTATATTGATTCCCGGAACAGGGAATTGCCGGGGATTGTTGCATGTGGCGGAAAAAAAGAGATCTGGACAAATGCGGGTTTGTTGTACAACAAGGAGATGCTGCTCGAGTTGATTGCCGATAGCAGCAAGCCGGTATGGTTGATAGTCCGGGCAAACGAATATCCATACATCTGGCAGGGCGAGAAATTAATCGCGGACACATACGTAGACCGGCTGGTTTACAAGAGTATCGACAACTCTGTGGCCGTTTACAGATTTGGCGATTGATTCTTGCCATTGTTTCAGGCTACGGACTGACCCGTCTCAACTGGAAGCTGGCGGCATGGAAAGGATGAATGCGCGCTTGTTTTAATTGATTATTTTATCGATCCTGTATTCCTTGAGTTCCCTGGCATGCGTGAAAATGATTATTTCACCTATTAGGCCGATCGCAATGATTTGTATTCCCAAAACAAGCAGCAGGGAGCCCAGAATCAGGGCGGGCCGATCAGCAAGAGCAATACCAAGGAACAGGCGTTCAATAACCAGGTACAGGGTTGTGACCAAACCCAGAATGGTCAGTCCACCGCCGACCAGGCCAAAGAAGCGCAGGGGTTTCTTGGTAAACTTGATCAGGAAGAAGATCGTCAACAGGTCGAGCAGTCTGCGCATGTACAGTCCCGGGGAGTAGATCCGGTGATATGCCTCTTTCGTGGACTGTGCGATATCGATTTCCCTGACCCGGAAGCCCTGCTGGTGTGCCATGACAGGAAAGAATCGGTGCAGGTCACCATAGATATGCACTTCTTCAATAACGTTCCGTTTGAATGCGCGGACACTGCAGCCGGCATCGTGTATCTCAATACCCGAAAATGACCTCAGTAAATAGTTGAAGGCTCTGGTCTGCAGCCTGTTGAAGACCGAATCGCTCCGCGGCCATCTCCTGGCCAATACCATATCGTTGTCATCGAGTGCATCAATGAGCTGCGGGATGTGGTCCGCCTGGATCTGTCTGTAAGCGGGCAATGTCAGCAGGATGTCTCCGGAAGCCTTGCTGAATGCAGCATTCAGCGCAGTAGCCTCGCCGAACCATTTGGCCAGTGTGATGATGACCAGTTTCTCTGATTTCTGCAGCTGCGTCAGTTCTTCAAGCTCAGCAGGATGATTTCCGTCAAGCACATAGATAATTTCATGGCTCAGTCCGGTGGCCTCGATCCCTGCCTTGTATTCATGGAAGAGTTCCCTGACGTGATCACTGCGTTCGCTGACTGGCACAATGACCGAAAGGGCTACATTCCGGCTATTCGGGTTTTCCACTCATCATCCTCGTTACGAGTCACTCAGGCTGCTCTTGATCCGGGCGAAGTGCTCCAGCTTGAGGTCCCCCGTCCTGAATATCAGCTCTCCCAGAATACCCCACAATAGCAGAACAGTCGCCAGGGCGGTATAAAGCATGCCGACACTGATCAGGACCAGGCTGGGTTCGTCAGCCAACGGGAGCAGACCGGCCAGCATGGTTGCCATGCCTAGAATAAAAAAGACACTTGCACCTATTGCGAAAACAACCAGCGGCCGGGAGAAAAACGACAGGATGGTTTTAATGGTGAGCAGGTCAATCAGGACTTTGAAAATTCTCGACAAGCCGTACTTGGATTCACCAAACTTCCTTGCATGGTGCTTAACCTTGATTTCTGCAATTCGTGTGCCGGCAAGTGACGTCATGGCAGGAATGAATCGATGCATTTCAGAATAGAGTGGTATTTCCTGTATTACGCTTGCCTTGTATGCCTTTAGCGAGCAACCGTTATCCTTGATTGGAACACCGGTAATGATTCCGATTAGCCAGTTGGCAATTTTGGAAGGGATTTTTCGTGTAATAAGTTTGTCCTGTCTTTTGTGCCGCCATCCGACGGCGATATCATATCCCTCATCCAGCTTATCCAGTAAACGGGGTATGTCATCCGGATCATTTTGAAGATCACCATCCATGGTAACGAGATAACTCCCGCGCGCATGGTCTATCCCGGCCGCCATCGCAGCTGTCTGGCCATAGTTCCTGCGGAACTTGATAATCTTCAGCCTCTTGTCTTTTTCTGCCAGCTTTAGTGCTTCCGGAATTGTATTATCTTCGCTACCATCATCGACAAACAGGATTTCGTAATCGAGGCCAAGCGTGTTCACCGATCTTGTTATGGCATCATATAAAGGCCTTACGCTGGCGCCTTCATTGTATAATGGAACAATTATTGACAGATCCATATTCCAGAGAAATATATTTGTTGTTTCAGGGGCGGAAATTGTAGCTCATACACGGCCTGTTATCGATAGTCTTCCGTCCTGAGATTGCATGTATCCAGACACTATAGACACGTGTCTGGATGACGGAATGTTATATATACTCAGGGCCAGCTAATGATTTGCTCAAACATATAATCCGTGACAATCTGATATGTGATAATCCATAAAAGCTGGTTATTCAGTCCGGAATAAAGAGAAGATAAGGTAATGATTGTACTTGGCATAACGGATAGTTTTACAAGTGGTGCAGCAATTGTCGATAACGGGCGTATTGTCGCGGCCGTCAACGAGGAGCGCCTCGATCGTAACAAAATGAGCTGGGGGTTCCCCAGCCTCAGTATTGCCGAGGTCATGCGTATAGCAAATCTGGAACCTTCGGACATCGATGCTGTGGCGGTAGCGACAACGAACCTCTTCTGGAGACCTGAAGCATTGCCTTATGTCGACTACTTCAGGGACAAGAAGCCGGGCTTCCATAATAGTTTCCTGTCGCTGGGCGCAAACCTGTCTACCGTTGTCGGCGACTTTCGACCTGCGCGAGGAATATATTATGGCTTGAAGTCGATGTTAACGCGGAAAAGACGACATCACATTCCTGCCATTCTCAAGGAGAAATTCGGTATAACGGCACCCGTTAAGTTCCTGGACCATCATTTATGCCATGCAGCCTCGGCATACTTCAGTAGTGGTTACCGGGAGGCAACGGTAGTAACCCAGGATGGAGCAGGGGACGGTAAATGTTCAAGGGTCTACAGGGTCGTGGACGGCAAGTTCAGACAGTTGCATCAACTGGACAGCTACGATTCGGTGGGAAACTATTATGCTTATGTTACCCATCTGTGCGGATACAAGGCGCACAAGCATGAAGGAAAGATTACCGGCCTGGCAGCCTACGGTAAACCTTTATACCTCGATATGCTGCGCCGGTATGTGAACTATCACGATGGTGAAATCGAGAACACAGGCAGAAGTTTCGATCATTCCGCGATTGAAAAACTGGAGCATGAACTCCCCGACGGGTTTTCACACGAGGACCTGAGTGCCAGCGTACAGATCCTGCTGGAGGAAACTGTCAGAAATTATTGCGATCACTGGGTTCGTGAAACCGGCATTCCGAATCTTGCACTGGCAGGAGGCGTGTTCGCGAACGTCAAACTGAATCAGCGCGTACACGAGCTGGAATCGGTGAATAATCTTTTCATCCATCCCGGGATGGGGGATGACGGACTGGCCGTGGGTGCTGCACTGTTCGCGCACAACCAGCGCGCAGGATACAAGCCCGTCCCTGTAATCGATAATGTCTACCTGGGCTCCGATTTCAGCGACACTGACGCACTCAAGGCCATAGATAAACACGGGCTGAAGATCATCGATAGCGGCGGGTCGCTGGAACGCAAGGTGGCGGAATTGCTGGCTGAAGGGAAAGTAATCGCCCGCTGCTCGGGGCGCATGGAATACGGTCCGCGCGCCCTTGGCAATCGGACCATCATGTATCAACCAACCGATCCGAGCGTCAATGACTGGTTAAATAAACGTCTGATTCGAACAGAGTTCATGCCATTCGCACCTGTGACACTCCATGAAGAGAGACATAACTGTTTCAGAAACATCCAGGGAGCCGAGGATGCTGCACGTTTTATGACGATTACCTTCGATTGTACGGACAGGATGATCGAGACCTGCCCGGCAGTCTGTCACATAGACGGAACGGCGCGTCCACAGCTGATACGCGAACAGGACAACCCGTCTTATTATCGCATTGTAAAGGAATATCAGGGGATTACCGGGCTTTCCAGTATTATCAATACCAGCTTCAATATGCATGAAGAACCCATCGTTAATTCTGCAGAAGAGGGTGTTCAGGCATATCTTTCGAGCAAACTGGATGCATTGATACTTGGCGATCATCTTGTAGCAACCGAGTAGTTGTTGCAGCGTGCCTTGTATAAGGCAACACATGTAAGAGCGGGCAGAGAACAAGAAAATGATATTTGGCGTGATAGCAAGAAATTCGGAATCCGCAATTGATTTGCAGCTGTTCGAGGCGGCGCGGTCAGCGGCGGGGATGAACGATGCGGGTGAGTCGGTGGCGGTCGGTTCCGTTATGGCAATGGCGTACGCGAGCCCGTTTGATGCCATGCCCTATAAGTCGCTGCGGCCCGTACTATCCGATGATGGTTCAGTGGCCGTGGTGTTTGCCGGGGTGATCTACAACCGCAGTGAAATGGCCGAACGCGCTGGACCCGGAGCGAACTCCGAAGCGGCATCCAACACTGCGGTGCTTGTTGAGCACCTCTACCGGCGTGAGGGCCTGGACTTTCTCAACAGGATAAACGGCAGTTTTTCCATGGCTATTTGGGATAAACGCAGCGGAACCGTACACCTGGCCAGGGACAGGTTCGGCATAGAGCCATTCTATTACTATCTCGATGACAACAAGGTCATCTTCGGTTCTATGGTCCAGCCCATCGTGAAGTATACAGGTACAGGCCTGGACCTGGACCTCGATTCATTGTCCAGGTTTCTCCTGTTCAACTACAACCCCGGTCTTGAGACGTTCCACCGGCAGGTGAGAAAGCTGAGGCCGGCACACGTCCTGACGATAGACGCCAGGCTTGCCAAGCTGCAGCCTTACTGGCGACTGAGCTTTGCCAATGTTCGGCAGGATAGCGAGCAAGGCTGGGCTGATGCGCTGTTCGACCAGATGCAAAGCGCGGTTGAGCAGCGTCTTGACGTGGATGATACGCCGGGTGTCTTCATTAGTGGCGGAATGGACTCCAGCACTATTCTCGGCCTGGCAAGCCAGGCGGTGGGGAAACCGATGAATACGTTCTCGTATCGCTGTCGCGGTGAATCATTTGACGAGTCGCACTATGCCCGACGAATGGCCGAGAGTACCGGCTCGAAACATCATGAGGTCGAGTACCGCGCTGAAGATGTATTGTCGATGCCTGAAATCGTCGGGCATATGGATGAACCGTTCTGCGATATCGGAATTAACATCGCCACCAGCCTGCTGGGGAAAGAGGCTAGCCAGGCGGTAAACTGTGTACTCACGGGCGACGGTGGCGATGAATTGTTCGGCGGGCACCCGATATATGAAGCTGACAAGATTGCGCGCTTTGTGGATCCGATTCCAGCTTTCATAAAGAAACCGTTCTTTGCCCTGGGCAGGGCGCTGCCTGACTCGGATAAAAAAAAGAATCTTGCGATCAAGATCAAGCGGTTCTCCGAGAGCCTGGCTTATCCGCCTGCCTTGTTGTCACATCGCTGGCGAATATACTATACAGCTCCGGAGTTGCAGCAGTTACTCGGCGCAGATGTGTATGAGGTTGTGCGCGGGCACGATCCGTATGAGGAAATTCTGCAGTACAATGCAGAAGCGGACGGTAACGATCTGCTGAGCCGCTGCCTTTACAGCGACTATCAAACTATCGTCGATTTCTATTTGCGCCGCAACGATTTGAACCGGATGTACGGCCTTGAAACACGATATCCAATGCTGGACCACAAACTGGTAGAGTTTTGCGCCAGCATGCCAACCGCCATGAAAATCCGTGGCTGGTTTGATACCAAGTACATCTTCAAGAAAGCGATGGAACGTACTCTCCCGCACGATATCGTATATCGGAAGGACAAGCTGGGTCACAGTATTCCTCTCAAGAACTGGATGCGGGATCATGCGGGTGTGAGAGAGTTCGTCCTTGATCTTCTGTCAAGAGATACGATTAACAAGCGCGGCATTTTCCAGCCCGCCTATGTGTCTGGCTTGATAGATGATCACATGAAGAAGAGACGTAATAACTCGCATCGTTTATGGACACTTGCGGTTCTGGAAATGTGGCTGCGAAAGCATGATGTGCCCTAGGGTTTGATGCCGGTGATGCTGTACAGCCCGAGTGAAAAAGCCCGACAGAGCGGTGATGGTGAAGATGTCAGTGGGGAATATTCATCCAGCGATGTGACTATCGCCGTTCTCAACTATAACGGCCAGGAAATGCTTGGTGATTGTTTCGATTCCATAGGCCGACTCGACTCCGCACCCCGTGAAGTCATCATGGTGGATGATGGTTCCACTGACAACAGTGTTGAACTGGTGCGCGAAAAGTATCGGCACGTACGAATCCTGGAAATAGGCGAGAATACCAAGCGTTTGAACAAGATTCGTAATACGGCATTGCGCGAGTCTTTAACAGATCTGGTCCTTCTGGTTGACAATGATGTAACACTGAGGCCGGATTGTCTCGATACACTGGTGCTCTCTCTCAATACTCTGCCAGATGCAGCGGTCTGCATGCCGCGGGCTTTATACCAGCACGATACGTCTATAGTCTACCAGGACGGACAGGTTCTGCATTACGTTGCGACCAGCTACGCCCTGAACCGCAATATGCCCGTCGAGGGCCTCGATGAGAGCCCACGGGTCAGTATTGGATGGGGTGTGCAGCTCATCGATCGACACAAGGCAGATAAAGTTGGTTTATTCAATGAACACTACGTGATGGGATGGGGCGATGATGGCGAGTTTAACCACAGAATGAACCTTGCCGGGTACCTCTGTTACCACGTGCCCAGGGCAATCGTCTACCACATGCGGGTAAAGCCGGCTCATCGTTACTACGGCAGCGTTCGAAATCGCTGGCGCTTCATGCTGGAGGCCTACCAGCTGCGGACACTGGTTCTGTGCCTGCCTGCGTTCCTCGTCTACGAAATTGCGCAGCTGGGTTTTTTGCTAACGAAGCGCGCTGCAGGAGGCTATTTCCGGGCAATGATCGACACGATGCGGCAACTTCCGGACATTCTTGCATCGCGCAAGCGCATCCAGGGAAGTCGACTTGTGAAAGATGTAGAGTTGATGACCAGCGGAAAGATTTTTATCGCACCGGAATATGTAAACGTACGCATTCTGTCATGGGGTTTCGGGCTCCTCAATGGTTTCCTGAACGGGTACTGGCGGCTTGTTCGCGTATTGCTGTAAGCGTACTACTGGAACACCAGTAGACACACGAGTAAAAACATGATTCAGGAATTCTGCAGTAGTCTGTTTCAGATGCGAAAAACCTATAAAAATGGGGGATATCCGCCTTTCGTATACCCAGGCAAGGATACTTCCGCCTACCTGCCTGTTTTTTTCTTTCACGATATCGGTAAGGATGAATTTACCAGTCAACTCACCTACCTCGGAGAAAATGGATACTCGACCATCGATTGTGAAGAAGCAACAATTCAGCTTGACCGGGGTATGGTAGACGGCCGTAGTGTAATGCTAACCGTTGACGATGGTTTGGTTAGCCTGTATCAGACTATTTATCCGCTGGCAAAGAAATTTAAGGTGAAGATTGTTGCCTACGTTGTACCTGACTGGATTGGACAGGAAGGGTATGTAACCTGGCAACAGTGTAGAGAAATGCACGATTCCGGCGTGGTGGATTTACAGTCACATTCCTGCGCACATGCCAGAAGGATCACCATGCTAAAGGTTCAGGATATCTGGCAGCGGGACCGGACCCCTGGCAAGCGGTGGGATGTTCCCGAGCTGCGTCCCGAATTCCTGCAGAAGGGCGTGAGGAGTTTTCCGATTTTCCCTGGCGAATCATTGTTCGACGTTGATTCGCTGGTTACACTGCCAGCAGCCTTCTGGCAGGAGTGCCTGGAAAGGGGTAGTGGCGAAAGTGGTGAAATTTCACTCCGGATGTTTCAGGAGCTGGCTGATCGCTATCAGGGCGAGGCAATGCGAGTGACAGGTGAGGCCCTGACTGCGGAAATGGCCACCGAGCTGGCGGCGTCGAAGGCCGCTATCGAGTCCGAATTGCCCGGCCATAGCGTCTGGCATTTCGCTTTTCCATGGCATCTCAACAGTGCAACCTCCTGGCAGGCACTGGAGGAGGCCGGATTCCGGTCTGCGGCAGTAGGGCTCGAGCTTCCCGGCGAGGGTCATGTGCCGGGAGGCGTGCGTAAATTGCTGCGTGTGAATGGTGATTACCTGTTCTGTTTGCCGGGCAATAATCGTCGGGGATTCGGGAATATCCTTGCAAGAAAGATTCAGAAAAGACTTGGTTTGCGAATCCAGGGAACATACTGATGGTTGCTGAAAACGGATCAGATCTGCCGACCGTATCCATTGTCATTTTGAACTGGAACGGAAAAGAAGTTCTTGTGGATTGTCTGGAGTCTGTTTTCAAGCTCGATTATCCAGTCCATGAAGTCATTGTTGTTGACAATGGATCAACTGACGGCTCGGTCGAGATGATGGAGACAGACTATGC
>Ga0307423_1001695_pt1 | contig 13044 bp, 6 predicted proteins | sample SalMarWE160310MG_FD_202154 | JGI IMG/M metagenome (GOLD analysis project Ga0307423, IMG submission 202154) | Salt marsh sediment microbial communities from the Plum Island Ecosystem LTER, Massachusetts, United States - WE1603-10 | ecosystem: Environmental > Aquatic > Marine > Intertidal zone >...
CTGCGGTCTTCGGCACCGACTCGCCATCGACCTCGTTCACTGAGCTGTGGCCGGGAGGCGGGCCGGCGATCACCGCCGACGCGGGCGGTGACCTGACCGTCGATGTCCCGGCACTGGGCATCAAGGTCTATCGCGCCGACGCCAACATCGCACTGCGGACGGCGGCTCCGGTTGTGACGATGGCCACACCGGGGGAGGGTTCCGAGGTTCTCGGCCGTGTTGAGGTCGGTGCTTCGCTATCGGCGTCCAACTACACCGAGGTCACATTCGCCGTGTCCGTCGACGGTGGCGAGTTCGAGCCGATCGGCACCGACGACAACGCTCCATACCGCGTCTTTTACGACGTTTCCGAGCTGGCACCGGGTACTGCGCTCGAGTTCAAGGCGATTGCCGACAACATGTCCGGCAGCATCTCCTCGGACAAGGTCGCAGTGACGGTCGGCAGCGAAGCGCCACCGACTGCCGGCGGTTTCGATTACGCCATCATCCACTACAACCGGCCCGCCGATGACTACGGCGACCACACCACCGGCGACTTCAACGACTTCTGGGGTCTACACCTGTGGGGCGATGCCATAGACCCGGTAGAGGTAACGGACTGGACTGCCCCGAAAGCCTTTGAGGGCGAAGATGAATTCGGCCGGTTTGCCTGGATCCGACGCGGCGGGGCCGACAGCCAGGTGAACTTCATCATTCATCAGGGTGACACCAAGGACACACCGGACGATCGAGTCTTCGACGCCGATGCCAATCCTGAAATCTGGGTCAATCAGGGTGACGCCACGATCTACACATCACAGGCCGATGCCCAGGGCTTTGTCACCGTCCGTTACCACCGTGACGACGGTGACTACGGCACGCCGGGCCCCGACTACAGCACGTACTGGGGTCTGCACCTCTGGGGCGATGCCGTCGACCCGGCGGAGGGCACCGATTGGACCAGTCCGAAGGAGCCCGACGGGATCGACGACTTTGGGGCCTTCTGGACAGTCGACATCGTCGACTCGTCCCAGCCCGTGAACTTCATCATCCATCGCGGCGACACCAAGGACGCCGGTCCGGACGAGAGCTTCATCCCGGCCGACACCCCAACGGTGTGGAAGATGTCGCTCGACGAGGCGATCTACCCGTCCCGCGGTGCTGCCGAGGACTTCGCCACGATCCACTATCACCGTGACGACGGCGACTACGGCGACAATGCAAGCGCCGACTACACCGACTTCTGGGGCATGCACGTTTGGGACGGGGCGCTCAACCCGAACTCGGGATGGACGGACCCGGTGCGTTGGAGCGACCTGGATGTGTTCGGCCCGGTCTTTGAGGTCGACCTGGTAAACGAAGCACCGCAACTGGCGTACATCCTCCACCGCGGTGACGCCAAGGACCCCGGGCACGATCAGTTCCTTACGTTTGACCCGTGGGGCTATGAGGTGTGGCAACTCACCGGAGAGAACCCTTCGGACCCGGCGCAACCGCACTACGTGTTGCCGGTTCTTGGGGAGGGGGCCGCCCCCGGCGATATCGACAAGCAGCAGGCCCAATGGGTAGCTGCGGACACGATCGTGTGGGCCGCCGGAGGCGATCCTTCGGCCGACTACTCGCTCTGCTCAGCCGCCACCGGCGGGCTGTCGCTGGGTGCGGTCGATATCGAGGGAGGCACCTGCGTCGATCTCAACCAGGGCGCACCTTATCCGTCCGGCGTGGATGGATTCCGCAACCTCGGTGGGATGCCGACGCTGACAATCCCGGCAGGCTCACTCGGTGATGTGCCTGCGATGCTGACCGGTCAAATCGCGGTCCAGGCGACCAAGGACGGGGCGCGCCTGGATGCCACCGGGTTGCAGATACCCGGAGTGCTCGACGATCTGTACGCGACGGATGCTCCCCTCGGTGTGGTGTGGGACGGCGCAGTGCCGACGCTGCGACTGTGGGCGCCGACGGCCAAGAACGTGACGCTGCACACATTCGACGACAGCGACCCGGCGACTACGTCGACCGCGACCCCGATGACCTGGGATGCCGCCACCGGTACCTGGTCGGTCACGGGCAACTCATCTTGGAACGGCAAGTACTACCTGTACGAAGTGGAGGTCTACGTTCACTCAACCGGCCAGGTCGAGCACAACATGGTCACTGACCCGTACTCGGTTTCGCTGGCGATGAACTCGACACGCAGCCAGATCGTGGATCTGGGCGACGCCGCTCTAGAGCCGACCGGATGGGACGCCACGGTCAAACCCGCCCTCGATGATTTCGAGGACATCGCGATATACGAGCTGCATGTGCGGGACTTCTCCTCGGATGACGCCACCGTGCCTGCTCCGCTGCGGGGCACCTACAAGGCGTTCACGCTGGATGGGACCGATGGGATGAACCACCTGGAGGCGCTGGCAGACGCCGGCCTCACCCACGTGCATCTGCTGCCCACGTTCGACATAGCCACGATCAACGAGGACAAGTCGGCCTGGCAGCAGCCCGATCCGGCGGTCCTCGAGACGTATGCCGGTGACAGCGATCAGCAGCAGGCAGCGGTGGAGGCAACTGCCGATCTGGACGGCTTCAACTGGGGCTACGACCCGTTGCACTACACCACGCCGGAGGGGTCGTACTCAACCGACCCGGATGGGACGGCCCGTATCGTGGAGTACCGCGAGATGGTGCAGTCGCTCAATGAGACGGGCCTGCGGGTAGTGATGGACGTGGTGTACAACCACACCAACGCCTCCGGTCAGTACCCGAACTCGGTGCTCGATCAGATCGTTCCCGGCTACTACCACCGGCTCAATGCCGACGGTGTAGTCGAGACCTCGACGTGTTGTGCCAATACGGCCACCGAACACGAGATGATGGGGCGACTCATGGTCGATTCCGTGGTCACGTGGGCCACGGAGTACAAGGTCGACGGCTTCCGTTTCGACTTGATGGGCCACCACTCGCTGGCGAACATGCTCGCGGTGCGGGACGCCCTGGATGCCTTGACCCTGGCCGATGACGGTGTGGATGGTTCGTCGATCTACCTCTACGGCGAAGGCTGGAACTTCGGCGAGGTCGCCAACGACGCCCGATTCATTCAGGCCACCCAGTTCAACATGGGCGGCACCGGGATCGGCACGTTCTCCGACCGGCTGCGTGACGCAGTCAGAGGCGGCGGCCCGTTCGACGGAGGCACCGACCGGATCACCAACCAGGGCTTCATCAACGGTCTCGTCTACGACCCGAACGCCCAGGCGCTGCCTACGGCAGCAGCCGAGGCCGAGATGCTGTTGTCGGCAGACCAGATCCGCGTCGGACTGGCCGGGAACCTGGCCGCCTATGAGTTCGTTGCAGCCGATGGGGCCGTGCATCGAGGTGACGAGATCGACTACAACGGTTCCCCTGCCGGGTACACACAGGACCCGCAGGAGAACATCGTCTACATCTCCGCACACGACAACGAAACACTGTTCGACATTTCCCAGTACAAGCACCCGCTTGGTACCTCGACCGCGGACCGGGCGCGGGCTCAGAACGTCGGCATCGACATAATCGCGCTGGCACAAGGGGTGAACTTCTTCACCGCCGGAGTGGACATGCTGCGGTCGAAGTCGCTGGACCGAGATTCGTTCAATTCGGGTGACTGGTTCAATCAGCTGGACTTCACGTACCAGGAGAACAACTGGGCGATCGGCCTGCCGGTTGCATCGAAGAACGAAGCCGAGTGGCCGATCATGGCGCCGCTTCTGGCCGACCCGGCGCTGGCGCCGGCGCCGGCCGACATAGCGGCGACGGCTACGCATCTGCAGGAAATGCTCGCCATCCGGGATAGCTCGCCACTGTTCAGCTTGACGACCGCTGCCGACGTCCAGAGCCGCGTGTCGTTCCTGAATACGGGTCCGGACCAGGTCCTGGGGTTGATCGTGATGTCGCTATCGGACCTGATCGGCGAGGACATCGACCCGGCGCTCGAGGAGATTGTGGTGATATTCAACGCCAACGATGAGCCACAGAGCTTCGTGGTCCCGGCGTCCGCCGACCGTGAGTGGGAGCTGCATCCGGTACAGCAGGCTTCGAGCGACCCTGTGGTCACAGCCTCGTCACACGATCCTGTGACCGGGACGTTCAGCGTGCCCGCACGAACGACGGCCGTGTTTGTGACGGATATCACACCGCCCGTGGTGGACGCCTCGCTCGACTTCCTGCACGGCAGTAGCCGCTCGGCCTGGTTCGATGTGGCCTACGCATGCACCGATGCGTCGGATACCACCGTTGCAGCTGATATCAACGGAGTGCCGGTGACCGCAGGCGAGCAGGTCCACCTCGTCAAACTGAACCCCAGCGGGACACCTCGCTGGCACCGTGACGGCATTGGCAGACTCACGATCTGGGACTTTGCGTTCGTGATGACCGTCACCTGCGAGGACGATGCCGGGAATGTGACATCAGTGACCGTGGTGCCGGAGTTTCGGAAGAAGCCGAAGTCGACCCCCGCCTATCTCCGCGACGTTGGCGCTTTCCAGGCGACATAGACAGATGGAACCCCCAGATCGCGTGATCTGGGGGTTCCCGGTCTAGCGACGGCCATTCTGGCTGGCTAGTGCTCCTCCGCCGTTTTGGTGCTGGCGAGGTTGTCGCTGAGCGCTGTCAGGCCCGGCTGCACCGCGATCCACGCCGTGGCCGCCAGAACAAGACCGCCCGCGGCGAGGAAGAGTGCGTCGACGTTCCACGTGGCGACGGCGCCGGAGATCGCTTGGGAAGCCGACACGAGCCCGAGGCTGGAGAAGGTGATGAGGCTCATCATGCGCCCAAGCATGTTCCGGGCGACGCGGGTCTGGGCCCAGGTGAACAGGATTATCGCCAGGTAGCCATTCCCGAGTCCGAGCAAGAGGAGGAGGCCGAAGTCCAGCCACAGCTGGGGGATGAAGCCGAGCGAACCGACTACTGCTCCGAAGCCGGCGAGCAATCCGATGACGGCGGTACGGATCGTCCGGCCCGAAGGGGGGCGGAGCGAGCCGGCCAGGAGGTAGCCGATCAGGTTTCCAACAGAGAAAGCACCCATCAGGAGGCCGAACGCCGTGGCGCCCTGAGGAAGGCGGTCGTGTGCAAGAACAGGGATCCCCACCATGAGTGGCCCGACGACGAGGAAGTTGATGGCGATCAGCACCAGGATCATGAGACGCAACCCCTGGTCTCCCCATAGGTATTTGATCCCGTCGCCAATGGACGCCCAGAGGCTGCCCTCCGTGCTGTCGTCGGCCGGCCGACGGGCTCCGCGAATGAGCCAGAGACATGCGCTCGACACCGCAAATGTGGCTGCGTCGACCAGGAGGGCGAGCCCGATGCCGAGTGCCGACTCGGAGTATGAGGCGATGACAGCTCCGGCGACACTCGGGCCGACAAATCCGGCGATCTGGGTCACTCCCATGATCAGCGAGTTGCCCGCCTGGAGGTCGTCTTCTTTCACCAGGAGGGGAACCATGCTGTTCTCGGCGGGTATCGCAAACCCGGCCACCAGACCGAATCCCAGTGCGAAGCCGTAGACCATCCACATCTGGACGGTTCCCGTGAGCACAACAGCAGCCATTGCTGCTGTCAGCACAAGACGGACGATGTCGGAAGCCAGCATGACCCGGCGTGGGGCGAACCTGTCGGTGATAGCCCCACCGATCAGCATGAAGGCGGCCCGCGGGATACCCTCCAAAGCCAGCACGATGCCGAGTGCGAGCGGGTCTCCCGTCAGCTGCAGAACGAGCCATGGCGTGGCGATGAGTGCGAACTGATCGCCCAGCAGGGACGTCGCGGTGCCTGTAAAGAGCAGACGGAAGTCACGCAGCGACGTCACCCGCCGGATAGGGCCGCCACCCGACCCGTCCGCCGGGACACTCCCGGATTCCTGAAGTTCCATCTCTCGCGTTGCCATCACCACTCCCTTGCCTGGTGTCGATCTAATTCGATGAGTCGACCGTATGGGATACGCGTGCAGGTGTCGCCAACCCGGAGGGTCATCTTGTGCTCCACCCGGGGGACGAGAGACAACCTCCGCTACCGCGCGATTGGCCCGGGTCGTCGTGATGTACCCGATTGCCCCAGCCGCAGTTGCGCAGCAACTGCAACGTGCCGCTGTAACGGCACGCCTACACCCGTGGGTGGAGAGGGGATAGACCCGGGGGTCGATGCCCGGCGCCGGACGCTGATGTAGCGTGGTCTCCGTGAGCACTCCGAGCATTCGAATTCACGTCGGCCGGGTCGTCATCTGATGATGACGACGAGCGCCCCTTCGCAGAATGTCATCCGGGCCGGCAAGCCGGCCCGGCCCATCCGGGGGCCCTTCACTCGTTGGCCCCGGTCCGCCGACGCGGTACTGGCCTCCATCGTTTTCGTTCTCGAGGTGGTAGGGATCTTCGTCCCCGCGCCCGAGGGATCCGGCAACTTCGACATCTCGATGCTCGGTGATGTGTCTGTCGCCACCTACCTTCTTCTTGCCGTCAGCAGCATCGCTCTGCTGTGGCGGAGGAGCCGGCCCCTGCTCGTTGTCGTGGCCACGCTGTCGGCATCACTCGTGTGGGACCTGATGGGCCTGTCAGGCGGTCCTTCGTTGGCGATCTTCGTCTCCCTGTATGGGGTGGGTCGTTACATCGAGCAAGACCGGCCGAGCCTTGCGTCGGTCGGCGTCGCATTGGCTCTTACGGTGACCGATGACTTCATCGAAGCTGAGGCGTCCCCGGTGATCGGCTTGTCCGTGGCCCTCGTCGTCGTGCCGTGGTACGTGGGCTACCGAGTCAGGGTCCGACGAGAGTACCTCGCGCTCCTCGAGGAACGAGCCGCGTACCAGGAACGGGAGAGGGTCGCAGAGGCGCAGCGTGCTGTGGATGAGGAACGAACCCGTATCGCCCGCGAACTTCACGACCTGGTGGCGCATCGGGTGAGCATGATCACGGTTCAAGCGGGCGCCGCACAGACTGTTGCCTCCAGCGACCCCGAGCGAGCGATTCGGGCTATGGCATCGGTGGAGGAGGCTGGGCGTGAGGCTCTCAATGAGCTACGGCAGATCCTCGGTGTTCTCCGCTCAGGGGAGGAGCGAGAGGATCTCGTTCCCGTACACGGCCTGGCGGACATCGAGGATCTTGTCACCGAGATGAGGGGTGCGGGAATGCGCGTGTCCTTATCCAGCAATGACGTCCCTCGTGGTCTTCCGGCCGGGGTTGACCTTGCGTCGTACCGGATCGTGCAGGAGGCGCTCACCAACGTGCTCAAGCACGCCGGTCCCGACCCGGAAGTCGATGTCCGCGTGACAACTGAGGGTCAGATGCTGACTATCGAGGTGACCAACCGGGGTGTTGGTGTCTCAACTCTGCCTGGATCGGGTCACGGCTTGGTAGGGATGCGGGAACGGGCGGCTCTGCTCGGAGGTACATTCGAAGCGGGACCCCGCTCTGGGGGCGGGTTCCGGGTCATGGCACGTCTCCCACTGGATAGGATCTCATCATGACGATTCGGGTGATGGTGGTAGATGATCAGGCGCTGGTCCGCGAGGGATTTGCCATGGTCCTCGATCACGAGGACGACCTGGAGGTGGTCGGTGAGGCCGGCACCGGGGTGGCGGCGGTTGAGGCGGCGCGAGCGCACCGGCCGGATGTGATCCTCATGGATATTCGTATGCCGGAGATGGACGGCCTGGAAGCGACGAGGCGTATCCTGGCGGAAGCCGACTGGCCGGCGAAAGTGATCATCCTGACCACCTTCGATCCCGACGAGTACGTCTACGAGGCTCTCCGGGCCGGTGCCAGCGCCTTCGTACTCAAAGACATCCCCCGTGCAGAGTTGATAGCTGCAGTGCGTACCGTGGCCGACGGTGGAGCGCTGCTGGCGCCTTCCATCACCAGACGACTGATCAGTCGCTTCACTCGAGGTCTCGCCTCCGACACTGCGGCGACGACGCGTCTGGAGCGACTGACGGACCGTGAGCGTGAAGTGCTCACTGCGATCGGTCGCGGTTCCAACAACACAGAGATCTCAGAGCAGCTCTTCATCGGGGCGGCAACGGTGAAGTCGCACATCAACAGTGTGTTCACCAAGCTCGGGCTGCGGGATCGCGCCCAGGCCGTTGTGTTCGCCTACGAGAGCGGGCTGGTCGAACCGGGCGAGCAGGAAGTCGGGTACTGACTATCCCGACCTGCTTTTGCCAATCGGAATGAGCTCGATGCTCAGGCACCTCGCTACCCGGTGAGCCGTCTGTTTGGCCACCACCACCACCACCACCCTTCTCCCCCCAGGGTTGGACGCGGGATCCAGCCCAAGGGCTGGCGACACCCGGGACCCTGAGCCATACGTTGATGAGGTCACGACAAAGGAGAAGCAAGTGACCACATTGACCCAGCCCCGAATCAAGCTGGCGGCAGCCAGGATCGACGAGGCCACCAAGACTTACGGCAGCAATGGCACCCGGGTGCGGGCCCTGGACGGTGTCTCCGTCCAATTCGAGTCGGGTCGCTTCACTGCCATCATGGGCCCTTCGGGCTCGGGCAAGTCGACCCTGCTGCAATGCACAGCCGGGCTTGACACGCTCGACAGCGGCACTGTGTTCATCGGAGACGTGGAGCTGGGGTCGCTCAACGACCGACAGCTCACCCGGCTGCGTAGGGACCGGGTGGGATTCATCTTTCAGGCGTTCAACCTGATCCCGACCCTCACGGCAGAGGAGAACATCCTGCTTCCGCTTTCGATCGCGGGGCGCCATCCCGAGCCAGATTGGTATGAGGCCGTTGTCGACACCGTCGGTCTCCGTGACCGGCTCAACCATCGCCCGTCGGAGCTGTCCGGTGGCCAGCAACAGCGAGTCGCCGTGGCCAGGGCCCTGGTCTCGCGACCGGAGATCATCTTTGCAGACGAACCCAGCGGCAACCTGGACTCCAAGTCCGGTGCCGAGCTGCTCTCGTTCATGCGCCATGCCGTTCGGGAGTTCGGCCAGACCATCGTCATGGTGACCCACGACCCGGTGGCAGCCGGCTACGCAGATCGCATCGTATTCCTCGTCGACGGTCGCATCGTCGACGAGATGGCAAATCCCACGGCAGAAGCCGTGTTCGATCGCATGAAGAATCTCGGAGGTTGAATCATGTTTCTCACTTCTATCAGAGGACTGCTGGCCCACAAGTTGCGTCTGGTGATGACGACTGTGGCGATCGTGCTCGGCGTGAGTTTTGTGGCCGGCACGTATGTCTTCACCGACTCGATCAATGCCCGCTTCGACACCCTTCTCAGTGATGTGTACTCGGGGATCGATGTGTCAGTCGACCCGGTGCGATCTGATCTCGATACCACTGCTGGCAGCCTGCCTGCTGAGCTTCTCGATCAGGTCTCCAGTGTGAACGGTGTCGAAGCCGCGGTCGGGCAGGTAGACGGCTACGCCCAGATCATCGGCACAGACGACGAACTCGTAGGTGGCAACGGCGCCCCAACGCTGGGGATGTCGTGGGTCGAAGAACCCTCCCTCAACCCGCTCCGGATCAACGACGGCAACGGGCGAGCTCCTCTAGCCGCAGGCGAGGTTGTAGTCGACGTGACCACTGCCGAACAGACCGGCCTGGTCATTGGTGACCAGGTCCGTATCCAGTTTTCCGAGACCGCCGAAACGTTCGAGGTAGTGGGGCTCGTCAGCTTTGGCGAAGAGGACGGCCTGGCCGGTGCGACGTTGGCAGTCTTCGAACTCTCCGAAGCGCAACGGGTCCTCGGCCTCGACGGTGCCTACTCGTCGATTGTTGCGAAGGCTGTTGACGGTGTCGCCTCCACCGACCTGAAGCAGCGTGTTGCCGAGATCCTCCCCTCTGAGGCCGAGGCTTCGACCGGCGCCGAGCAGACCCAGCGTGAGCTGAATCAGGTCTCAGCCGATCTGGGATTCCTGACCACTTCTTTGCTGATGTTCGCCGCCGTCGCCATCTTCGTCGGAGCGTTCATCATCCAGAACACCTTCCGGATCCTTGTCGCTCAGAGGACCAAGGAGTTCGGCCTGCTTCGTGCCGTCGGCGCCGACCGTCGCCAGATCATGACCATGGTCGGCCTCGAAGCGCTGGTCGTGGGCCTGATCGCATCGGGCGTCGGGATCGCAGCCGGTGTCGGACTGTCTTATGGCCTGAGAGCTGGGATGAACTCGATGGGCTTCCGTCTACCCGACGGCCCTCTCACTGTGCAGCCTCGGACCGTTGTGGTCGCGCTGTTGGTTGGAGTGGTGACCACGCTGATCTCGGCCCTGCTACCCGCCGTCAAAGCGGCACGGGTATCCCCGGTAGCGGCGTTGTCCGACGCTCCCCCCAGCAACGGAGCCCGCTCGCTGCGGACACGGACGATCACCGGATCCGTCACCACGTTCGTCGCCGTCGGCATGCTGACAGTCGGCCTGGTCGCCAAGGCAGGGTTCATCTACGTGGCGGCTGGAGCGGGACTGGTGTTCCTGGGAGTGGCAGTGCTGGCCCCCATGGCGGCGCGGCCCCTCGCCGAGCTACTCGGTCGACCCATCATGTTGCTGTCCGGTGTATCGGGCAAGCTCGCCAAGGAGAACACCAGGCGCAAGCCGCGTCGCACGGCATCCACCGCGGCGGCGTTGATGATCGGCATCGCTCTGGTCAGCTTCGTGTCGATCTTTGCGGCCAGTGTCAAGTCGTCCGTCGAAGAGACCGTGGCGGAGTCGTTCTCTATCGACCTGGCGATTCAGCCGACGGTCCTTGGCGATCCCTCCGACCCCGAGAGCCACAGCGGTTTCCCCGCCGAGTTCACCGATCAGCTGCGACAACTTCCCGAGCTTGGTGTTGTCTCGGCGGGCCGCTTCGGATTGGCCAGGATCGACGGCGACGTGGAGGGTCTGGTGGCTATCGAGCCCGAGACCATCGAAGCGGTGTACACGCTGGACCCGTCACAAGATGCCCTCGAGAAGGCGTCCGATGGTGGCCTGCTGGTCTCAGAACGGAAGCTCGACGAACAAGGGTGGAAGGTCGGACAGACCATCCAGATCGAGTTCGCTGAAACCGGCGTCCAATCCATCGCCATCGATGGAACCTTCCGTGGAGAGAACCTCGGCGCATACCTGATCAGCGTGGCGACATATGACGCCAACTTCACGTCCAACGTCGACAGTTTCGCCTATGTCACATACGGCGAAGGCATAGACGACACCGTCGGTCGGGCCGCAGTCGACGCCATTGCAGCCAACTATCCATCGGTGGGAATTCAGGACAAGGACCAGGCCGCCGCTGCCGCCAAGGCATCGATCGACCAGCTGCTAGCCATGTTCTGGGGACTCCTCGGCATCGCCATCGTGATCGCCGTCATGGGCATCACCAACACCCTGGCGCTCTCGATTGCCGAGCGGACCCGTGAGGTCGGATTGCTGCGAGCCGTCGGCATGTCCCGACGCCAGGTGCGCTCCATGATTCGCTGGGAGGCGCTGATCGTGTCCCTCTTCGGAGCGACCCTCGGCATCGGCCTGGGAGTTCTCCTGGGCTGGTCGGTCACCCGGGCGCTCGGAGACATCGGCCTCAAGGGCATGACCATCCCTGGCGGACAGATTGTCACCTACGTCATCCTCGCCGGCCTCGCCGGCGTGCTCGCCGCCGCCTGGCCGGCCCGCAGCGCAGCCCGGATGAACGTGCTGGAGGCGATCAACCACGAATAGCGCAAGCACTCGCCACCCGGAGGGCCCTCAGATCGAAACGCCTGGGGGCTCCGTCGCGGGGGCATGGCCGGAACCTACGACCTTCGGGTTATGAGTCAGATGATGCGATCGCACGAACTGCCTCTACCCGTTCGCCGGGGGGAGCGGCATACTTGGAGTTGGGTCGCCGAAAATGAAGGCGACGCCGTCGGAGAAGCGCCTGCCTGTCTGGCTGGCCCGGACCATCGGTCCCGCGAGGTTCGATAGACGCAGGTACGGGCACAGATCGCGGGGTGATCTTGATGCTCCTAACCGGTCAGGGTTAGGTGGTCGTGCCTCGCCAACGATGGTGCCTGAGACGGTTCACGCTGTCGACGGATGTGTGGCAGTCCACCGCTTGGTAGCGCCGATGGGGTTGCAGCCGACCTGCATGTGTCTGAGATCGCGGATCGAGTTGATGGCGGCCATCCCGCTGGTGCCTTCAGATACACGAGTGGTCCGACACGTGTCAGAAGCGACGATCCATATCGTCATAGGGATTGCATGAAGGTGATCGTGATTATCGCCATTGACAGGGAAGCGGAGACTTCGCTCAGAATCATGGTCCAAGTGCGAGTGAGATGCGTGCCTCCGAGAAGGCCAACACGGATCCGCTCGGTAGTTCCCTTGCTGGTCATGTCAAGAAGGTACGCATATGCAACAAGCACCGCCATGAGATGCAGAGCGATGGCTAGGAAAAGCCACATCCCTTTCACGTCTGATGGCCCCGTCTCGGCAAGGATGCTTATTCCAATTACTTCACCGGTGAATAGGACGGAGGTCGCCTTGATGGCGTCGACAAATGCCTTGGCGACTTCCTTCTCCGCCTCGAGGAGTTCGCTCTTCTCCATCCCTGCTCCCTTCGCAATTCAGCTTCGCTCTACGGTGCCTGCCGTCAATCGTACCTATGCCGCCCACCCCGTCCTCCAAGCGCTCCGAGTTCGTGAACCGATCCCAGGTTCGTCGTGGTTCTTAGGGCGGTTCGTGGCGCGGCCGCGACTCGAACGCGCGACTTTCGCGGCCATTGAGTTAGAACGTGGAAAGCGGAATGGTGACAACTCCGTCCGTGGAGGCCCCGATGGACGGTCCCTCAGGCGCCTGATCTGACCATCCCCTCGACCGTCTACCTCCCGGACCGATTCGTTCGACACAGGCCCAACGCGAGACTCTTGCGAGCGCCTTGCTGCACCAATCGCAACTCGAATCTCCATGTTGAGCCAAGCGCCGATACCGAGGAAGCGAGAGACCTACCAGTCAGTTGAAGGGCCGCCCGGGAGGGAGTGGACTCCGGACCGGCGTTTGGCACCACCCGCGTCAGCGGTGCCCCTTCTTGGACTTGACGGTCTGAACATACGTCGTATTCGGAGAGCGACTCACAGTCTTCT
>Ga0307423_1001697_pt1 | contig 13029 bp, 10 predicted proteins | sample SalMarWE160310MG_FD_202154 | JGI IMG/M metagenome (GOLD analysis project Ga0307423, IMG submission 202154) | Salt marsh sediment microbial communities from the Plum Island Ecosystem LTER, Massachusetts, United States - WE1603-10 | ecosystem: Environmental > Aquatic > Marine > Intertidal zone >...
CTGTCTGGTCAACGGATGCGCCTTACCGGGAGACCAAAGACAGGGTCCTTTCATTGCAGGGCAATGGGGTTCTGGCCGTCGATATGGAGTTATCCGCGTTGCTGACGGTGGGGCGATTTCGGCGCATCGATGTAGGCGCCCTTCTTCTGGTCTCAGATGAACTGGGGACCCTCCGCTGGCGGCACGGTTTTTCAACTGCGAGATTTAAGGAATCGCGACAGATTGCTGCAGAGATTTTGTGTGCAGCGTGCGTGACACTATCATCGCGAACTGAAGGTCATGATAAAGGATAACGTTGAAAAAAGGGCGGCCGAGCTGAGACGGATGCTGCGCCGGCACAATTTCCTTTACTATGTGCTGGACCAGCCGGAGATCTCCGACGCCGAATACGATCGCCTCATGGGGGAACTCACCGCGCTTGAGGCCAGATATCCTGACCTCGTCGTGCCTGATTCTCCCACCCAGCGGGTAGGGGCACCCCCCCTTGAAAAGTTTGAGACGACGACGCATACCATCCCCATGCTAAGCCTGGAAAACGCTTTCAGCGACGAAGACACGCTGGCCTTTGACCGGAGGGTCCGCCGTTTTCTGAACACGGATGTTCCCCTCCTTTACACGGCGGAACCCAAAATGGATGGGGTGGCCGTGGAACTCGTCTACGAAAATGGCGTCCTTGTTGAGGGGTCTACCCGGGGTGATGGATATACCGGGGAACGCATTACCCCGAATATTCGGACCATCAAGACAGTGCCCCTGGCACTGTTCAATACGTCTTCCCAGGCGTCACCCGGCCGTCTTGAAGTGAGAGGGGAGGTGTTTATTCCGGTTGATGACTTCAAGAAACTCAATGAAGAGCGACTGGACCAGGGCGAAGCACCCTTTGCCAATCCACGAAATGCCGCTGCAGGATCTCTCAGACAGCTCGATTCCAGGGTCACGGCGCAGCGCCCTCTGGATATATTCTGCTATGGCGTCGGCACCGTGACCGATCTGGAATTCGAGTCCCACTGGGAAATTCTTGAACAGCTTAAAGCCATGGGTTTTCGAGTCAACCCGGATATTCGACCCCGGGTTAAGATTGACGAGGTCCTGTCATACTACTGTGATCTGCTCAGCCGGCGCCATCAATTCCCTTATGAGATGGATGGGATTGTCATCAAGGTGGATGATCTGGCCCTGCAGAGGCGGCTGGGGGAAAAGTCGAGAAGTCCGAGATGGGCCCTGGCGTTCAAGTTTCCACCCACACAGGAGACGACCCGGGTCCTTGACATCGACGTTCAGGTGGGGCGGACCGGGGCGGTGACGCCCGTGGCGCATCTGGAGCCGATCTCGGTGGGGGGCGTGACGGTGAGCCGGGCCACGCTGCATAATGAGGATGAAATCAAAAAGAAAGATATCCGCATCGGAGACACCGTGCTGATCCAGCGGGCAGGCGATGTCATTCCCGAGGTCGTCAAGGTGATTACGAGCAAGCGCTCCGGCGCTGAGAAGCCCTTCCGGATGCCGGCGGTTTGTCCGGTATGCAGCGCCCAAGTCGTTCGCCTGGAAAATGAGGCGGCCTGGCGGTGCGTCAACGCCAATTGCCCTGCCCAGCTCAAGGAGCAGATTCGACATTTTGGCTCAAAGGGCGCTTTTGACATCGACGGGCTCGGGGAGAAGTTGGTGGGCCAGATGGTGGATACCGGATTGCTGGCGTCTTATGCGGACCTGTTTTTCCTGGACAAAGAGACCGTGGCGGATCTTGAACGGATGGGGGGAAAATCGGCCCGGAATCTGATCGACGCCATCGCCGGGAGTAAACGAATTACCCTGGCCCGATTTGTCTACGCCCTGGGGATCCGGCACGTGGGTGAGCATATCGCCCAAGTGCTGGCGAGGCGGTTCAAGACGCTGGAAGCCTTGATGTCTGCAACCGGCGACGACCTCATGGTGGTGGACGCCATCGGCCCTCAGGTCTCCGAGAGCGTGATCGCCTTCTTCCGCAATCCTGAGAACCAGCAAAATGTTGAACGGATGCTCGTGGATGGTGGTGTGACCCTCGAAGGAGAGGCGACAGCGGCGCATCAACCTCTGGCCGGGAAAACCTTTGTTCTGACCGGCACGATGGCTTCCATGACGAGGGTTGAAGCCAAGGCCCGCATTGAAAGCCTGGGCGGCAAGGTGGCCGGTTCCGTAAGTCGAAGCACCTCGTACGTGGCGACCGGCAACGATCCGGGATCCAAGCTCATCAAAGCTCAAGAACTCCGGGTACCGATTCTTTCCGAACAGGAACTCCTGGAGATGCTAAAACAGGGAGGATCATGAAAAGGCTAAGAGCGCACGTGATCATTGACGGACGGGTTCAGGGGGTCTGTTTCAGAATGGATACCAGACAGGAAGCCATACGACGGGGCCTCTCGGGGTGGGTGAGGAACTTGCGGGACGGCACCGTGGAGGCGGTGTTTGAAGGAGAAGAAAACGACGTCAAGGGCATGCTGAAATGGTGCGAGAGAGGACCGTCTCTCGCCCGCGTGAGCAATGTCTCCCTAATATGGGAGGCCCCCACCGGCGAGTTTGACAGCTTCAAGGTGACGTATGCATGAGGAAAGGTTGGTTCTCACCCGATGCTTTTTTTGTCTAACCGATCAACGGGTCGCGGAATCAATCTCGGCCGAACAGTAATTTCCCTACAAACGACAGTCGACTCGGATGAGAACCAATCCTGAAATCTGACGGAAGGGCTCGGGCTCTACAAGGCGGCCTTGAGTGCTTTGCCAGGCTTGAACCTTACCGAATTAGAAGCCTTGATCTTGATGGCCGCCCCTGTCTGGGGATTTCTTCCCTTGCGGGCTTTGCGCCGCACCTTTTGAAACGTTCCGAAGCCGACTAAGGTTACCTTGCCTTCCTTCTTTTTCAGGGCCTTGGTCACGCCATCTACAAAGGAATTTAGCGCTGCCCCGGCGGCTGCCTTGGAAATACCAGCATCCTTGGCCATCTTTTCCACGATGTCTGCCTTCGTCATAATTGCTTTCCTCCCTTTTGCCTTGAAGTTCCTGCCAGTCCCTCTATATCCTCGTGTTATAAGGATTTCCCTTTACATGAATAGGATTTCCCCTTACCTGGATAAAATCGACATGTCAACCTCTAATTGCGGCTTTACACACTTTTTTTTGTCCACAGAACAAGAACCCGCCTTGGTTTCCGATTGTGACCGCCGTTTCTTGGTCAGGTGACAAGCGATTTGGCCGCTCCTTCGTCATGAAATCCCGTAAAGCTTCATTTTGGCGAGGAGGGTAGGGTGGCTTATTTCGAGAAGCCGGGCAGCCCGTGTTCGATTATTATCGGTCTCAAGAAGGGCCTTTTGCATCAGCGTCTTTTCCATGGCCGCGGTGTTCGCTTTAATAGAAAAGCTGTCAACCGGCAACGTTCCATGGGTTGAGGCCGTGCCGGCGCGCACCTCATCGGGGAGTTCATTGCGGCAGATCTCGAGTCGCTCCGTCAAGACCATGGTGCGTTCGATCACATTCTCGAGTTCTCTCACATTGCCCGGCCACGGGTAGTCCATCAGGCTCTGGAGGGCATCGGGTCGAATCCCGCGGATCTCCTTGTGGAGCCGTTTTCCGAGTTTCTCGATGAAATGGTTGGCCAGAAGCGGAATATCTTCCTTGCGCTCTCGTAGTGTGGGCACCCTTATGGAGAGCACGTTAATTCGGTAGAACAGGTCATCTCTAAAACTCCCGTCCTGCACCGCCTGGGCCAGATCGAGGGCCGTGGCTGCAACAATTCGCACATCAACCTTTGAAGAATGCGTACTGCCCACAGGCCGAACCAACTCATCTTGCAGAACCCGTAACAGCTTCACCTGAAGGCTCAGGGGCAGTTCCCCAATCTCGTCCAGAAATAGGGTGCCGCCGGTTGCCTCTTGAACCAGCCCCTTTTTATCTTTGCTTGCGTCAGTGAAGGCGCCCCGGACGTGACCGAACAGTTCGCTCTCGAGCAGGTTTTCAGGCAACCCCCCGCAGTTGATGGCAACCATGGGCTTATGCTTCCGCTGCCCGTTATAGTGGATGGCCCTCGCGATCAATTCCTTGCCTGTTCCGCTTTCACCCGTGATGAGAACCGTTGTTTTGTATTCTGCGATTTTCCGGATGGTGTCGAAGATCTTGTGCATGGACTGACTCTTGGCAATGATGTTCTGGAATGAAAAGGTTCTTTCAACGACGTCCCGCAACCTGATATTCTCTTGGCGCAACCGGTTTCGTTCTTCAATTTGAGCCAGCTTGAGGAGAATCTCATCAGGTTTGAACGGTTTGGAAATGTAGTCTGCGGCGCCCAGTTTCATGGCATCAACGGCCGTATCAATCGTCCCATACGCTGACATCACAACGATTGGGACATCCAGGCTGCGGGCGGCTGCGCTTTTCAGGAAGGCGAGACCATCCATTTTCGGCATGCGCAAATCACACAGAATCACATCAAAGGCAGTGGTTTCGGTCAGAGAAAGGGCTTCCTTGCCATCGGCCGCAGAACTGACCGCGTACCCCGCTTTTCCCAGGACCAGCGTCAGCATGTGCCGCAAATTTTCTTCGTCATCAATGACCAGGATATTCTTAGACATGGCTGGACGTCCCTTAAGTGAAGAATCCAGGCCCAACCGACCCACCGTCGTGTGGCCCCAGAGGCGGCTCGCAGGGTTGTTGTCTCCCCGCGGAAGGCGGGAACCGGCTAGAACAGGGCCTTGCTGAAGGCGTCCGCGTCAAAGTCTTGCAAGTCCTCGATTCCTTCCCCTATCCCGATATACTGGATGGGCACCTGGAGGCTGTGACATATGCCGGCCACAATACCCCCCTTGGCCGTGCCGTCGAGTTTTGTCAGGATAATCCCCGTGATGTCTATGGCTTCATGAAAGAGCTGTGCCTGTGATATGGCGTTTTGTCCGGTCGTGGCATCCAGAACGAGTAAAACCTCATGGGGTGCGTCCGGGAGCAGCCGGGCGACGGTCCGGCGGATCTTCTTGAGCTGTTCCATGAGATTCACCTGGGTATGAAGGCGGCCCGCGGTGTCGATGATGACCACGTCCACACCCCGTGACGCGGCCGCCTGAATGCCGTCATAAGCCACCGCGGACGGATCGGCCTTTCCTTTGTGCCGAATCACTTCGGCACCCACCCGGTCGCCCCAGATCTCCAGCTGCTCCGCAGCGGCCGCCCTGAAGGTATCCGCCCCAACGAGCAGAACACGCTGCCCTTTCTTGATGTAACGATCCGATAGTTTCCCGATGGTGGTTGTCTTGCCGACACCATTGACCCCCACAACCATGATCACGTGGGGTTTTGTGCGCGGCGTCGGTGCGGGCCGCCCGCTCGAGACGTCGAGGAACTTGCAAATTTCTTCCTGAAGGGCCTGTTTGAGTTGACCGGCCTCTTGCAGTTCTTTTTTGTCAACCCGGTCCCTGACCGTTTCAATAAGATCCAGCGTGGTCTGGACGCCAATGTCTGACGTGATGAGGATCTCCTCCAACTCTTCGAGCAACGCTTCGTCGATTTCTTTCTTGCCGATGAGGAGATTGTCTATGCGGTCGGAAAAGGCCTTGCGGGTTTTGGAAAGCCGATTTCTGAGTCTGGAAAAAAAACTGGCCTGTTCCTGTTCCGGGGGTGCAGGGGCTTCTTCCTGCGGCTCAGGGACCTGATCCTGATCGTCCGCATCCGGTCCTGCCCGAACAGATTCCTTTTTCTTTCTAAACCATTTTAGAGCCATTAATTTGACAGGTTGATGGAAACGAGTTTCGAAATGCCCTTGTCTTCCATGGTCACGCCAAACAGCGCGTCTGCAAGCTCCATCGTCGTCTTGTTGTGCGTCACCACAATAACCTGGGAGTCCCTCCCGATCTGCCTGAGCAGGTCGTTAAATCGATGGGTATTCACGTCGTCCAGCGGGGCGTCTATCTCGTCAAACACACAAAAGGCGGTCGGCTTGATGAGAAAAAGCGAAAAGACGAGGGAAATCGCGGAGAGGGCCTTTTCCCCACCGGAAAGCAGACTCATGCGGGTCAACTTTTTCCCCGGGGGTTGCACGAAATACGACACGCCCGACTCAAGGGGCCTTTTGGGGTCCGTGAGGACCAGTTTGGCCGCGCCGCCCTGAAATAACAGGGGAAAGACTTCCTGCAGTTTTTCGTTGACCGCCTTGAAGGTTCTCATGAACTGCCTCAGGGATCTGCGATTGATCTTCCGAATGACTCGGCGGAGGTCGTCTATGGCTTTGATCAGGTCATCATGCTGCTCGGTGAGAAACTGGTGTCTTTCCTTCAAAGCCTCATATTCCTGAATGGCAGCAAGGTTCACATCGCCGATTCTAGCCATATATTCGCGATATCGCACCAGGGCCTGTTCCATCTCTTCCACGGAAAGCGTCTTGCCGTCGTCCTGACCATCAAGGCGTTCAATGTCCCGGTGATAAGTCTCGCGAATACGATTTTCCAGGTGTTCGCAGCGCATCCGCCTTTCGGTTTGCTTGAGTTCAAGTTGCTGGATCTTTTGAACCACCTGCTGCTGTGCGCTGCCGATGTCGGAAAGGGCCCGTTCGTTTTCTTCCACCATGGTCTCAATGGCCTGGTATTCTGTTTCCATCCCGGCCAAGATCTTTTGCGCGGTTTCAAGCTCTGCATAGCGGCGGGCCATGCCGTCCCGGTTTTCTTCCAGCCGCCGCGCCACGGCAACGATATCTTCTTCTTTCTGCGTCCGCTGTTTAATGAGGTTTTCCAGCTTGCGAAGCCGCTCGTCTTGAAAACTGCTCATTCGTTGGAGCGTGTTCTGGACATGATCGTGTTTCGCCTGTAACCGCGTCAGATCGAGCCTGAGGCCCATCAGCGTTTGGCTGACCGATTCCAGCACGGCGGAAACCTCTTTGATCTCCTGGCGGGTGTCCGCAATGGCTGATTCCGCCAGTTCCATCTCTCGCAGGAGCTCGACCAGGGCGCCCTCATGCTTGGTCACTTCCCCGGCCAGGTCTGTTTCCTCACCCCGGATCTGTTCCGCCTCAAGGTCCAGGATTCTTATCCTGTGCTGACAGTGCTTGAGCTCTTCACCCAGCCTGTAAAGCTCTTTTTCAAGGCTCATTTCCTCCTGCTGCTTTGTTTGCTTGCCCTGTCTGGCTTTTTGCATCTGGATTTCGAGTTCTATCGTTTCAGCTTCCAGCCATTCCTGTGCGGATCTGGCCTCGACGCCTGAGGCTTCCAGCTTTGAGAGCTCTTTCCCCAATTCCCTGATTTCTTTTTTCTTGCTCAGAATGCCCGCTGCTTCCTTGTCTCGACTGCCGCCCATGAGGACGCCGTGAGCGCAAACACGGTCTCCCTGTCGCGTCACGATCGTGTGACTGAATCCGTTTTTGTTCCAAAGCGCCAGGGCGGCGCGAAGGTCCTCGGCAAGCACCACGTGTCCCACAAGATGTGAAATTAAGTCCTCGAAACCTTCTTTGACTTTTATGTGATCCGAGAGCAGAGGATGGGTTGCAGGCAAACTTGCACGGAAACGGTCCGTATGGATATCGATGACCGGTTTCACCCCCTTCATGGGGACGAACCCGCCCCGCCCGGCTGATTGGGCGCGAAGATAGTCGATGGCAGCCACACCGCCTTCCTGATCCGTCACGATGACATATTGGAGGGTGTCGCCCAGGGCCACCTCCACGGCCTCCTCGTAAGAGGGATCGACTTCGATCACGTCCGCCACAAGGCCGTGAACCGGCGCGTCTTGTCGATTCCTCCAGTCTTTCATGATGGAGCGAATGCCGCCCTTGTACCACTCGTAGTTTTCATCCATCTTTTTGAGGGCTGCATGCCGGGATCGGATCTTTTGCTTCTCGGCTTCCAGGCTCTGGACCTCGCGCACCTGCTCTGCAAGGGCGGCCCGTTTGTCTTGAAGCGCTTCGTTTGATGATTCAATCCTTTCCGTGAGCGCTTCGAGGTCCTTTTGCAGGTCCTCAAGGGCCGAACGGGTCTTGGAGAGCTTTCGTTCAAGGCCGGCACGTTCTTGTTCCGTGTGGGTCCTTTCCTTCTCGTTTTGCTCAAGACGCCTTGCAAGGGACGCCTTGGTCTGGGACGTGTTCTGCAGGGTGTTCTGGAAGGCGGCTTTTCGCGTTGCCAGGTTCATCAGTTCAGCTTTTTTCACTTCAAGGGTTTGATTCAACGCCTCGATGCGATCTTTCAGGGCGCGCTCCGCAGGTTCTTCTTTCCTGACGGTCTCACGGGCGGTTTCTATTTCCAGCTGCACCGCCGACGCACTCTCTTCCAGCTTTCGACATTCCTGGTGGACTTCCCGGTCCTTCTCCTCAATTTCCTGGATTTCAGCCTTGAGTTGTTCCGCCTCATTTCCCAAACGGTCAAGATCTTTCTTGCCGTATTCAATATCTCCTTCGAGTTTGTCTAAGGTGCGCTGGAGTTGGTACGTTGCCGCTTTGTATTCAGACGTCTGCTGATGCTTGGCCGCCCGGTCCTGTTTTATCTTTTCCAGGGCGGCATCCAGCTTTGCCAGCTGGGAGCCGTGCTGCAAATCCGTATCCCGCAAAGACTGGACCAGAGTCTCGGTTTCCTGTATTTCCCTGCGAATAACCTCATAGTGATGACTCGCCAGGGCCACTTCGTGGCGCTCGACTTCCGCCTGATAGTGCTTATATCGTTCTGCTTTCCGGGCCTGACGTTTCAGGCTGTTCATCTGGCGCTTGACTTCGGTGAGCACATCGTTCACCCGAAGCAGATTCTGCATGGTTCGCTCTATCTTCCGAAGGGCTTCGTTTCTCCTGTTCTTATACCGGGTCGTTCCGGCTGCCTCTTCCACGAAGAAGCGGCGCTCATCCGGGCCGGCATCTATCAGGCCGCTGATCTTGCCCTGCTCAATAATGGCGTACGTTCTGGCCCCGACCCCGCTGCCCATCAACAGGTCCTGAATATCTTTCAACCGGCACGGCTGCTTATTGATGAAGTAGCCGCTTTCGCCCGACCGGAACAGACGCCGGGCCACCGTGATTTCCGAGAACTCGCGATATTGTTCGGGGGTGTTGCCGTTGTCATTGATCAGTGTAAGGCTGACTTCAGCCATATTCAGCGAGGGTCGTTTTTCCGTCCCGGAGAAAATAATATCCTCCATGGCTTTTCCGCGGAGCATTTTGACGCTTTGCTCCCCCATGACCCAACGCATGGCGTCGATGATGTTGCTTTTGCCGCACCCGTTGGGACCGACCACCGCGGATATCCCCTCTGGAAACAACACCGCTGTCTTGTCTACGAAAGACTTAAACCCGGTGACCTCCAGCTGTTTGATTTTCATGGCCGTTGCCCCCTCCTGGGCATCTTTGAATTTATCCCCCCCTTAAAGAGAGATATTTCTAACAAAGAGACAGCGGTTTGTAAAGAAAAAAGTACCATAAAATGTATGCGTATCCAATGAGAGATACAACATATTGGGTATTAAAGGGCGTCCGGGGTCTGCACCCGGTTGAACCAGACCGAACCATAAACCCCTTGTCAATCTGGCCAACTCATAGTATTTTTACATACTCTAACAGATTGCACCCAATACGCACAAGAACCGGCTTATTTTATCATGTTCAACTTTCGTTTTGGAAGGCGGCTTGCCGTGGCTGAGGAAACGTATGATTTTCCACCCTTCCGCCCCCCGAGCGAAGCCGACAGCCTCCTTTTGAGGCTGACCCGGGGGTGTCCCTGGAACCGGTGCGCCTTTTGTCCCATGTATAAGGACATGAAATTCGAGAAACGGCCGGTCGAGGCCGTGAAAAGAGATATCGATACGGCGAAGGCGTATACGGGGGGCCGCGTGGAAACCGTGTTCATCGGGGATTCGGATAGTCTTGTCATCGGCACGGAGGAGATCTGCGAGGTTCTCGAACATCTCCAGCACACGTTCCCCTGCCTCGACCGGGTGACGAGTTATGCACGCGCTTCGAGCCTCAAGAAGAAATCGGTGGAAAGTCTGGCGGGCATAAGATCGGCGGGCCTGACGCGTCTTCACATGGGCCTCGAGACCGGAAACGCCCGATTGCTGAAGCGGTTCCAAAAAGGGGCCGGACCCGGGACCATGATCCAGGGCGCCGCCAAGGCCGGGAAAGCCGGTTTTGAGGTTTCTCTTTATGTGCTTCTGGGGATGGGTGGTGAAGACGACTGGAAGGAGCACGCCCGGGATACGGCCCGGGTGCTCAATGCAATCGATCCTGATTTCATCCGACTTAGAACCCTGACACCCCTGCCCGGGACCCCGGTCTTTGAATGGATGGAGAAGGGGACCTTCCGAATGGCGACCCCCAAGACCATTCTCATGGAGCAGAGGACGCTGATCGAGGGGCTCTCGGTGACCTCTCAATATCTCTCTGACCATGTGACGAACTACGCACCCGTCGATGGCCGGCTCCCTGAGGACAAGGAAAAGATGATCGGCCTGATTGACACGGCCCTGGAGCGGCTCAGAGAGGATCAGGACTACCAGGCTGAGCTGGAGCGTAAACGATACCTGAGAAGCTTGTAAGTAACGAATTTGGCCCCATGGAAGGCCGTTTAACGTCCTTCCCAGCACTGCTATTTCCATCCACGCCCATCAAAGCCTGCTATGCAGGGAAGGCCTTGGCTTCTCAGGTATAGGTGAAATGTCATGCCCCTTTATGAATTTGAGTGTGAAACCTGTAATGCTTTTTTTGAGGAGATTGTCCGCATCGAGGGGGCGCCCCCGCCTTGCCCCGCGTGCGGGAGCCTGGCGTGCCGGAAATTGATCACCGCCCCGGCCATTCACCTCAAGGGCGATCAGGCCACGCCGCGCATCGAAAAACGGGTCAAGGACTATCTAAAGGACGGCAAGGTGTCGGATGCAGTGCGCTTTGCCGACAAGGCCGCCTCCATGGTGAAATCCGACAAAGTCAAGCGGATCGCCGATAAGTTGCACCGGAAGACCGGCAAGTAGGGTTGGGGGCCAAAAGTCACCCTCTCAAGTTTCCCGCCCTGTAACCTCCCTAAACCCACGATCCTGACACATACGGGTTCGTTTCTGATCTGAATTGCGGGTCTTTAAGTTTTGGCGCCTTTTCCTTCGGATTTGTCCTCTTCCACGGTTGCTTTGTGCTTGGTCCCGCACATAGGACAAAGAATATCGATCTCTTTTTCATCTCCAATGAATTTTTCCCGCATGACTTCGGGGCTGATATTGGTGAAGGTCCCACAGCCGGCGCATGCCGGGCATGCAGATCTCACTATGAATCTCTTCTTTGACTTTGACATTTTAATCCTCCTGCGTTGGTCGGACTACTTTTTCCCCCGGATATTCCGCTCCTGCAAAACGTGTCGAAGGGCTCCCAATCCTTCTTATTTTTACTCCTGTTAGGGAGGTGTGTCAAGCCCTGGCGCCGGTATTTCCTGTGCTATCAATAGGCGTCTCCAATACACCATTCTCCCTTCCCCGGAGGCCCTTGGCCGAACAAAAGCCGTGCGCTGTCACGAGCGGTTCACGGGCCCTGAAGAGACGGGGTCTCTGAGAGAGTTCTGGCATAAAAGTTGCTCTGCTTGAATTCTAATATGTTCTTGACCCTAAGGTTGCAAAAGTGGGGTCCACCCCGTGCCATGAAAAGACACGGGTCAAGAAAACCTTCCACAGGAAACAAATGCAGATCGGAGGTCCACCGTGAGACACGGGAAATGGTTGTTTTTTTCATTGCTCATTTGGGCATGTTCCGCTGTGGCACAGGCACAGGAGATGGGATGGATTCCCATGGAGAAGACGCTTTATAAAAGCTACCAGAAGGAGGAGAGCTATTTCAGAAGTGACGCCTATCGTGGAATAATGAGTGAACTGCCCGACAGCTGGGATTGGCGCAATGACGGAGCCGTGACAGGGGCGAAAGACCAGGCCAGCTGCGGTTCGTGCTGGGCCTTTGCAGGCACAGGAGCATTAGAGTCTCATATTATCATTGAATATGGAGAAGAACTTGATCTCTCCGAACAAATGCTCGTGTCTTGCTATGGCTCGCCGAAAAATTTCGGATGTAACGGGGGGTTTCTTGACGGCATCCTTCTTTACCAAACCAAATCCCCGCGGTCAGAGGATTGTTATCCTTACGGGGATGGGGACTTTTTCCAAATTCATGGGAATAGTCCCCCTTTTTCGGACATGGCCTGCAACCAGACATGTCCTCCCATCTGTTACAGAGTGGGTGGCTTTTACACGGTTGATGCAAGCAAGCCCGAGAGAGTCAAGGGATCGATCCAGCAGGATGGGCCCTGCATGATTGCCTTTCTGGTGTACGAGGATTTCATGACCTATTGGAAGAGCCCTCTTGGAACATCCCCATGGACCGATGGCGTCTATTACCATGCGTCCGGGGAACTCCTGGGCGGGCATGCCGTTGTTGCGTTTGGCTGGGACGATTCAACAGATAGCTACACCTGCAAGAACAGTTGGGGGGAAAGCGGCCCCTTTGGAGACGGGTCCTTCAAGATGGCCGACGGGGAAATCGAAGAGGCAGCGAACTTCAAGATTCTGAGAGGCGATTGTGCGGGTTACGACATTAACCTTAAGTCCTTGCGAACCCGAATCAACAGACCGAAGCTCGGAAGAGCCGGAACTCAGGAGGAGAGACAGTGGGCATGGCGGGTTTCGACTCCCTTTTCAGAACGCATAGGCGGCGGGTATTGGTATTCTGCCATCGAATACCCGTCAGGCGACACGGTCATCGTGCCCGAACCCATTCCCAACGGCGAATATCTCACGTGGGAGCCCTCCACGAAAGTGATTGTCAAGCGAAACGAAATTGACTGGGGCGCTGCCGCGTGGGTGAATCTCGAATCGTGGATCATAGACACTGAAGGGGTGGAATCGGAACATCAAACGAGAACAGTTCGCAAGTAAGGGCACGGCGTGCCGTACCCCCTACAACCTTGCCAGGCGGCTCGGGATAGACCCTCCGGCCGTCGGGTGCTCCGTTGAAAGGGGAGACGCCATCGTGCGCGAAAACGGATACCGGTTGATCAAATAGTTATTTGCTTTTTTACCAGCT
>Ga0307423_1001698_pt1 | contig 13021 bp, 10 predicted proteins | sample SalMarWE160310MG_FD_202154 | JGI IMG/M metagenome (GOLD analysis project Ga0307423, IMG submission 202154) | Salt marsh sediment microbial communities from the Plum Island Ecosystem LTER, Massachusetts, United States - WE1603-10 | ecosystem: Environmental > Aquatic > Marine > Intertidal zone >...
CTGCTTCAGCAGCCATGGTAAGGTCGCCCTCATTTTCACGATCTTCATCATCAACGAGAATGACCATACGTCCGGCTTTTATGTCTTTAATTGCATCTTCAATGGTTATTAATGGCATTTATATCTATAATCTCCTGACCCGGATAGAACCGGAATTATTTTTGGCTGAATCTTGAACAGGCAGTCTTAATGATTTTGTAAAAAGTCAATTCATCACGCTTGATGTTTTATGTATTAGGTTTTAGGTTATTATTTTACGTATTTTACATATACTTAAAGCTTAAATCGTTCGAAAAAAGGAAAACATGACTTTTTACGAAACCATAAATCTTGAAATATTAATATTGAAAAACTTTCTGTAATACGCCAATCAAACGAAACCGCTCTTTGCAAGAAACTCCATGTCTAAGGAGCTCCCGGCTTCTTTTTTCTTTTCATCATGGCGTTTGTCCCCGACAAAACGTTCAACATATTTTCCTATCATATCTGTTTCTATGTTAACAAGATCTCCGGCCTTTTTAAAGCCGATGGTCGTCAACTTTGCCGTATGGGGGATGATGCTGACGTCAAAACTATCATGGCCGCAATTGTTAATGGTCAGGCTGATACCATCCACTGCGACAGATCCTTTTTGAATCATATAATGTGAAATGAATTCAGGCACCTTAAAGGAAACAATGATCGCGTTTCCTATATTCTGTTTGAGCGTGACGGTTCCAATTCCATCGATATGCCCTGAAACGAGGTGACCATCGATACGGTCAGAAAGGCGAAGAGCCCTTTCAAGGTTTACACGATCGCCAATCTTGGCACTTTTAAAAGTCGTCTTCGCAAGCGTTTCTGGTGAAACGTCGACCGTAAAACGTTTGTTATCGATCGTAATTACCGTCAAACAGGCTCCGCTGACACAAATGCTGTGTCCGATCTTGGTCTGTTCAAGAAAAAAATCCGCATCTACGGTCATGCGTTGTCCCTGACCTTCCATCCGAATTTCACGAATAGTTCCGAAGCCTTCTATGATTCCTGTAAACATAAGTCACAAAATTATCAAATCAAGTTTGTCTATCAAACAACCAAAGAAAAATCTGTTGAAATGTTGATATCACTCTTCATATTTTTTAATTTTAAACCTGAATTTTGAATGAATTGGAGGCTTTCATATGCAAGGCACTTAAGGACGAAGTCATAGTTGAACTATTGCGAGTCCTTAATAACGCAGCAGATGAAAGCCTCCGGCTCATGTAAAATTCAGGAAATATATCCTTCAACCATAATATCATCGCCGAATCGCCTAACACGAATATCCTTAACCGGAATACAATTATCCATTAAATCCGCACCAGGACCTTTACAGATGGGAATGCCGTCATCTCCTCCCAGAATTTTAGGCGCATAGAAAAATAGGACTTTATCCACGATTCCGGCGGATAGGGCTGAAGCGAAAACCCGGCCCCCGCCCTCGATAAGGAGGCTGGTGATGCCCAACGATCCCAAGAGATCCATAAGCCGGTCGAGGTCGATCAGACCATCGGATACCGGCGATTCAATAATCCGGACACCTTTCTTTTCTAATCTGGTCTTTTTATCACTTGAAACCAAAGGGCCGGTGATCAGCATCGTATCAGAATCCGAATGAAGCCGCAAGAGTTTAGCTTTTTCAGAAATTCGAAGGTGTGTATCGAGAATAATCCTGGTTGGATCCAGTTGTTTTGCATTGTTTGGAGGGGTCGTCAACCGAGTGGTCAAACTGGGGTTATCTTTCTTTACTGTATTTATACCCACCATAATGGCATCCACAGCATGCCGGAGTTGGTGGACAAACTGCCTTGATTCTTCGCCGGTAACCCATCTGGAATCCCCTGTTTTTGTTGCGATGCGACCGTCTAGAGTAGCTGCGCACTTAACAATGGTAAAGGGACGTTTTGTTCTGACATATTTTATAAAAATTTCATTGAGTCTTTTTGCCTGTTTTTCACAAACCCCCACCGTGATACTGATGCCGCAACTTTTTAAATAGTCTAACCCGCCACCCTTTACCCCGGGATTGGGATCATTCATTGCAGCGACAACCCGGCGGATACCGGAAGCGGCAATCTTGTCGGTACAGGGAGGTGTACGCCCCGTATGATTGCACGGTTCAAGTGTAACATAAAGGGTTGAGTTTTTCGCCAAAGCTCCGACATTATCAATGGCATTTACTTCAGCATGAGCATCTCCGGCAGCTTTATGATATCCTTTACCGACAACCTTTCCGTCTTTAACAATAACGGCACCCACCATCGGATTGGGCGAGGTGAAGCCCTCTCCTTTTTTCGCGAGATTAAGTGCCATCTGCATAAAACGTTTATCTTCTGTATATGTCAAAATGCTACGGGGGACCCAATCCCTGACGAATCCGAATGATTACGAATTCATCTTGACTAATGCTTGCTTAAAAGATTTTTTAGTTCAGAAACAAAATCATTGACATCTTTGAATTCCCTGTAAACCGAAGCAAACCTTACATAAGCAACATCATCTATTTCATGAAGTTTTACCATAATCTTTTCACCGATTTTGTGAGAAGGTATCTCTTTTTCTCCGGCTTCTCTGAGATCACGCTCCAGTTCATCGAGAAATTCGTCGATAATGTTAATGCTGATATCTCGTTTCTGGCAGGCCTTTTGGAGGCCCGAACGAACCTTTTCACGGGAAAAGACTTCACGACGCCCATCTTTTTTTACTATCATAACAGGAATTTCTTCAATATGTTCATAGGTAGTAAATCGCCTGCCACATATGATGCACTCCCTGCGTCTTCGAATGACGTTTCCATCTTTACTCAATCTAGAGTCAATCACTTTGTTGTCGATTTCTGCGCAAAATGGACACTTCATGAATCCCTCCCTGGTGCTATTCCGGATTTTTCATCGTCAACTCGGACGAGCCGGCATCGATCTTTATAATGTCGACCCCTGCTTCCGTCAACATTTCTTTGGACATGGAATCGGCATACCCGGATGCATAACAGATTCTTTTTATCCCTGCATTGATAATCATCTTGGCGCATATGGAGCACGGCAGGTTTGTGCAGAAAAGTGACGCACCTTTGATTGAGACACCATGATAGGCGGCCTGGATGATTGCATTCTGTTCAGCATGTATGCCGCGACATAGCTCATGATTTTTACCTGATGCGATATTCAGTTTCTCCCGCAGGCACCCTGCTTCAAGACAGTGTTTAATGTCGGTGGGTGCACCATTGTAACCTGTCGATAAGATTCTTTTATCTTTTACGACAATCGCTCCGACCGAACGTCGAAGGCATGTAGAACGCCTGGCAACAAGAAACGCAATATCCATAAAATAGGCTTCCCATGATGGACGGCCGCCTCCCAAAGTCATGTTATCCCACCTCTTTTTGCCAGCTGTAATACAGCGGGAACGCTTCACAAAGCTCAAATACTTTTTTCTTTGTTGTCGCAATAATTTTATCATCCGTGTGATTGTAAAGCACCTGGACGATAAGTTTTGCAATTGTCTCCATCTCGGGTGTTTTCATTCCCCTTGTGGTAATGGCGGGAGTCCCGATGCGAATGCCACTGGTAAGTGTCGGGCTGAGCGTTTCGAATGGTATGGAATTTTTGTTGACGGTAATCCCGGCACGCCCCAAGGCATCTTCAGCATCTTTGCCCGTAATTTTCAGATTCCTCAAATCAACGATCATCAAATGATTGTCGGTGCCGTCGGAAATGAGTTTGATACCGTTGTCCATCAGATGACCGGCGAGAGCCCGTGCATTTTTTACAGTATTTTTCTGGTAGGTCTTAAACGCCTCACTCAAAGCTTCCTTGAAAGCAACTGCTTTGGCGGCAATAACATGCATGAGTGGTCCGCCTTGGATACCGGGAAATATTTCTTTGTTTAATTTTGCACTGTAATCTGTCCTTGCCAAAATCAAGCCACCCCGGGGCCCTCTTAAGGTTTTGTGGGTTGTTGAAGTTATCACGTCTGAAAAAGGTATGGGAGACGGATGAAGCCCGGCTGCCACCAAGCCTGCGATATGGGCCATATCCACCATCAGATAGGCGTTTACCGACGCTGCGATTTTCGCAAAAGCATCAAAATCTATAATTCGAGGATACGCGCTTGCACCGGCAACAATCAGCTTTGGTCGGTGCTTATTTGCCAATCGTTCCAGTTCTTCATAGTCGATGGTGCCGGTATCCGCATTTACGCCATAATGAATAAAATGATAAAGTTTGCCTGAAAAACTTGCCGGGCTTCCATGGGTAAGGTGTCCACCGTGGGACAAACTCATCCCAAGAACCGTATCCCCGGGCTCTAACAAGGCAAAGTACACGGCCATGTTGGCCTGGGAGCCCGAATGGGGCTGAACATTGGCATACTCTGCATTGAATAATTTTTTTACTCGATCTACCGCTAGTTTTTCTGCAACATCAACAAATTCGCATCCCCCATAATAGCGTTTATCAGGATAACCCTCGGCATACTTATTGGTTAGAACACTCGCCTGAGTGGCCATCACTGCAGGACTGGCAATATTTTCGGATGCAATAAGCTCCAGCGTGTGTTTCTGCCGGTCAATCTCCATGGAAATTGCACGAGCGATTTCGGGATCTGCTTTTTCGATAAGTCTGAAGTTCAAATACCTGTCCCTTACTATTCCTTTAATTGTGAACTTGCAACTTTTCCGGCTTGTCCGACTTAGGTTATATCGGTAAAGTCCATATTTAGTGCCCGAACGAAAACTATGATTTTTAGTTAAGATCAAGGAAGACGAAAATTTTAGCCGCAGTAATACTGGTAGTATTTCTAGGATTAAAATTTAAGTCTGACACAGATATTGGCGAAAAGGACAGTTTTCGTTTAGGCACTATTTATCTGATCGAACTTTTCCAACCTTCGCTGATGTCGTCCACCGTCAAAAGGAGTTTCCAGCCAGACTTTCACAATCTCCATGGCAAGAATGTCTCCGATAACACGCCCCCCCAAAACCAGGATATTGGAATTGTTGTGTCGTCTGCTCATGATGGCGGAGAAAATATCGTTACACAACGCTGCCCTGACATGAGAAAACTTGTTGGCCACCATGGACATGCCGATCCCTGTACCACACAAGAGTATCCCTTGCCCGTTTTTTCCCGATGACACCATGGACGCAAGTTTGATCCCAACATCCGGATAATCCACCGAATCTTCGCTATAACAGCCGACATCATCAACTTCAATGGATCTTTCAATGAGAAATGCTTTGACTTTTTCTTTCAAAGCATATGCAGCATGGTCGCTGCCGATAACAATGGGTATTCTATTTTCAGCCATGATATAACTCTGCGTATTACACTTGAGGTGATAACATTCTTAAAAATGATAAAAATGATCTCGCATCGAGTAAAAAGAACGTTTTTTTTAAACGAACAAAATTATTCGACATCAACTACAGTGCGGCCCTTATATGTGCCGCAACCGGGGCATGCATGGTGTGGAAGCCTGGAATCACCGCACTGGGGACAACTGGTCAGTTTAGGGGCTGAGGTCTTTTGATGCGTCCGCCGTTTATTCCGCTTTGATTTTGATGTTTTGTGTTTTGGAAGTGCCATAGATAATCACCTAATTAATTGTTTTTATTTAAATACTTTAAAAAATGGGCCTCAATAAAGGTTGAAGTTTAACTAATTGAAATAATACGCATTGTCAAGATTTTTCATACATATTTATTTTAGCACTTAAAAACAAGGTATTACCTCTAAGTAAATTAACCAGGAGCTTCAGGTATGATTAAATTTTTGACTGGAAGCTGTCTGAGTGGATTAGGGATCGTTTTGAAAGAACCATAGGCGATTTAATTTTACGGATGAAAGCCCCTGTTAAAGCAGAAACTTTTATGAATTGCTCGGGCAGGTTCTTTCATTACGAGCCCTTATCCACGAGTTCTTTCAGCAAAAATTTAATTGTACCTGAAGCGGTAATGTTTTCAAAAAGCTAAAGTGCTACATTTTCTAAAACCTAAGTTGAGCGATTGTTGAGTTTGCCGGAGTCGCAAGGCATGAGACATGCAGCCGTAGTCTGCTACTGCAACTGTCTCATAACGCAGCAGATTCGGTAAACTCGGCAAACCCGAAGGGTTGCAAATTTTAAAAATAAAAATCAAGATAATTCATTAAAAATAAAATTTTTTATCCCCTTTTAAAATTTGAAACGCTCAGCGTAGGTTAAAGCTAATTCTGCATAAGCCTGAATGCAAGTCCGGACAGGCGTTTTTTAGGCTTATCGTTTTTTAAAGCAATTGTCAGGGCTTTTTTTGTGCCGATAATAATGACCAGATTCTTTCCCCGTGTAATGGCGGTGTATAATAGGTTTCTTTGAAGAAGAACATAATGCTGAACCATGATCGGTACGATGACGGCTGGATATTCGGACCCCTGTGATTTATGGACGGAAATGGCATATGCCAGGGAGACTTCATCTGTTTCCGTAAAATCGTAATCTACCGTCCTTCCATAGAAGTCCACCGAAAAGACATGTTCTTTTATATCTACAGCATTTATGGTACCGATATCTCCATTAAAAACATCTTTTTGATAGTTGTTTTTTAGATGCATGACCTTATCTCCAACTTTAAATGCTGTACCTGTTGTTTCAACCATCACCGGATTCGGGTTCAACACATTTTGTAAAACCTGATTGAGATGGGTTGTGCCGACAAGGCCTTTATGCATCGGTGTTAACACTTGAACATCTTGCATGGGATCAAAAGAGAACGTCTCGGGAATTATTGTTGTGCACAATTCAACAATGGCAGCAACAACCCTATTCGGATCATCTTGCTCCAAAAAGTAAAATTCTGAAAGCCCCTCCGAATCGTTCAGAGATCTTAGAACCGGCAACTCACCATTGCGAATTCTGTGAGCATTTAAAATGATGGGACTTTGATGCGCCTGTCTGAATATTTTTTTAAGATAAAAAACAGGAGCTTGAGCCGATTTTATGATGTCTGAGAGTACATTGCCGGGCCCGATGGACGGAAGCTGGAAAACGTCACCCACCAAAACCAATACAGCGGTCATGGGAACGGCATTTATCAGATGAAACATTAATAGCGTGTCCAACATGGATGCTTCATCAATAATCACGGCATCCGAATCAAGGGGATTATCTCTGTTTTTATTAAAGAATCCGTCTTGAAAATTAACCCCCAACAATCTGTGAATGGTTTTTGCCTCCCTTCGGGTCACCTCGGACAATCGCCTGGCTGCTCGACCGGTTGGGGCTGCAAGAAGCACCTTTTTCCCGAGCACTTCAAAGATGGCATTGATAGACCGTATCAACGTTGTTTTACCGGTTCCGGGTCCTCCGGTGATAATCGCAACCCGATGGGAAAGTATTTTTTCGAGGGCATCAACTTGTTCTTCAGAAAGCGCTATGGCCAATTTTTTTTGAACTTCCGCTGAAATACGTTCTGCATCGATTGAATGGGGTGCAATCGGGACGGACATCAGCGCTTTTAACCGGTTTGATATACTGTTTTCCGCCTCATGAAATTCTCTGAGATAAATGATTCTGTTTTCGGAAGAATCCAATGCATTTTCAATGACCAGTTCTTTCTCGGCGGCTAATGTCTCAATTGAATTTCGAATGATTTCAGTTTCCAACTGATAAAGACGCCGGCAATGTTCAAACAATTGATGTTCATAAGCAAAGACATGTCCTTCATTTGTGAACTGCTGCATCACGTGGATAATGCACGCCCTCACACGCGTTGGATCATCACTTGATACACCCAGATTCATAGCGATCCTGTCAGCCAAATAAAAACCGATACCCGGGATATCAACGGTCAGACGGTAAGGATCGTTGCGGATAACATCCACCGCATCTGTGCCGTATTGTTTAAGCATTTTTGCACAATAAGATGTTTTAAGGCCTGCATTTTGCAATAATTGCATCAGACCTCTTGCCGTATGATTGTATTTCCATGCATTGCATATCAATGCAGCTTTAGCTTCTCCGATGCCTTCAATTTCCAGAAGTTTTTCCGGATATTTTTCTATGATGTCAAAAACCTCGGATTTAAAATGGTTGACCATTTTATCGGCCGTTGAGGGTCCGATCCCTTTGACAATACCGGATTTTAGATATTTTTTGATGCCGTCAATGGTTGCAGGCAACGTTTCTTTGTAGGACTCAATCTTAAACTGCTGTCCGTATTTGGGATGGATTTCCCAGGTTCCTTCAATTTTAAGGAATTGACCGGCTTTGACAGCCGACATTGTGCCGACAATCGTAACGATACTATTGGTTTTACTGGTTTTTAATTTTGCGATAGTATAATAATTTTCGGCATTGAAGTAGGTAATTCTTTCCAGCTCTCCTTCAAGGATGGTTGTGGGGAGGGACTTGTTCATAGGGTTTACGAGTTGTCCGGCAACGCTGTTGGATGATTTCGGGTGACGATCCAGTTGACGGCTTCCAAAAGATTTTGAACAATAACATCCGGATAGATCATTTTTTCTTTTAATATTTTTTCAGCCATAACCCCATTGCCGGTTTTAACCAAAATCGCAGATCCGCATCCGGCATTCCGGGCACATTCTATGTCTTTTGAGCTGTCACCCACCATGATTGACGTTTCAAGGTCGATCTGGTATCTCTTTTTTGCCCTATAAATCAACCCGGGATTTGGTTTACGGCAGTCACACCTGTCTTCCGGTACATGGGGACAATAAAATATGTCTTTTATTTCACCGCCGTTCGATTGAACGGCCTTTTTCATCATGTCATGGATGAAATCAAGATCTTTTTTGGATACCATCTTGCGATGAATCACTGACTGGTTTGTAATGATAATGATGGGAAATCTATTCAGCGTCAACTGTTTTAATGCCTTAAAGCTGCCGGGGAGAAACTCAAATTCAGACCAGCTTTTAATGTAATCCGGAGAATCATGATTTATGACGCCGTCCCGATCCAAAAAGACCACATTTTGCATTTTCTTTTGTCCAGTCATTAGGTCTATAATTTGTGTTGGCTTTTTATTTTCGTATAGATAGTGACCATCCACGAAAAAGTAGTGGACACTGGTAAGTTTCCAATTCAGAAATGAGCAATTTTTTCGTCGAGCAAGGCCGCACAAGGGTTTGCGGCCCCCGCAAAGCGGGACAGGAAGGCGTACTCAACGTACGTCGCAGCCGGAAAACCGTTTAAATTTTTCTTATAGTCAGTGACCATACATAAATGAGGATTTTTGTTCAAGATCAAGGCATGCGAAAAAAATAACCGGAGGCATATGTTTAATATTCCAAGGATTATTTTTTGAGCACAACACAGAGATTGGACAAAAAGACCATTTATGGATGGTCACTATCTTCAGCGATGGCAAACGCATCCTTATATCCATTTTGGATCATGATGCGTTCTAACCGGTTTGCCTGGGCCAGGTTTGTATACTTACCAACCTTTACCCTATAGAAGGTATTCCTTCCATTGAAATAGGACGTGATGTAAACATTTTCATAGGTTCGAGCAAGTTCTTTTCTGAGTCTTTCAGCATTTTTCATTTCACCGAAGGCTCCGATTTGTACCGTAAAATTGCCTTCATACAAATTTGTTGCCGGATACGAGGCTGTGTTACTTTTCGACATGTCTGATTGAATGGGTCTGGCAAGTGCGTCAATTTTGACATACGCTGTACCCGGTCCGACGATACCGAGCTTTTTTGCCGCTGCATAAGAAAGGTCTATGATTCTGCTTCTGGCAAAAGGTCCACGGTCATTGATTCTAACTTGAATCGTTCTATTGTTTTCCACATTTTTCACGCTGACAACCGTGTCAAAAGGAAGGGTTTTGTGTGCCGCCGTCATGGCGTGCATATTGTAGATTTCACCGTTGGCTGTTTTTTTCCCATGGAATTTTGTTCCGTACCAGGATGCTTTTCCCCACTGACTGAAGCTTTGTGCATGCGGCAGCGGTTGATACCAGATTCTCCCGACTTTATAGGGTTTGGGGTGGCCGGGAAGTGTTGGGGGTGGTGGTTCTACTGTTGAACATCCACATACAAGAAGGGCTGAAATACTGCAAAAAACAAAACGCCTACAAATTATTCGCCAATGTCTTTTTAAGAAATAAACGGCCATTACTTTTTTTCAAATGCGATTTTTAAAACATCCTGCATGCTTTCCACAGGTTTAAAATCGATTTTCTTTTGAATCTCTTCGGACACGTCGTACAGATCTTTTTCGTTCAATTTTGGGATAATGATTGTCTTTATTCCCGCGCGATGAGCAGCCAGCACCTTTTCCTTTAGGCCGCCGATCGGCAGGACCTGGCCTCTTAATGTAATTTCACCGGTCATGGCAAGATCTTTTCTAACGGTCCTATTGGTCAGCAGCGATGCCAGGGCGGTCAGCATGGTAACACCCGCGGATGGGCCGTCTTTTGGGATCGCACCTGCGGGAACGTGAATATGTATGTCGTGCTTTTCGAAATAGTCCTCTGGAACACCGATTAAAGCGGCATTGGACCGGATGAAACTTAATGCCGCGGTTGCGGATTCTTTCATGACATCTCCAAGCTGGCCGGTCAAGGTAAGGCCTTTGTTTCCTCTCATGGATGTGGCTTCTACAAAAAGAAGTTCTCCCCCTGTTTGTGTCCAGGCCAAACCTGTGGCTACGCCGGGAATCGACGTTCTGGCTTTGCCTTCATGAGTCAATCTTACAGGTCCAAGGTACTCGGAGATATTTCCAACGTTTATTGTTACTGACTTTACGTTTTCTTCAGCAATACCGGCTGCAACACCACGACAAATATTTGCGATTTCCCGTTCAAGATTTCTCAAACCAGCCTCGCGGGTATATCCGGAAATAATATGTTTGATAGCGCCCTTTGTAAATTTTATATGACCGGATTTGAGTCCGTGGGCGTCGCGTTGTCTAGGAATAAGGTAACGAACGGCAATTTTTACTTTTTCTTCAAGTGTGTATCCGACAAGCTTCAACACCTCCATCCGATCCTGCAACGCCGGGGGGATGGTATCAAGTATATTGGCCGTGGTGATAAACATGACTCTTGACAGGTCAAAAGGTACGTCCAGATAATGATCGGAAAAGGAAAAGTTTTGTTCAGGATCGAGAACTTCCAGCAAAGCGGAAGACGGATCTCCTCGAAAATCGCTTCCCACCTTGTCGATTTCATCCAGCATAAACACCGGGTTGTTTGACTCGGATCGTCTAATCCCTTGAATAATCCGGCCGGGAAGCGCGCCGATATAGGTTCGCCGATGTCCTCTTATTTCAGCTTCATCCCGCACGCCGCCCAGCGATATTCGAAAAAATTTTCGCCCCAAAGCATTGGCGATAGAACGGCCCAGAGATGTTTTTCCGGTGCCGGGAGGGCCGACAAAACACAGGATAGGCCCTTTTGACTCCGGTTTTAACTTGCGTACCGCAAGATATTCTATAATTCGTTGTTTGGCCTTATTAAGTCCGAAATGATCTTGATCTAAAATTTTTCTCGCCTTTTTTATGTCCATGTTGTCTTCTGTACTGTCATGCCAGGGGAGTGACGTCAGCCAGTCCAGATATGTAGAGGCCACGGTATATTCAGCTGAAGAGGGATGCATTCGGGAAAGGCGATTCAGTTCCCGTTCAGCTTCCTTGCGGGCTTCCTCAGGAAGATTTTTTTCCTCGATTTTTGCTTTGTAGTCTTCTATTTCAACAGCAGCCTCATCTTTTTCACCCAATTCTTCTTTTATTGCTTTGAGCTGCTCGCGAAGAAAGTATTCCCGCTGTCTTTTATCCATATCCCCTTTAACCTGGGATTGGATTTTGCTGCCCAGTTCTAATATCTCCAACTGATAGTTTAGAAGCCGGGTGACCTCTTTCAACCGCTTTTTTACATCGTAAATCTCCAGAACCCGCTGCTTTTCCTCAAGACTGGAATTGATGGTGGAAGAAATCATATCGGCCAATATGCCGGGTTCCTGTATCGATTTGGCCATCACCACGATTTCCTGAGGCAAACCTGGAGAAAGCTCGGCAACCCTCGAGAACTGACCGATCATGTTGGACATCAAAGCATCTATCTCTTTGTCCTTTGTTTCTATGTCTTTCATATGTTTGACACTGGCTTTGAGATACGGCTTTTCCTGTGCATACTTTTTAACTTCGAATCTACCCAAACCCTGGGCCAGCAATTGCAGTTTGTTGTCTTCCGTTTTCGCCATTTTAAGGATCAATGCAACAGTTCCCACGGTATTGAGGTTATCCCGCGCTTTTATATTTTCCTCTACCGGCTTTTTCGCAACAATAAGTCCTATGAGTCGATCCTTGGACATGGCTTCATCCACCAGTTGAATCGATTCCGGTTGCATAACAACTAGAGGCAACACCATTTTGGGATAAAGGGCAGCGTCAAACAAAGGCAGGATCGGAAGTATTTCCGGAATTTTTTCCGCGCTGATTTCAGGTGATTTGTGCTGTTCTGTCATAAGAACCTCCAACTAGTCTATGTCGAATTCGATCCGGCATATATGAATCAAAGTCAAGAATTAAGGCCGGGTTTTATATCATCTTTCCAGACGTTGCTTCAAATAAATTATTCAACAGCTATTCTTCTGTTATTGGAACCTTGAATGTTTTGTCCAGTTTGAGCTTTGCGAGCCGAACCTGGAGAAAACCGTTCGTGTATGATGCTGATACGACCTCAGGATCAATGGGCGAAGGAAGATAGAGGATTCGCTCAAATTTACCGTACTGTATTTCCGCCAGTCTGAATTTGGCGTTATCTATTCGAGGAAATTGGGTGCGGTTCCCTTGAACCTTTACCGCTTTACTGCTAATTTCAAGTTCCAGATCCTCTTTGTTAACCCCGGCGATCTCTCCCATGATAATTATTTCATCAGGGGTCTCATACATATCCATTTGAGGTTTCCATTTTTGCTCAGCAATTCTAAACATCGGATTGACCGTTCTGAACAGATCCTCAACGGTTTTTTCAAACGAAGAACCGAGGTGATCGAAAT
>Ga0307423_1001699_pt1 | contig 13020 bp, 8 predicted proteins | sample SalMarWE160310MG_FD_202154 | JGI IMG/M metagenome (GOLD analysis project Ga0307423, IMG submission 202154) | Salt marsh sediment microbial communities from the Plum Island Ecosystem LTER, Massachusetts, United States - WE1603-10 | ecosystem: Environmental > Aquatic > Marine > Intertidal zone >...
GAGGGTGGCGGTCATCAAGGAAGCAGGGGAAACATATGCACTCAGCCTGGTCTGCACGCATCTGGGGTGTACTGTTGCTGTGACGCCGCGTGATCTGGTCTGCCCTTGCCACGGCAGTGTTTTTGACCGGAGGGGCAACGTCATCAGGGGGCCGGCAGACCGACCGCTGGTAAGGTATATGGTGGAAGACCGTGGTGACCGGATAGTGGTGTCCATATAAGATAACCGGGTTCAAGGCGAACGTTCAAAGGGGAAGAGGAGGTTTTTTCTTGGCCTTTCGTCTTTCGGCGGTTGCCAAGGAGTTCTGATGTTCACGGAATTCCTGAAACATCTTTTTCCTCAGGTGGTGCTGAAAGGCAATCTGAGGATAACTTATACCTTCTGTCTGGGAGGGCTGGCCTTTACCGCCTTCATGCTGCTGACCGCCTCGGGACTGCTCATGCTCTTTTATTACCAGCCGTCGCCGGAAAAGGCTTTCAACTCCATCCTGTTCCTCGAATCCTCTGTCTGGGGAGGACGCTACCTGAGAAGTCTGCACAGGCTTGCCTCCCACTGCTTCCTCATCCTTCTTTTTCTCCATACCCTGCGGGTCATTCTCACCGGGGCATACCGCAAACCGCGCGAGGTGAACTGGTTGATCGGCTTCGCCTTGCTCTGTCTTGCCATTTTTGCCGCCTACACCGGCTATCTTCTCCCCATGGACCAGGTCAGCTTATGGGCAACTCAGACGGGCATGGAACTGGTCAACAGCACCTTTTTCGGCAGTACGGCGCTGGGTGTCCTCGTGCCCGACGGCGTGGGGCAACCCATGTCGTTGCTCCGTTTCTACGTACTGCACATCTTGCTTGTGCCGTTGTCGGTCCTCCTCCTTTCCTTTCTCCATTTCTACCTCATCCGCAAAGACAAGGGGATTCTGCCATATCTATGAGACGCCCTCGCCAAAAATCCATGTGCCCGTGTTTGGCAACTCGGCAGTTATTGTGGCGTATTCGTCAACCTGGTTAAGCTGTCTTTATGAAAGATTTCGTCAGAAGCTCCCCGCGTTTTTTCCGCCTTATAGGGTTGAGCATGGCTTTTTTCTGTGGAGCCGTCCTCGTCCTTGCCGTCTTTATCGTCGCTCCACTCCAGGAACCGGCAGATATCAGCCGAGTGCCGAATCCGGTGAAGTCTGCCTGGTTTCTCCTCTGGATTCAGGAACTGGTCAGCTATTCCAAATACTTTGCATATCTGGTTGCCATACTCGCCGGCCTTTTCCTTGCTCTTCCCTGGCTGCCGCCGAGCCGTGTCGCTGACAAGGCACGGTGGTTTCCCGGCGACCAGCTTTTCGTGAACATCATGACGCTCATCACTCTTGGTGTCATTGTCACACTGACGATTGTTGCCATGTTCTTCAGGGGCAAAAATTGGGCGTTTATCGTGCCGTTCCTGTAGTGTGAAGACAGGGACATCCTAATATTCTCCCCGTCAAGTAAAACAGTTTTGGCTATAACCTCAGTTTGGTATGAGATATCCTCCTCAAAGACACACTGCATGGGTACCCGGGGCGCCAGTTGTTCATGCAATCGGGGGGAGTCAAGAACAGCCTGAAGCCGGGCGGGATTTCGAGCCTTTGGTAAATCGAAACGGGCCTGACTCAGGAACTGGAACTCGGGGGAAGTTGCGCCACCCAACACGGACGACTATGGCTCCATAATGCCAAGACGTTTTTTTTGCGTCGCAGCGTGTTCTTGTCAACACCCAATTCTCGGGCTGTTACGATTTCTTTCCACTCATTCCTCTGAAGGGCTTGCTGGGTGATTCCCAATATCGTCTTTCCGCTTACATGGTTGAAGCGCTGAAGGAAATGGCCAATGAGAAGTGGAACTGCTGCTTGCACTGAGACGCACAGATGAGGCAGCAGTTCGCAGAAACGCTCATGACTCCAGAAGTTTCCTCGTTGTTTCCGTGAAGGCTTCATTTTGTTCCCATTACAGCTTTGCCGGGTCGCCTTAAAGAGCAGACCAAGAACCGTAATCGCTCCTCAGGAGCTTTTCCTTCTCTGAACGCCTGGCCATGATCCAAAGCGTCGAGGTAACGGATTTGATCTGTTGTGGCATAAGCGCCATTTTTCACATGACGCTTGAAAATTCGGGAGTCCACGTGATCGCCGGGATAGCAGGACAGGTGGAGGAGGTGCTTGCAGCGTTCATGGCCAACTGACCTGATCACCCCACTTTCGCATGCCGGGACATGGAGCACCGAACCCCGCCGACCTGGCATGACGCCCATAGCCTCCTGCAAATTTTCCAGGGCACTGAACGGGAAGGAGACAGTCGTCGCGCGCCTGTAACTCCTGGTCCATTTTGTTCCTACATTTTTGAATTTAGGGTGCCGAATGTTCCCATTAAGGCCTTCTTGTTTTAGAAATCGAGAAGGCAAACTTTTAGAAGTTTCAATTATTCAGGAGAGTTATATTTATAGAAAGCGGCAGTTAAAAAAATGGCACGCATGTTGCGCCTGCCAAAAATAGAAAATGCCGTTTTTGCAGAAACTTCTGCAAGTGGAGCTGTGGAAAACACAGAAATCTATCAATAAGTGTACATTCGCCTGAAAAGAACTGACATTCTTTCTATTTGAATCTGGCGGGCGGGGATGGAAATTTCACTCGCACCGAATGGTTGGGCATTTACTCTTCTCCTCTGCAAGAACCGAGCAATGTCCTTCTTCAGGGGCAAACGAACACCTGCCAGCCTGCCCCTCTTTCTCTATCCCCCCCTTTCTTTTTTTTCTTTTCCCCGGATCAGCCATTCAATATGCCTTTTTTGCCATGACGGGTTGTCTCCATCATAGGTCTTCTGGATCTCTTGGGCATCGTGACAAGGGGCGGCTTGCAGATCAGGCAATCCGGGAGATGAGCGGATCGAGAGAACAGGCACAATGGGTGGTGTCACCAATCGATCAGTTGTTGCGCGATTTAAAAAGCTGAAACCTGTTCTTTTATGAGTAGCGCATACGCCATGCGAAAAGGAGGTGATGCTGAACGGATGCCGAACGATCTCATTGATCGTCCAGTGTATATGCGGCCCGGAAAAGTGGTCGCGTACCCGCTTGAAAAAACGGGTTGAACCCGGGTTTAAGGGCTGCAGCACTGTGTGGCATGGTGAACAGGAGGCGAGCTTAATAACGGGAAGGGGGGAATTGCGCCCATGGGAACGATCTGAGGGGAATCAGCCGGGCAGCCGGTCTTGATTGCCGATGAGGCGGGACGCCATTCTCAATTATTTATCGGTTCATGCAGATATTTTATTGGAGGTATCATGAATACGTCTTTTTTTCGGATGAGGAACAGAGCAGGATTTCTGCTGGGGGTTTTCGCCTTGGCAGTATCACTTGTTGTGAGTGGCTGCGGGGGAGGATCAGACAGCTATACTGAGCCTGCCACGGCTAATAATCCAGCTACCCCGGGGGCTAAGACCAATGTCTTGATCCACGCCGCCACCCTCAAGGGCTGGATAGACGAAGGACTGGTCGCAAACGAAGGGACTTTCGACCAGCGCGTTGTCATTATCGACTATGAGAGTGGAGAAACGAAGCGAATCAAGGGGGCCTGCAAGGTGGCCAAGTCCGCCCTGGTCACGACCCGGTTCGAAGGGGTTGCTGATGCGAGTCCCCTTGTTGCCACAGGCGAGATGATGGATGCCGTTATCCAGAACTCCGGCATCGACGAAAACACCGTAATTGTATTCACTACCTCATCATCGCACCTTTACTACGAAACTCGCGCTTATTGGACCTTCCGTTACTGGGGCTTCCCGAAGGACAGATTAAGGGTCCTCGACGGCGGCAATGCTGCCTTTGAGGAGGCCTATCCCGATTTGATGACCGAGGAGGAATCCGAGGCACAGCCGTCTACCTATAGCGTCCGGGATCTCGATCAGGTCAACACCGATCTGCGGGCCTCTATCGGCGAGTTGCTCCAGATCTTCGAAGGGCTGCCTGAGGATGATACCAACTTAGTGATTGATGGCCGTGGATCCGCCTATTACTTAGGCACAAAATCCACTTCCGGGCAGATAGTAGCAGGAGATGTCGTGGTGGTCGACGGCCACCCTGAAGGTGGCGAGTTCCTTTCTTGGGCCGATTTGCTGACGGATGGCTCTTTCAAGTCGGCGGAGGAAATCAAGGCGCTGTTCGAGGCAAAAGGCTGGACTCCTGACAAAAAAGTGACGGTATATTGCACCTCGGGCTTTTCCTGCACGCCGCTGTTTTTCGCGCTGGATGCCATACTGGATGCCCCGGTACAGGTGCATGACGCGTCCTGGGCCCAGACCGGCAATTATTCCGATTATCCTGCGGCTGGAGGGGAACTGCCGGTTGGCTCACCCTGGGCCATCGACAATTACCTGAATTGTGCCAGTCTACGCTATAATTTCTGGGTGCCTGTTCCCCTTACCATTGAGGTGCTGGCGTATGATGTTGCCCAAGAGCAGGACCACCCGTTTATCGGCGATGATCCGAACAGTGACGATGATGTCAATCCTGCTGCCAATGATATAGAAGAACAAGATCAAGCCGATGTGGGTACTACCCCGACAGTGACCATTACCGATCCGACCAGCACCAGCACAATAGGCATGCTCGTCGATGCCCTCACCCTGGAGAGCTGGATGGATGACGGCCTGGTCAACGGACCGCTGGGCGAAGAGCGGGTAGTCCTTCTGGATGTCACCAGCTCTACAAGCTATGCCTCGGGCCATCTCCCCGGCGCCCAGCTGTGGAATACCACCCAACAAGTGGAAACACGCCTCGAGGGTCCGGCGCAGTCAGTTAATATGGTAGTCACTGCCGATAGGATGAACGATCTGATACAGGAGCACGGCATCGACGAGTATACCACCATTGTCTTTACTACCTCGGGTCATCCCATTTATCCTGACCGTGCCTATTTTCTGTTCCGCTATTACGGCTGGCCCAAAAGCCGGCTCAAGGTCCTTGATGGTAATAACGGCGCCTGGGATCCCAATGATCTAACCACCGAGACTCCCACCATTGAAACTTCGGATCTGACCGTGCAGGCCATCGGTAACCTGCAGCCGCAGGTGCGCGTTTCCCTGCCCGAGTTGATGGATGCTCTCCGCGATGGAAGGGGCACGGCAGTCGATTGTCGGGGTGATAGTACCGCCCCGGGAACCACGACGGGCGTGTTCGCCCCGAGTGGCGACTATGTGGTCTTTGAGGGCAGACCCAATAACGGCACATTCTTTAACTGGACAGATTTTCTGGTCAATTACGCCAACGGAGATCAGCGCTTCAAGTCGGCTGAGGAAATTCGCAGCGCGCTGAGTGCGAAGGGCATAACTGCTTCCAAAGACAAAGGATTTACCAATCCTGTCTATCCATACTGTCGTACGGGCATGATCGGTTCCCTGGGCTTCTTTGTTTTCGACGGTATTCTTGGGTGGGATACCATGCTCTACGACGGCTCTTGGAGCCAGTTCGGCCAATTGTCGGCAAACGCCAGCAAGGGCGGGCAGCTGCCGGTCGGTTCACTGTGGGCGGTCGACAACGCCACCTATATGGAAGTGGTCAAATACAACGCGGACAACAACTCGAAAATCGAACCGCTCAATCCCGATAGCGAGGCGCTAGGGATCAATCCGTTCGAAAATCCGCCCAATCAGGTGGAGGAAGCCGACTCCCAGTATTGGACTCAGGGTCAGGGAGCCGCCGAGCAAGGTCCTCCCACTCCGGTCGAAGGTCCGGTTACCGGCTGCTGATCACTACAATACCATCCCCCTGCTTTTAGGGCGGAGGGAACTTTCATGTCACTACGAAGGAGGGCCGCATGAAGATGCAAAAAATAAAACTGTTGACCGCACTTACCATTGCTGTGTTACTGCCGGCCGCGGCGGTTTGGGCCGGACCGACCTGGCAATTCGGTCCCGAGGACCAAGGAAGATTGAAACTTGACTATCTTGGGCAATTCCAGCTCACGGTTCGCGACTCCGGTTCCGGACAGGATGGTGATGATACCACGGAAGAATTTAATTTCCGCCGTAATCGCCTGGCTCTGATCGGTGATTATGGAGGGCATTTGGGTTTGTATGTGCAGACCGAATTTTGGGAAGACGTCAATATCAGTGCTCTTTCCGTCGGTGATGGCGACCGGTCGGATTTCCAGCTTCTGGATGCTGTTTTTCGCTTCCACTACAATGACCCCCTGCATTTCTGGGTGGGAAAATTCAAACAGGTCCTGACCCGGGAAAATCTGGAGAACTGCTTCGCTCCTCTGACGCTGGATCGTTCGCTTTTCATCCGTACTCCCCTGAGTGACGCGGGCACCAGGGATAAGGGCGTGGAATTGTGGGGCAACCTCTTCGAGAAACATTTTCAATATCGGGCTGCCGTGATGAACGGCCGCAATGATTCGACCTCCGCCCCGGAGTCGAATTTCCGTTATACGGTGCGGGGCCACGTCTCTCTGCTTAATCCGGAGTCAAGCCACGGCTACAGGGGCACTTACCTGGGCAAGGAGAAGGTACTGACCATAGGGGCCGGCTACCAGTTGGAAAAGGATGTGGCATATGACAATGTTTCCGCCGGCACAGGGGAGGTCGATTATAAGGGCTGGAGCGCCGATCTCTTTTTCGAATACCCTCTTGAGGGTATCGGCACGTTTACTTTCTCCGGGGCCTATTCGGACTATGATCTCGACGATGCCTACAAGGGCGCGGATCCCGACCCGGACGTTATCGGCCTGAACGGCGAAAAAAACGGCAGTTACTTAAAGTTTGGTTACATGCTGCCCAACCTACCGCTCCAACTTTTCGCCCGCTGGGAAGAGTGGTCCTTTGCCGAACTGCAGAATGTTGTCAACCAGGAGATCCTCTGGTATGCGGGCGGTTTCAACTACTACTTCTGGGGGCAGAACCTGAAACTGACCATGGAACTTTCCCGTACTGATTTCGACGAGGAAGGGACGTTCGATGGGGTCAAGACCGAGGACTTTACCACCTTCACCACGCAGTTGCAGGTGATTTTCTAAGCGCCGGTTTACGAAAACCGGCCAACCACAAACTTTCAAAGGAGTGAGCAGCTTAAAAAACTGATCGTCCTGATGACCGCACTGATGCTGGTCGGATTCACTTGGGGCCTGGCCAGCTGCCCGTGCACTTCCTTGCGGGACAATGTGGAGGTTGATTTGCACAGCAACTAAGGTTTTCTGAACAGGTGGTTTGTTCACAGGCCGGCAGACTCCTTTCGGAACGTCTGCCGGCCTTTTTTGTGGCGGACAATGCATGAAGTGCGCTATCATCCGGTTACTCGTGAAAAACACGGAGTCACTCTCAAGCCTGACATTTGTCGGGCTGTCTCTGATTCGTCCGTTCTTGGCCCCAGGACCAGTGAGCGGTGTTCCCCCATGAGAACAATTTTTACCCTTATTGTTTGTTCTTTGGCTTTTCTGGTCATCTCGGGCTGTGGGTTTTCCCGGTCAGAAACCTCGACCTGTGTTCGCTGTCACCAGGGTTTGGAGAAGGTCTCCACGACCCACGGCGACTGTTTCTGCTGTCACGGAGGCGATCCTGCCGCTGAAGAGAAGGATATCTCCCACCGGGGGATGTATGGGAAGAAGAACCCGGCTGTGCCGCAGGTCTGGGACAAAACCTGCGGGGGCTGCCACGCTTATCAGCTCGGTCGAGTTCAGTCCAATCTCATGACCACTAACACCGGCATGATCAAGAATATCCAGCTGACCTGGGAGGGTTTTGACGGCAAGCTTTATGCCACCGCTTCCCACGAAACCTTCGCAGCCGATGGCTCCCCCCTCAAGCTTGAAAATGTGGTCGACCTCGATCATCTCTCCGGCGAACTCTATCGCAAGTTCTGCTCGCTCTGTCACGTCGCCGGTGAAACAAACCAGGTCTGGAGTGGCAGCCACGGCGCTGGCTGTGCCGCCTGTCATTTCCCTTACAACGACAATGCGACCTATCAGGGTGGCGACGCAACGGTCAAGGGCAAGTGGCCTTATTCGGCCAGTCACGAGATGACGGCCCTGCCCGATAACGACGTCTGTATTCGCTGTCACAACCGCAGTGGCCGGATTGCCCTTAGCTACCAGGGGCTCAATGACGGTAACAACGGGCTGGTTCCGACCAAGGATGGCATGCCGGGTCCCCGCCTGGTCGGCGGCAGGCGAAATGCCACGGCCATGACTCCCGACATCCACTTTGCTAAGGGGATGGACTGCATCGACTGTCACACTTCTCGTGACGTCATGGGCGATGGCTATGCTTATGAGAACATGTACCTGCAGACTGAGATCACCTGTGAGGACTGTCACGGTAGAGCCTCTGAACAGCCGCAGCATGTCCCGGTCACCCGGGAAAACGAAGAGGCTGTGCGCGAATCGCGCAGTTATCGGCGTCAGGTGCAGATGGGGGACGAGATGGTGCTGACGGCCAAGGGACGCAAGTATTCCAACGTCTTTTTCGACGAGGATAAGGTCTGGGTGGTGGGCAAGCGCAACGGCAAGCGCCATGAAAGTAAGGTCATCACCGGGACTCCGGAGCATACGATCGTCGGGCACGAACGCATGGAATGTTACGCTTGTCATTCGCACAGCGTGGCCCAGTGCTATGGCTGCCATACCAAGTACGACCTGACGAAAAACGGCCGCGACTTTGTCAAGGGCCGCGATACCCCAGGCGCTTTCAGCGAAACGGAAGATTACCGGATGCTCTATCCTTTTCCGCTGGCGATCAACCAGCGGGGAAAGATTTCACCAGTCACGCCAGGCTGCCAGACCTTTGTGACGGTGATCGATCACGACGGCTGCAGATTGAAAGACGAATATGTGGCTCGTTTTAAAGGCGAACAGCAGTTGCGCTTCGCTCCGTTTTATGGGCATAATACTGGTCAAAAGGCGGTGGGATGCAGTGATTGTCACGCTAATCCGGCTTTTGCCGGCTTCGGTCAGCACGTAGTGGAAAAAGACTCCATCCGTGCGACCCTGATATGTGAGAAATCCAGTGATAAGCCCCTTGACGGTTTTCTGACCCTGCATGATGGAGAGCTCAAGGCCTTTTCGGCCATTACTCGTGAGAATTCACGCCCCTTGAACGCGGAGGAAATCCGTCGGACCTGGGCCGTCAACCAGTGTCTGGTCTGTCATTTTGATCCCAAGGATCCTATTTATCAGAAGGAACTCGATTACCATGCGCTTGATCGTTGTCTCACTCGCCCTGCGCCTGCTGAGCGCTTTGCCGGTGTCAGCCGCTGACGGCAATTGCAGCGTCTGCCACCAGGTAAACCTGCGTGGATCTCATGCCGGGCTTGAGTGTGCCTCCTGCCATGCTCCCGTCGCCGGCCGGTGCTCCACCGATCAGATCCCCGAGATAGTGCAGCAGTGCCAGTCATGTCATGAGGGAACCCTCGGGGTGCTACACGGGCCGATGGCGCGGCGGCAGGCGGAAAAAGATTTTGTCGATAATAGTTGGGAACAGGCCGATCCGGGGTTTTTCGCCGCTAACTGCAACAGCTGCCACGTTCAGACCTGCCTTGACTGTCATGGGGGTGCCGGTCATGATATCGCCCTGCCGGAAAAGGACGACTGCTATTCCTGCCATCGCGGCTATTATGTTGGAGCCGATTACTACGGCATGGCGCCACGGGAAGATGCCCTGCGTTACCAGCGGGGTCCTGCTTACGATGGCGAGCATTACCTCAAAATGAGTCCCGACGTGCATCTTCGGGCCGACCTCAAGTGCGGCGACTGTCACAGCATGGCCAGCCTGGCTGCTGATCAGGTTGCCGCGAAAACCTGCCGTGACTGTCACGAACCCGACTTGCAGATAATTGAACACCGTATCCCCGCGCACATGGAGCAGCTCGAATGCTATGCTTGTCATTCGGCGTGGGCTGCACAGGAGTATGGCACTTTTTTCATCCGTTTTGCAGATAGTCCTCTGCAACAGTATTTCCGGCTGCGCAACGATCAGACCGCGCCCGATTATGTACGTAGTGCCTATCTGCGCCTGCAGGATGCCCCTCCGCTCGGTCTCAATGAACGGGGCCTGGTCAGCCCGATCCGCCCTCAGTTTCTGGCTTATTTTACTGATGTCGTGAGCGACCAGGCGGTGGGTGAGGAAAACCGTCTGCTCAACGCCCAGTGGAAGGCGTTTTTCCCACATACAGTACATCGCGGCAGCCTGATGTGTGACGGCTGTCATGACAGCCCCGCGCGGTTTCTCCTCCAGGCCACTGAGAATCGGGTCTACCTCCCTGACAAGGATGGCCTTGTGTTGAATTCTTTCTGGAGTCAGGATGGACAGCAGGTTGTTAATGGTTCTTTTTATGACCGGCAGCGTTATGAGCGCATGACCCAGCGAGGTGCGCAATATAGAAAAGCATATGTGGAAAAATGGAAAAAACTGGCAGAAAGCGTCGAAACTTCATCACAACACTGATTTTTCTGCACACGCTGCGGGTCATTTTGACCGGAGCCTACCGATCTCCACGGCGGCTCAACTGGTTGATCGGCTTTGCTGTATCTGGTTAACTGGTTGACAGTCTTAACCTTTGTGATGATAGTTGCCCTGAGGGTCGTGGCGCTTTTCTTCCGGGGGGAGAATTGGTGGTTCGTCTTGCCATTCTGATGATTGCTTTCTGGGGTTTGCCCGCCGTGCCGGCAAGCGCTGCAGAGCCTGGATGTCTGGCCTGTCATTTGGTGCATTATGCTGATTTGGCCATTTGCGTTGATTGCCACCGCGGTGACTCCCGCTCAACGCGACCCGCGATCGCGCATCGAGGGCTGATTTCGGCCCGCTACGCCCATTTTACCCTTGAAGACGATCCCCTGGTGGTGAGCGGCAGCAAACAGATTAAAACCAGCGCCTGTCGCCGCTGCCATATTATCTGCCGGCAGGGTAATCACCTGGCCGCGGATCTGGACCAGAGCGTTAACCTTTCCGATCCGCCGGCCCTGGCCGAATCGATTCGCCACCCAGTATTGTATATGCCTGATTTTCAGTTTCCCGACGAGATTCTGTATAAGGTGGTCAATGCCCTTTTTGCCGCTGGTGTCGGCAGAGAAGTGTCCGATTTGGAGGTGCCACAGGTGGTGCATTTTGAAGAGCGGGATGAGGCAAAGGACAATGTGTTCGTCAAAAACTGCGGTGCCTGTCATCGTATGTTGACCGCCGCTCTGGGAGGGTTGGGCCATGGCGATGTGGCCCCCAATCTGTCCGGGCTGCTGACCGAATTCTATCCTCGCTCTATCCGTGGACAGGAGAGATGGTCAGCGGAGAATTTACAGAAATCGCTGAAAAACCCCCGCGGCATCCGTCCCGAGGCCCAAATGCCGCCCGTGCATCTGGAACAGAAAGAACTGAACGAGCTGTTGGATATTTTGGAAGCTGAAGCCGCCTTAGGAGAGCAGGGTGCGAAACGTATAAAGGACGACCGGTCGAACGTAAGCACTCACGGGATGAGGCGATAACCTATCGAGTTTGTTTCCCGCCTTTTAACCGGTTAAGGGGGACTTATTTCCACCGAAAAGCAGGATCTCGTCTTACTCTTCTTTTTCCTCTTTTCCCCAGTCGTCGAATCCCCAAGATTTCAGCCGGGGAATCCATGGATTGCTTGGCTGTGTCTCCTCATTGGAAGGAGAGTTTTCTTCCTGCAATTTTGTTTCTGTCCGGGGGTGAGAGAAAGCACTTGTCGATTCTTTCTTCGTCTGTAATACCGAATCTACCGGACCATCCTGTTTTGCAGGTTGCGAAATCATACTTTGCCCTGCCGTTTCAACAGTATTTTGTCTATGCCGAAGGCGCTCGCCCAAAGCGGTAATCAGGGCTACCACGTCATCTTCCGGCGACGGATCCAAAATCGCGCTGATAAGCTCGCCGGAAGCAATTTCGCTTTGATCCGCATTGTCCACCAACCGCACCCTGAACCACTTCAAACGGTGGCTCACTGTGCCATCTTCATTGAGATCGAGACCGGTACCATAATCATATGACAGGTACAGGATTTCTCCGGCAGGGTATCCGGTTGGCTCCCGGAGTACCGTATAACCCTGCTCCTCCAGTCTCCCTCGAATGAGTGCGTTCAGGTGAAGGGGGTCATCGGATTTCGGTTCAACATAGATGATCTGGTATATTGCAGGATCAGTTGCCTTGCGGCTGAAGTGAAGCTCTTGACTGGCACAGCCGGCAACCAGAAGAATGACAGTCCCGAGGGCTCCTCCCAAAGGAAGTAATCGACCCATAACCTGTTTCCTGTAAAGTGATAAAAACTCGTTTTTAGGCGGGGCGAATATACAAAAAATGTCATTATGCGTCAAGGGAATAGACCTGCCCACCTCTAGTGGGTCGGGATGATCCTGCCATGTGGGGCGCGGCAGAGGGCTCAGGCGGCTGTCGCCTTAAGTGGTGGAAGTCTTCGTGCTTCTAGTCGTCACCGTCACCGGGGTTGCCATCCGTGTCTTCCGCAATGATGCCATAGACATTGCCTGGAGGCGGTGTTCCTCTCCTTTCATGGGAGACCTTGCACTCGCCCATCCGGGGCTTTGGCTTGCGATTGTGGACGAGAAGTGCTTTGACCACCTGCCATCCTATTTGATGCCGCCTCGCCATCTCAGTGATTTGTTCCAGGGCCGTACGGTTGTCATAACAGGTCGGTCGATAGGGCCTTGGCGAAATCAGGGCGTCATAAATATCGCTCACAGCAACGATTTCCACCAGGCGATCGGTGAGTCGGATGCCCCGGGGGTATCCTGAGCAGTCTTTTCTTTCATGATGATCTCTGGCCACCCTGACGGCCAAACCCTGTGGGTCTCCGAGATAATGGCTGAGCAAGACGTATCCGGCCAACGCATGATGTTCGACGATGTTCCGCTCGGTTCTCGTGAGCGGATCGGTTTTTTTCAGGATTTCTAAGGGCACGCAGATTTTCCCGAAATCGTGGGCAGGACCGGCGGCAGCTTCCCGTATCAGTTCCTGGAAGTCTGTCAGCAGATCCCTGGCTATGAGCGTCGAGAGG
>Ga0307423_1001700_pt1 | contig 13016 bp, 11 predicted proteins | sample SalMarWE160310MG_FD_202154 | JGI IMG/M metagenome (GOLD analysis project Ga0307423, IMG submission 202154) | Salt marsh sediment microbial communities from the Plum Island Ecosystem LTER, Massachusetts, United States - WE1603-10 | ecosystem: Environmental > Aquatic > Marine > Intertidal zone >...
CTTCTTCACTGAGATTGAGTGGTTGGCTGATGTGGGGGTTACCAGGGGCTGTAACCCGCCACTCAACGACCGGTTCTGCCCGAACAATCCCGTCACCAGGGGACAGATGGCAGCGTTCCTCAACCGGGCCCTCGACCTGCCGGCCGGCACCCCGGACACGTTCACCGACGACGACACGTCGGTGTTCCAAGCAGACATCGACGCCCTCGCAGCCTCCGGAATCACCAAAGGATGCAACCCACCAGACAACACCATGTACTGCCCCAACAACCCCATCACCAGAGGACAAATGGCAGCCTTCCTCTACCGCGCCCTCACACCATGAGAAGGTCGGTCCTCAAGCTCAACTGACGCTTGCCGACACTATCGAGGTGCTAGCAGCCAGAACCAACCCGATCGCGGCAATGCGCTCTGTCGCTTATCGCCATGCACTCAACGCGCCCGGCATCGCTCGCGCCCACGATCAGCAACTGCTTCTCTGCTACGGAATAGCGATAGCAGCGGGGTTTGTCGTCGAATTGTCCCCGTGGCAGGCCGGCATAGTGGCCGGAATCGGAGCCTCCATGTTCTCGGCGGCGCTATATCGCCTCCTGACCCACCGGACCGTAGACCCGTATCCGCTCGCACAGGCCGATCACGCCGTGGCCGGCTTTGCGATAGCTGCGGCGACCGGGTCTCCCGTGATAACCCTGGCGGTTGGTCTCTCCATAGCCGGCGCCATAGCCGCCAGTTTCGACGCTCCACCGAGACTCGCCATCACCCTCGGCATCCTCTGGATCGCTCCCCAGGTGGCAGCTGCCTCGATCATCGACGGTGACGCCCATAGCGCACCGCTCGCGTCTGCGATTGTCCTCATCGTGCTGGCCCTGGCGCTGGCGATACTGATCCTTGTCTTCTTCGGCCTCCAAACACGCACATTGCGTCGGGAGTTGCAGCACCGGGAGAGCCAGCTGGACGCGGTGCTCGCGGTCACCCCGGTGCTGCTCGGTGCCGTGGATCCCTCAGGAAACATCGAGATCCTGGCCGGCGAGTTCGAACAGGTGCCGATATCGGATGATCAGCTCGCGGCATCGCCTGAGATCGTTGATATGGTCGCCGATGCGTGGCGGGGAAAGGTGACGCGTGAGGTATCGATCAGCGGTCGTGTGCTCAGCGTTACCTGCGACCCCGGAGTCGACGACACGCTCCTGCTAACGGCATACGACATAACCGCACAGGCCCAAGCCCGGGACCGTTTGGCCGACCTGGTTCGGGCGAAGGATCAGTTCATCGCGGCGGTCAGCCACGAATTGAGGACACCTCTGTCGTCGGTTCTCGGGTACGCAGAGCTCGTCCAGGAGTTGGTTACGGTCGACGACCAGATCAGATCCATGGTCGGAGAGATCGTCGGACAGAGCGCAGAGATGGCAGCGATCATAGAAGACCTGCTCGTTGCAGCCCGATCATCGTTCGAGAACATTCCAACCAACCCGGTCAACCTCGATCTGGCTACCGAAGTCGCATCGGTGGGTGACTCGATCTCCTCCCGGCTCACCAAGATGCCCGAATACGATCTTCGCCCTGCCAATGCCTTTGCCGATCCCATCAGGGTCCGGCAGATCGTCCGGAACCTCATCACCAACGCCGACCGGTACGGCGGCGTCCAGCTGGTGATTCTCACCGGGACCAATGATGGCCGGGCATACCTCGAGGTACGAGACAGCGGCCCTCCGATCCCTGGAGAGTTCCGGAATCGCATCTTCGAGGCCTACGAGTCTTCGGGACCAGTCGGCGGCCAACCGGCGGCCATTGGCCTCGGCCTGACCGTATCGCGCACCCTCGCCGACTTGATGGACGGTTCGGTCACCTACCGACACGACGGACAATGGTCCACATTCGAACTCAGCCTCCCTCGATGCAACCAGCCGCAGGAGCTATCGGCAGCTACCGGCTAAGAGGGCGTCCCCGACCGGTGATGGAATACCTCTGCGACCTGATGAGTTTGCATGCAGAGATCTGCATACAAACTCACCAGCCCCCGAAACAGCAGGAGCCTTGATGTCGACGCGTGCTACACGTCTGGCCAACTTCCCAATCTCATACTTCGCCGTCGTCATGGGACTCGCCGGGATTACCATCGCCTGGGAGAAGTCACACAGCGCTCTCGACCTCCCCGGAGCCGCCTCCAAGATGCTGCTCGTGCTGACCGCCGCGGCATTTGTCGCCATCGCGGTGATGTATGCGACCAAGCTGATCCGTTTTCGCGATGAGGTCGTTGCGGAGATCCAGAACCCGGTCAAGCTCAGCTTCTTCCCGACCATCTCGATCAGCCTCATCCTGCTCAGCATCACCACGATGAACCACTACGCCGGGCTCTCGAAGACCCTCTGGATCATCGGCACAATCGCCCATCTCGGTTTCATGCTCTACATCATGCAGGTCTGGATCCATGATCCGAAGTTCGAGACCGGCCACATGAACCCGGCGTGGTTCATCCCCGTGGTCGGCAACATCCTCGTCCCGGTCGCCGGTGTCACGCACGGCTATGTCGAGATCTCCTGGTTCTTCTTCTCCGTTGGCTTTCTGTTCTGGCTCGTGTTGCTGGCAATAGTCTTCTACCGGATCTTCTTTCACGCACCAATGCCTGCTCGGCTGCTGCCAACACTGTTCATCCTCATCGCGCCGCCGGCCGTCGGCTTCATCGCATACCTGAGGCTCACCTCCAGCCTCGACCCATTCGCACGGATCATGTACTACTCAGCGCTGTTTCTGACTCTGTTGCTTCTCACCCAGGCAAACCGCTTCACCCGGCTCGAGTTCTATCTCTCGTGGTGGGCATACTCGTTCCCAATGGCAGCCATCACCATCGCCACCATGGTGATGTACGAGAAGACGGGCCTGGCCTTCTTCGAGGTAGCCAGCTACACGCTGCTCGCCGTGGTCTCGCTGCTCGTAATCTTCCTCATCATCCGTACAGCGAGGGCAATCGCCGCCGGCGAGATCTGTGTCGAGGAGGCCTGAGCCCGTCCAAGATGTTTTAGTGCTAAATCTAATCCAAGATTCCTTTCGCCCCGAAGTACCACTGCATACGAGGGAAGGCTCCTCTCACCAGAGGAGCCACGAAAGGAGAACCCCATGCGCAAGCTCTTTGTGCTTTTTGGAGCCCTATTGATGGCACTAGCGCCGGCGACCGCCGTCGCTCAGTCATCCGAAGGACAGGTAGTCGTAGTCCACGGCGTTCCCGACCTAACGGTCGACGTCTATGTCAATGGTGACCTCACACTCGAAGACTTCGAGTACGGCACCGTCGCCGGACCGCTGACGCTGCCTGCCGGCACCTACGATCTCGAGGTCTACCCGGCCAATGCCGATCCCAACTCGACTGATCCGGCACTCGCCGGCTCTGCTGATCTGACCGGCGGCGCCTATGTGACGGTCGCGGCCTATCTGCAGGAAGGTGGCAGCCCGACGCTCGGCGCGTTTGCCGAGAACAACACCAATACCGATGCGGGAAACGCCAGGATCACGGCCAGGCACCTCGCCGACTTCGGTGCGGTTGACATCCTCGCCAACGACGGGGCAGTCTGGGAAGGCGTGGTCAACGGAGTCGGCGCCGACGCTGAGGTTCCTGCCGAAACCTACAACATCAAGATCACCGCTGCCGGTGATCCAGGCACCGTCGCATTTGATGCGGATCTCGATCTCGCCGAAGGCACCAACACGATTGCCTACGCAATCGGCTCGGTCGCCGGAGGCACGTTCCAGGTGGTGGCCAACACCATTACCGGGCTCGAGTCTGCACCCGAGGGCGTTCCCACCGGGACCGCCGGTATCGCGACCGGTAGCAACACGCTGCCTCTGGTGATGCTCGCAGCCGGCCTGATCGCTCTTGCCGGTGGAGCAGTCCTCGTCGCCAAGCGCGAGAACGCCTAGAAGCGACGATCGGTCGAGGAGAAGGCCCAGATGTCGAGACCGACTCCAAGCCAGATCCCTTGCCGGCAGCTGAGGGGACCCGCACACTTCGGGTCCCCTCAGCCCGCGACATCGACCACATCATGAGACGTTTCGCCCTGCTTCTAATCGTTGCCGGTCTCGTCCTTGTCGCAGGTGGCTATCTGCTGCTGGCAAACGGATCCGACTCCTCCGGGGACATCGAAAACGTCGAGGCTGCGCTACGGTCGACGACGCCGACAGGTCCATCCATCGGGGAACAAGCACCGATCGACCCCGGCACAGAGCCGCCGACGACGACCATTCCTTCTGACGAGGACCCTGGAGCCCCGAGCACAAGCGAAGCACCCGTTGCAGACCCGATCGGGTTGCGTATCGAGAGACTCGGTATCGACGCACCGGTGGTGGCCTATGGGGTGGACGGGTCGGGACAGATGGAAGTTCCGGAGAATGTGACCGAGGTCGGCTGGTACCGGTTCGGCCCGGCTCCTGGCGAAGACGGATCTGCGGTGCTCGCCGCACATGTCGACCTTGCCGGGTCCGGTCCCGGAGTCTTCTACGATTTGGACACGCTCCAAGTAGGCGACCGGCTCAGTGTTGTGTATGCCGACGGCAGCGAGACCGGGTTTCGTGTGATTGCCCGGACCACCTATGACAAGACCAGACTGCCTCTCGACGTCATCTTCTCCCGTGAAGGCCCCGCGGTACTGACTTTGATCACATGTGGCGGGGCATTCAATCGGAGCATCAAGCGCTACGACAGCAACGTGGTCGTATATGCGGTACCCGACCAACGCGCACCCGCACCCGGCGGACAGGCGTTCTGAACATCAGCCGGACCGGCCCTTCCCATCAGTGACGGCGTCATTTACGAGTTAATCGACCTACTCTTGAAGGTCTAATGGATGACCTGTACGAGATCAGCTCTGAGCCGAAGCTACGAGACCCGGTATTGATCCTTGCCCTTTCCGGTTGGGTCGATGCGGGGTCTTCGGGGACGGGTGCTGCCGAATACCTCACTGATGAGGGAACCCAGATCGTCCGCTTCGATAGGGATTCTCTCTTCGACTACCGCTCCAATAGACCGGTTGTCAGCTTTCGGCAGGGGCAGATGACCGAGATCAAGTGGCCGGGCATCACCGTCTTTCGAAGCGAACTGCCGGAACGGGACCTACTCGTAATGGTCGGCTCGGAGCCCGATTTCCGCTGGCAAGCATTTGCCTCATCCGTCGCCGACCTGATGCAACACTTCGGCGTCGACCTCATCATCACAATCGGCGCCGTCCCTGCAGCCGTTCCCCATACCTATCCCCCACCGGTGATGATGACCGCTTCAAGCGACGAACTGGCCGGCGCGGACGATGTGGCTCTCGACGACGATCTGGATGTCCCGGGTGCAGCGGTCAATGTCGTTGCCGAGGCGGCTGTGCAACGAGGTATGGGCACGATCGGCTACTGGGCACAGATCCCTCACTACGTCAACGAGAGCTACCCCGCGGGCAGCCTCGCTCTGCTGCAACGTATCGCCGTCCGGCTCGACCTCGACCTCGACCTTAGCGAGTTGGTTGAAGCAAGCAACGAGCAGGTAGCGAAGATCAACGACGCTATCGCTGCTCGACCCGAGAGCCAGGCCCACGTCCGCAGGCTCGAGGTGCTGGCCGAAGAGGGCAAGCTGGTAACCGGAGACGAGCTGGCCACCGAAATCGAGAACTTCCTGCGCGACGAGTAGGGCTCAGCTGCTGATACGGCCGAGCCCCTCATCGTCGTCAGTTCCGAGCCGCTTTGACCTTCGGGTGATCCTTCCACGCCGGCATGGCTGCCATGTAGGCGAGGGTGGTCGTCTCGGCTTGCTCCCGACTCTGCGAGTCGTCTCGTCCCATCGTCCACTGCACCATCCGCTCGAACCGCTCCTCGAATGGCTGCAGGCTGCCGTGCTCATCAGTGCAGTACTCGCAATATGTGCCGTCTTCGATGGGCATGCCGCAGCTCCCGCATGAGTGCTGGGTTGTCATATCAGTCACTTCCTCTCTCGTTGTCGCTCTGGTCTGGTAGGTCTATGAGCTTGCTCATCAGGCCAATCAGCATCTTGCGTTCGGTGTCGTCGAGTCCGGCGAATGCGTCGCGAAGCCGCAATTCGGACAGCACTTGCCGGGCCTCATCGAGGGCGTTCCGACCGTCCTCGGTGAGCCACACCAGGGTGCGTCGCCGGTCCCGCGTGTCGGCGACCCTGGCGACAAGACCGCGCCGTTCGAGCCGATCGATCATCTCGCTCATCGCCGATTGGGATCGTCCGAGGTGTGCGGCGGCCTCTGCCACCGTGAGCGGCCCGGCCTCGATGAGGTGCTGCAGGGTCGCAGTTGACTCGCCCGTCAGACGGTGCTGGCCGACAGGAACCCTGCGGTAGAACCGGCGGTAGGCCCCACCAAAGAGCTCGGCAAATCTGGCGGCTGCGTGTTCGTTGTCCATGAGCGCCATTCTTCCCCACAGAAATACATCGTCAACCCCGATGTATCTCACCGCCGCCCGGTGCAGTCACCGAGTCGAGCTGCCGGCGCCGCAATACAACGTGGCCCGGACCGTGAGCAGATACTGATTCCGTATTGTGTTCCCTTTCGGATCGGAGCATCATCGGCTTTGGCGTTTGACAACAAAGGAGCTGATAGGGGATGGGCATCACGCAGAGCAAGAAGCGCCGCACAGCCACCGGCCGATGGGGCCTTCTCTATCGAGCCCTTATCTCGCTGTCCAGCGTATTGCTCGTCTTCTGGGCGGGCGGCTGGTTCACCGACTACCGCAACCACGTCGCCGAGTCGCGTGACGCCTCCGGAAATCTATGGCGATTGTTCGTTGCGGCACTGTTCCTACTCATCGCCGGCATGCTCGTCGGTCTCGCCGCACGCAGCGGCCCTCCGACAGGTCGGTTCGACTGGAGACGGCCTGCAGCACTTGGCCTGATCCCGGGCTTGCTGGCCATGACTCTCCCGATGTTCATCTGGCGGTGGCCGATGACCACGATGGATTCGCCGCTCTGGTCGTTCCGTGCCGAGTTCCTCAACGACGGGAACGCCGCTGCGATGTGGATGCTCGTCGGGGTTGCGATCGCCAGCGGTTTCGAGACAACCAGATCCTGAGCCCGAGCTTCGCTGGACGGCCGGTACCATCTGTCGTCTATGACCACACCATTCAACGAACCACCCGCCTGGGTCAAAGATGCCGTCTTCTATCAGATCTTCCCCGACCGCTTCGCCATGTCGGAGCGGCTCGCCAAGCCTTCCGGACTACAAAAATGGGATGCACCGCCGACGCAACACGGCTACAAGGGTGGGGACCTGCTCGGCATTGCCGAACACCTGGACTACGTGGTGGATCTGGGAATCAACGCCCTGTATTTGAACCCCGTCTTCTTAAGCGGCTCGAACCACCGCTATCACACCGACGACTACTACCGCGTTGACCCGCTGCTCGGCGGCAACGACGCCCTCGATGAACTGATCGAAGCCTGCCACGACCGGGGGATCCGTGTTGTGCTCGACGGTGTCTTCAACCATGTCGGTCGCGCCTTCCATCAGTTCCACGATATCCTCGAGAACGACGGCGAGTCCCCATACCTCGACTGGTTCACGATCAACGACCTGCCGCTCAATGCCTATTGCGACGGGCCGGCCAATTACAAAGCATGGTGGGACATCAAGGCGCTGCCCCGGCTCAACACCGAGAACCCGGTTGTGCAGGAGTACATCATGCAGGTCGCCGAGCATTGGCTGCGCAAGGACATCGACGGCTGGCGACTCGATGTGCCCGAGGAGATCACGGCAGTTGGCTTTTGGGAGGAGTTCCGGCAGCGGGTGCGGGGCGTGAACCCTGAGGCGTACATCGTCGGTGAGATCTGGCGTGACTCGAGTGACTACCTCAACGACGGCACGCGGTTCGACGCAACGATGAACTACGTGCTCACCGTCGCCATCATGTCGTTCGTCGTCGGCGAGCGTATCGACGAGGACAACCTGGTCCGCAACGAGGAGTATGAGAACGTCGCACCGATCGACGCTCCGGGTTACGCAGAGCAGATCGATCGTCTGTTCTCGCTGTATCCCGAGAAGAACCATCTGGCCAATCTCAACCTGCTGGAGTCGCACGACACCGTCCGGTTCATCACCACCGCAGCAGGCGACCGCGGGTCGCTCATCCTGGCCACACTGCTGACGATGACCTTCCCTGGTGCACCCTGTGTGTATTACGGGAGCGAGATCGGCCTCAGCGGTGGGAAGGACCCGGACTCCAGGCGCGGCTTCCCCTGGGACGAGGCGAAGTGGGACACAGCGCTGCTGGAAGCCCATCGTCAGCTGATTGCCCTCCGACATGCCCATACGGCATTGCGCTCGGCCGGCTACCGCGAGGTCTCAGCCAAAGCCAATCTCTATGTCTTCGAGCGGTTCGACGACTCCGAGCGGCTACTGGTTGCGGTGAACGCCGGTGAGTCCTCTGCCACCACCCCGCTCGATCTCACCCCCACCTCGCTCCTGTGGGGCGACGGCCACGCTACCGGCAACAGAATCACCGTCCCGGCCCGGTCGGGGGCGGTGTGGATCGTCCGCGAACCTGCATAGATTTGTCGCGGCGGTTTCGAGGTTTCGCCCCTTCGGTTCAAGTCGCCGCCCGGTGGATGAACGCCGCCATCTGCTGTCGGGTCACCAGATCATCCGGACAGAATCGATCGTTGACCGGCGGGTTGCACCCCCTGGATACACCGGTAGCCCCAAGGATGTTGATGGAGTCTTCGAAGATCGATCCGTTGTCGTCTGTGAACAGATCGCTCGACCCGCCCGATAGCCCATACGCCCTGACCAGGAACGCCGCCATCTGACCCCTCGTCACGTAGGCATCCGGACAGAACCGATCGTTGACAGGAGGATTGCACCCACGGGTCACCCCAGCCGTACCAAGTCTGTCGATATCGCCCTCGAAGACCGAGCCGTTGTCATCAACGAACAGATCCGCCCCCGCCCCAGCGGCGTAGCCGCGGGCCCGCACCAGGAATGCCGCCATCTGGCCTCGGGTCACGGGATCCTCAGGACAGAACAACGTGTTCTCGGGTGGGTTGCACCCCTTGGTGATCCCCTGCTCCGCCAACCAGATGATGTCGTCAATGAAGACGTTCGACGGCGGCACGTCATTGAAGGCCGGGTGAATCCACACCGTGACCGTCCCCGTCGCCGACCCCAACCTCGTGTCCTGAACCACATAGTCAAACGAGTCGGAATGGAACAGAGGTCCCGAAGACGAAACCGAGCCGTCATGCTCATAAGTGATCGATCCGGTCGCACCAATCGTGATGGATCCCTCCGCGGGCATCCTGGTCACGTCCCAGATTGACAGGTCCTCCCCATCCAGATCCGAATCGTTGCCAAGAACAAAGACCTCGACTGAACCACCCCGAGACACGTGCGCTACATCATCCACCGCCATCGGGAGCCGATTCACCTGCTCCCACGAGACGTAACCCTCGTCTGCCGGGTTGTCTGTCAGATGGGTCTGCCCGCTCCCGTCAGGGTTCATCATCCAGATATCGTTGTCGCCATCGGCATCCGAGGTGAAGGCAATCTTGCTCCCGTCAGGAGCCCACGCCGGAGTAAGGACAAAAACCGTCGCGGCGTTGTTGGTGAGACTGACCGCGTTGGCCCCATCGGCATCCATCGCCCAGATGTCGCTGTAGGAGCCGTAGGAGTGAAGATATGCAATCCGTGAACCGTCCGGCGACCACGTCGGCTGGGCCTCGGGAGCCACCTGGTTGGTGAGCTGTATCGCTCCCGTACCGTCTGCGTTCACCACCCAGATGTCGAGGGAGGTTGCGGCGGTATACCGGGAAAACGCGATCCGGGATCCGTCGGGCGACCACACTGCACCCGACTCGGGGCCGGCATCGTTGAAAACCATCTGGGGGTCGGAGCCGTCGGGGTGCATCTTCCACAAGGCCAGAGCGCCGCTGCGATCGGAGATGAACAGTATCCAGAAACCGTCCGGTGACCAGTCGCCCATGAAGTTGTAGGAACCCACGCCGTTCGTCAGATTGACTACATTCGAGCCGTCGGCATCCATCACGAACAGATCTGTCGAGAACGGAGTGGTCTTCCAATCACGGGTGAAGGCGATCTGCCGTCCGTCGGGTGACCACATGGGCGCGTACTCGCCATAGGTGTTGGTGGTAAGCCGGGTCGGGCTGCTCCCGGCGAAATCGCGCACGTAGATCTCGCCATTTGCTTGGTCGGCATCCGACGTGAATGTGATCCGACCGATGGCGCCAGGGACCGTTGCCGAGACTTCGCCGGGTACCACCACCAGAAGCGAAGACAACAACAAGCCGACCAAGAGCATTCGCAGAGTGCGGGTCACTCGCCACCTCCCAGGGTATTTGTCGCCACCGTATGCCAGCTTCTAGGCCCCGACAAGACCCATTCAGGGAATGCTCCCGCGATCCCGGCCGAGAACAACAGCGGCTTTGCACATCGTCAGGTTGCGTAGTCGATCGCCCGGTGAATAAAGGCCGCCATCTGTTCCCGGGTGACATAATCATTGGGACAGAAACGGTCGTTTGTAGGCGGATTACAACCCCTCGAGACCCCGGTCGCCCCCATCTTGTCGATATCGAGCTCAAAAACCGACCCATCGTCATCACCAAACAGATCGGACTGGCCGAAGCTCACCAGATTGAACGCCCGAGACAAGAACGCCGCCATCTGACCGCGAGTAACCAGCGCATTGGGACAGAACCGGTCATTCACCGGCGGATTACAACCCCGGGTCACCCCCGCAGTCCCCAGCTTGTCGATATCGAGCTCAAAGATCGAACCGTTGTCATCACCAAACAGATCATCGCCTACCCCCGCCGTGTAGTGCAGGGCCCGCACCAAGAACGCCGCCATCTGACCCCGGGTCACCGGCTCTCCCGGACAGAACAACGTATTGTCCGGCGGGTTGCAGCCACGTGTAACCCCCTGGGTAGCGAGCCACACAACATCACCAAAGAAGGTGTTCGCCACCGGTACGTCGTCGAAGTACGGATGGATCCACACCTGCACCGTCCCGACCGAAGAACCGAGCCTCTCGTCATCGACCCGATAGTCAAATGAATCCGTATAGGGAACCGCCTGAGCCGACGGAGCGACAACCCCGTTGTGGGTGTACGTGACGGTCCCGCCGGGGTTGACCGACACTGTCCCCTCATCGGGCATCCTGATGATGTCCCCGAGCTCGAGAGCTTCCCCATCAAGATCGGAATCGTTGCTGAGAGGAGCGATCTCAACCGATTGCCCCCGATACACGATCGCCTCGTCATCGACGACGATCGGCAATCGGTTCACTGACTCCCAAGCTGCATCGAACTCGTCGCTCACATGATCGGTCACGTGCACCTTGCCGGAGCCGTCGGCATTCATCACCCAAATGTCGTAGTCCCCATCTGCATCCGATGTGTAGGAGATCTTCGTTCCATCGGGCGACCACATCGGATCGTTCTCGTCGGGGATTGTTGAATTGGTGAGGTTGATCCGATCGGACCCGTCGGCATCCATCACCCAGATGTCGCCGTAACCAGCGGTGCCATCGACATAGGCAAGCTTGCTCCCATCTGGCGACCAGGTCGGCGTCAGGTAGGTGCCGGTGGTTCCGGTAATGCTGCGAGGGTTGGAGCCATCGGCGTCCATGAGCCAGATATCTGCCGAACCGGGAGTGACGCGATCGAATGCGATGGTCGAACCGTCTGGTGAGAAGTCGGCCGAAAGTTCCAGGTCCGCAGTGCTGGTCAGTTGCACAGGATCCGACCCGTCGGGCCGGATGGTCCACAGATCCATCTGGCCCCCGCGATTGGACGAGATGAGGATGCGCATACCGCCGGGATGCCAGCCGAGCGGCGTGTTGGTGGACCCGTCGTAGGCGATGTCCACTCTGTTCGATCCGTCGGGATCCACGACAAAGATGTCTTGACCAGGAGAACCATTGACGGCACGCGCGTAGACAATGCGCGTGCCATCGGGAGACCATTGCGGAGAGAACTCGGCGTCGGTGCTGGTGGTAAGCCGAATCGGTGTGCCACCGGCGAAGTCACGAACATAGATGTCCCCCAGAGGATCCTCTGCGACAGAGAGATACACGATCCGGCCGATCGCACCCGGGACTGTGGCGTCAGCATCGCCGGGTATCGCCACCAGAGTTGCAGTCGTCAACACAAGAATCAGAGCGAGACGCATGGCGCGCATCAATACCCACCTCCCGGGTGTCACAAATCGACCATATCCAGATCTCGACGAGCTGAGAAGGCCTCTTTCTTGGCACTCGGGAATCGCGTTGTCGCGCAGCCCCCGGATAGGTAGCCTGCCCTCACTCAAGGAGCATAAGTGCCGCGGGCAAAGAAGTACGAAGACGATCTCGGTATCTACGGCCTGCCGGGAGATGTCGCCGCGTGGGATATCCGCTTCGATGCCGCCGACCCTGCCGATCTCGAACCGATCGGTGACGGCAGATTTCGACTCCGGCTCCATACCGAGCCCGGCCTCGTCGATGGCAGGGCGGTGCTCCGGTCCCCGGACGGCATCGTCGGTGTCCCGCTGGTGCCGATCACGGTGGGGCGTTTCACTCAATGGACCGCGACCATCGGCCCGCTCCGTCATCAGACCGGGCTGAGCTTCGCCTTCGTCGGCAGCGAGTCGGGCAAGCCGGTCTATGTCACACGTGCCGGTGTGGCCGCCGCCGTGGAACGGCTCGATCGCTGGCAACTCAACCCCGACACACCGGTTGTGGACACACCCGAGTGGGCCCGCGGTGCGGTCATCTATCAGATCTTTCCCGACCGTTTTGAAAACGGGGACCCGTCCAATGATCCGCCTGGGATTGCAGAGTGGGGCGCCGACCCGGCATTTCGACGGTCCCAGGGTGGCGACCTGGACGGCATCGTGCTGAGGCTCCCCTATCTGGAGACCATGGGCGTCGACGCCATCTATCTGAACCCGATCTTCGACTCGCCATCCATACACAAGTACGACACCACCAACTACTTCTCGGTCGACCCGACACTCGGAGGTGACGATGCGCTA
>Ga0307423_1001701_pt1 | contig 13007 bp, 8 predicted proteins | sample SalMarWE160310MG_FD_202154 | JGI IMG/M metagenome (GOLD analysis project Ga0307423, IMG submission 202154) | Salt marsh sediment microbial communities from the Plum Island Ecosystem LTER, Massachusetts, United States - WE1603-10 | ecosystem: Environmental > Aquatic > Marine > Intertidal zone >...
GAAACTCTGGGAACTCTCGTATTTCCATCAGGTAGTTTGCCAATGATTGGTGGAGTTATCCCACTCTATATGGCAGGGCTCTGGTCGATACCTTTCTTCATCATCATATTTGTAGGAAAAGAGATTCAAAAGAGGAAATCAATTGAAATGACATATTGCATTGTTTCAATACTCAGTGTTCTGATCTTTGTATTGTCCGAGGTAACTCTCGTCAATCTCCCTTCATGGACTGCTACGGTCAGTGGGATGATTGGAAATCTTGCGTGGTATATCATCATGCCAGAAATGCTACTTGGACTCTCCGCATTCATCTGCTATAACATCATTAGTGAGAGGAAAACATGGATGAATCTCATTGGCGCATTCATCGTGATGATTCTCTACATTGGAAATGCATCGTTCTCCTATTTTGTGATTGAAACATTGCTACTTGGTTCGTAGTCTCATTCTCGATAATGATTGACGATAGGCATTTTCCAACCAATCCCGAATGACTTCTTGGTTATTCTGATGCATGGAGGTGCTTGCCATCTTTTGTATTCAGCAATTCGTACTCTTCGATAGACATCATTCACCACATCTTCTGGATAACCCAGTTCGACTAGCTCCTTTTTTCCTCTACGATTCTCAACTATCTCATCAACCATTGGACTCACAATGTCAAAATCAAAGGGATCAAACTGTTCCTCTTTCAATTCAGCAGAGGGGCGTTTTGTAATCGATCCTTGAGGAATTACATCACTTCCTTCTCTTCGATTGATGTATTTAGCAAGTGCGTAGACTTCAATTTTGCTCACGTCGCCTATGACACCTAGACCTCCTGTCATATCACCATATAAGGTGCAATAGCCCAAAGCTAGTTCCGTTTTATTTCCTGTATTCAAAACAAGTATCTTTAGGTCCTTTAATCTGTTTGAGTAATCCATCAGTATGTTCCCACGGACACGCGGTTGGATATTCTCATCTGCCACGGAATCATCGTTAGAAATATCCACATTGAAATGTTCTCTCAATTCAATCAAAGAATTCTCTACACTTTTATGGAAAACATCAACGACATCTTGTATAGCAACTTCAAGGTATTTGATACCCAAGTTGTTAGCTAGCTTCTCTGCGTCACTCTTACTATGATTGCTTGAGAACTTTGAGGGCATTGATACTCCAATTACATTCTCAGGACCTAGGGCATCAACTGCAATGCAAGCAGTAAGTGATGAATCAATCCCACCACTTAAACCCAGCACTGCTTTCTTGAAACCTGTTTTTCTGAAGTAATCTCGAATTCCCAGGGTCAGTGCATCATACATCTCTTTCTCTTTATCATAGGAAGGTAGGCTAATTCGTGTACCTTTCCAAGATTTTGTGTCTAATTCGACAATTAACAGATCTTCCTCGAAAGCTGCACCTGTAGCAATCATATCACCCTGTGAATCTACTGCAAAGCTCTGTCCATCAAAGACCAACTCATCCTGACCACCAACTAAGTTGACAAGTAACACTGGAACACCAATGCGTTTAGCTTTCGCGATAGCTAGTTTATGTCTCTCGAATGCTTTGCCAATATGGAAAGGTGAGGCAGAAATATTGATGATTAGATTTGCACCTTTTGTGCAGAGAATGTCTGTGACCTTAGTTTCATAATCTTCATCCCAAAGATCTTCGCATATCTCAATTCCGAGTAGATAAGAATCATTTCCGACTGTGATAGGGATTGGAACAATATCATCAATCGAACCTGGTTCAAAGTATCGTTCTTCATCGAACACATCATATGTAGGAAGGAGAGTTTTGCGCACAATCCGAATCAATTTACCATCTTCAAAGAGTGCAGCAGAGTTGTAGAGATTCATTTCAGCATCACAGTCGATAAAACCTACAATTACAATCATACCCTTTGATTCTTGTGCGATTTCAAGAATGGCCTCTTTGTTGGTCCTGATGAAAGCATTTTCATAGAGAAGATCATGAGGGGGATACCCAGTAATTACCATCTCTGGAAAAGCAACAACTGAAGCTCCTTCTCTTCTGGCAGCTGCAATCGTATCAACAATTTTGGTTTGATTCCCTTTGATATCGCCTACAGTTGAGTTTACCTGAGCTAATGCTATCTTCATAGGTATCACTTGTTTACGCGTGAAACGGAGTGTAAAGACTTTTGTCCCGAGTGTTGGAGGCAAAAAAGACCTGAAATCTACCATCGTGGCAAGGATTTCCATATTCAAACCGATGATATCAGGCAATTGACAATCTTAGAGAATTCTACTTTCCAATCTAAATTTAGGATGATACGACTACTAGAAAGAAAATCACTATAGCGGATGTGAAATACTGATGAAATGTACAAAATCTCACAAAGTAGTTATTCGTGGAGTAAGGTCTCAATTGAATAAAATCTAGGCATGAGCCTTCGGAAGCCAAACTCTGATTTTAGCACCCAGTTCAGGAGAGCCAGATACCCTATCATGGATCTCGAATTCTCCACCGTATTTGTTTGCGATTTGGATACACTGTAGAATTCCAACCCCACCAGAACGCCGTTCAGGACTAAGTAGATTCCTTTTCAGGGAATCTTTGATACCAGGTCCATTATCTGCAATTGTAATTTCATACCCATCTCCAGCTTTAGCTAATCGAGTCCACACCTTACGTTCATTTTGATTGTTGTGTTTAACAGCATTTGAGAATACGTTCATCAACATATGACAGAGAAACCTATCAGCATTCACAACAGCTTCGGAGACCTCCAGCTTACTCTCTACATCAACATCCTTATGCTCATCGTGGAATATTTTTACACACGATTTTAGAGTGAAATCGAGAGAGGTTTTTTCAAGCGGTGTTGATAATAGCGCAGCAGTTGCCTGAACAGATGTTATGAGTTCGCTTGTTTCTAGGACTGCTTCTGTAACATGATGTAAAAGGGAAAGCTTGGACTGATCAGTTTCATCAGACGTTAGCAGATCCGATGCAATCATTATTGCTTGCAAGAGATTGCGAATATCATGACCTGTAATGTCTTGATACAGCATTGCCACGCCGTGAGCTTGCCGTGCCTCTTCTTCTGCCTGCTTAAGGTCAGATACGTCCCTGAGCACCATTACTGCCCGCTCTCCATCTTCGTGAGGACTAAGCTTCGCAGAGAACCACTTTCCGTTCATGGGATATTCGAACGTTGTTGTAATCTTCTTATCTAAGGTGGCTTGTACTAGTTCGGAAATTGTCTTTACGATAGGTGGAATAAAAATTTCTGGAATGGATTTTCCCAAATGCCCATCAATTGTGAGGTCTCGCACAATAGGTGTGTGAGAGTAGAACTCGGAAACTGCTCCTTCAGAACTGAAAACGATTACTGTATCATTTATTGACTCAATAAGCATCCTGTGTCTGCGTTCACTTTCTCGAAGTGCTTCTTCGGTCAGTCTTTGTTGAAACCTATTATCTGCCTCGACCATCTCACGTTCAAGAGCAGGAACGAGTCGACTCAAGTTGTTTTTAGTCAGATAATCGTGGGCGCCTGCCTTCATCATATCAACCGCGGTTTCATCGGAAATGGTTCCAGATACAATAATGAAGGGAACATCAATATTCATGCTTCGAACAATCCCTAAGGCATCTTTGACACTGAACTCCGGCATCATGTAATCGCAAATTATAGCATCCCAAGGGCTATCACTTAGAGCATCTTTCATCTCAGCAGAAGTGCAGATTCGTTTCATCTCGAAGGTCATACTACCTTTTCTTAACTGGCGTTCTAAAAGAATCGCGTCGTCTTCAGAATCTTCGATGAGTAATATTCGTACTTCCTCTGTCACCCTTCAGTACCTCCAGGTGGGCTTACATTGAGTACTAACCAATAGAGACCTAGTGTTCGTATAGCTTGAACGAATTGATCAAAATCGACTGGTTTCTGAATGTATGAATTTGCGCCTAGATTATAGCTTTCACAGATATCTTGTTCTTCCTTAGATGATGTAAGAATTACAACTGGAAGTAGCTTTAACGAATTGATTGATCTTATTCGTCTTAGAAATTCTAATCCTCCCATCCTTGGCATCTTGAGGTCTAGAAGTACCACTACAGGAGAATCAGAGGTGTCTCGTCCCTGATATTGTCCCTCCCCAGTCAGGTATTCAGCAGCCTCCTGGCCATCTCTAGCTACAATAACCTCGTTGAGAATATTAGCCTGCTGAAGTGCTCTGAGAGTGAGAAGAACATCATCTGTACTATCTTCAACCAGGAGTATTTTTTTACTGCTCATTTCCAATAACACCTTCATTCAGGTATTGTGAAATAGAAGGTCGAACCCTCATTCACTTTACTGTCAGCCCAGATTAATCCTCCGTGTCTGGTTATTACACGCTGAACTGTAGCCAATCCAATCCCGGTCCCTTCAAACTCCTCTGATGGATGAAGTCGCTGAAATGGTGTAAATAGTTTTTCCTTGTGTTTCATATCAAATCCGGCACCATTATCCTTGACGAAAAATACTCGTTTTCCATCCATCAGCTTTGTACCAAATTCGATCTTTGCCTCTTCAACCTTATTAGAAAACTTCCAAGCATTCTCAATAAGATTGTATATTGCCACTTTCATTAATCGACGGTCGCATCTAGCGGTTGCTACGTCAATGGCAGAAAACACAATTGATCGGTCTGGTTCTAACTCTGTGAGTTCTTGCATTGCCTCACGCGCAAGATCTGAAAGATTCACATTTACTTGGTCCATCTCCGTACGAGTGACTCTAGAGAGACTCAATATGTCCTCAATGAGAGAACCCATTCTAGTTGCAGCGGCTCGAACTCTGCGGAGATAATCTTGACCTGTTTCATCAACCTTTGCAGAGTAGTCTTCAAGTAATGCTTTACTGAATCCATCCATTGTTCTTAGTGGTGCTCGTAAATCGTGAGAGACCGAGTATGCAAATGCTTCAAGTTCTTTATTTGCAGCAGCAAGTTGTGCAGTTCTTTCTTGGACTCGTTGTGCGAGTTCTTGATTTAATTCTCGGATTTGTCTTTCAGCTATTACTCGTTCAGAGATATCAAGAAATGACGTAACAATGTTTTTAGATGACGCCCGGAAGATTTGGAGTTGAACAGCGCCTAGCACATTACCCTCCATATCTACTAGATCATCTTCCAAATTCCAAGGGATTCCTGTCGCCAAAATCTCTTTGTATTTTTCTTCTATTACTTTTCCACTCTGGCCCTTGATTTCGTAGTCTAAGCGCGACCCAATTTCAAAATGCTTGATACTACTGTACTTCATGTCGAATTCTTCAGATGCAGGATTCGCATCTACTAATAGCAAATGGCCATCTTTTGATATTTCAGCAAGATGCATTCCAACGGGGGAACTCTCGAAAATATTCCTGAATCGCGCTTCGGATTCTTTCAATGCATCCTCAGCTTCAATTCTTTCGGTAATATCTGTCACAATAGCAATTGTACCGTCAATCTCACCATCATCATCTCGAGATGGGACAGCAGAAACTCTAACAGTGCGCCTTTCTCCATCTTTCCGAATGAACTTGTGAATATAGCTTGATGTTTCTCCCATTCGCCGCAGTTCTGTCTGTTTCACAATCTTCTGAATTTCATTAGAATCTACAAGGTCAAGGAGGCTCTTGCCAACGAGTTCGTCAGGAGTATAACCTAAAATTTCTGCGAGTGATTCATTCACAAAAATAAGACGCTCATCAAGATCAGCCATTCCAATTCCTTCCAGCATATCAGTTATGAGGTCCTGATACCTTCTTTTACTAATCTTCAATGCTTGTTCAGCTTTCTTACGTTCAAACAGAGTATTCAACAATCCTGCAAGAGCATCAAAGAAGGGTCTTGTTGATTCAGGAATATCTGTATGAGAAAATGAACCGATACTAAGGACACCTATCGGCTCGTCCGATTCATTCAGGATTGGCCATACTACAACAGACTTAACGTTAATAGCTTCAAAGCGTTCCTTAAATTTCAGAGTTGATTCATGTCTGAAAACATTTGAAGCGATTATCTTCTCCTTTGTCATGGCCACTAGTGACACGAGATGTTGTGGTTCTTCATCAGTACAACAGGGAACAGAATGTGTTAGTTTTGAAGGTTCTATCCCAACAATAGCAGTAGGTTGCAGGACTTTATCCTCCGCATTGTAAAGGCGGAGTGTGCCAAAATCAAATCCAAGTGCGTCAATCAATCCCTTTAGTATGTTGGAAGCTAAATCGCGAGTATCTAATGAATGAACAACAGCAGTTGCTATTGTCTGGAATGCTTTTCTCTCCCTTTCCAACGCATCTTGGGCCAATTGTTTCGCAACTTCTGCATATCTTCGTTCTAGAAGAGTTCCAAGCATTCGTGTGATTGGGTTAAAGAGTTCTTTATCACTATCAGTGAACGTTCTTGGAGAATCGGTAGAGAAACCAATAACAGCTAAGACATTATCGTTTTCATCAATAATTGGTGCAGCTAAAGCTGATTTCGTAACAAATGGTTGAAAACTCCTCAAGAAAGGCTTCTCAGATACCTCTGATGCTATATCAGAAATAAACTGAGGCTCTTTAGATTGGTAAACATGAGAAATAAAAGAGGAATTTGCATCCTCATCTGTCAGATTAAAATCAGAGCTAACAGGACTTGAGAAATACCCAACGGCTGCAGTGAGATGAAGGACATCTCTCTTGGCATCATATTCTGTAAATATTCCATTATCAAAATTATATGCCTCAACAATTCCATTGAGTATATTTTGAGTCAACTCAGTGATATCTTTAGATTGGACAAATGATTCAGCTAATTCTCTGAAGATTCTTCGATCTCTATGGACTGACAATTCAGCATTGTATCGTGCAGTAATATCCCGTATAACAACCACAACACTGGTCCCGTCCTCATGAGGTGAAATATTAGCGGAGAACCATCGTTTATCATCTTTAACCGTCAGAGGATAATCCAAAGTTATACTCTGACCAGTTTCTCTAACTGTTTGAATAGACTTCAGATAATTTTCTGCCGCTCCTTCAGGAAGCACTTCTAAAATATGTCGACCTATGAATTCGCTTGGTGGTATATAGAGTAACTCATCATTTCCGGTGTATACTTCCGCATAATTATCATTTTCATCATGGACTATGACCAAGTCGTTTAGCGATTGAAGAAGCATTCGACCTTTGGCTTCACTCATCCGTAGGCCATCTTCCATCTCACGTCTTTTTGTTATATCGATAATCGTCACCAGAATTGCAGAAGAACCACGATATTCTATCCTTCCAGCAGATAATTCAACCCATATCTGAGAATTGTCTTTTTTAACCAACCGTGCTACGATGAAATCTTGTCGTGATTCATCACGTATTGCTGCTCTAAAATATTCATCAAGTAACTCTTGATCCTCAGCATGTGTAAGACGAAGAATTTCTTCGCGGCTCATATGTACGATTTCTTCGACAGAATATTCCAACATATTTGCTAATCCTGAATTGGCAAAATGGATTTTAACTGACCCTTCAGGTAGTATTGCAATACCAATCAACGATTGTTCTATAATCGTTCGATACTTTGATTCTTCTTCTCGAAGTGCTTGTTCAGCCATCACCCTTTCGGTAATATCGAGAATGGTTCCTGATGCACGTTTCGTACCACCCTCTGTGTTGTGTTCGATGACCTTCCCACGTTCAAGAATCCATTTGTAATCACCAGATTTTGTTCTCATTCTATGTTCAGAAGAGTAAAACGGTGTTTTACCATCCACATGGGCAGCCCATCTTTCCTCCATTTTTAGGAGATCATCAGGATGAATCAGTGTTTCCCACTTATTGTAACTGGTACCAAAATCTTCTTGTTCGAAGCCCAAGATACTCACATATCTATCACTTAGTTTTAGTTCATTATTCTCTGCATCCCAATCCCAAACACCAAGATCAGCTCCTTGAAGTGCTAAACCGAGGCGCTCTTCACTCGCTCTTAGAAATTCTAGAGTTCTTTTCTTTTCAGTTACATCTCGCATAATACATTGAATGTGCAGAGGTTCACCATTCTCATCTCGTACTAGAGAGACATTATTGTCAACTATTACTTCGTCCCCACTTTTTGTACATAGTGTTCGTTCGTATATTGGAAGAGTTTTCCCTTCAAGTAGTTCAGCGAATCGTGATTTAGCCTCTTCTAGCTCACTCTTGATGATGGCATCAGTAAAACTAATTTCTCGAAATTCGTTAAGTGTATAGCCAAGAAGCTCGGAAGCACGTTGGTTTGCATCAATATGCTTTCCTTCAAGATTCAGAAGTAGAATGGCATCATTAGTTTGTTCGAAAAGTGCTCTGTATAGCTTTTCAGACCTCCTACGTGCTTCTTCATATTTGTGTCGTTCCGATACATCCCACACAAAAGAACATAACATCGAGCCATTGGATGTTGGAATTTTGAAGGATTGTTGTTCAAACCATACATGTGCGTTCGTTTTTGGATGGATGAATTCTCCTTTAGTAACTTTATTCAACCAATGCGCATCACCTTCAGCTAAGAACGAAGTGATTGCAGTCTCTATTTTTTTTGTATATTCAGGCACTATTGAAGATCTAGCCATCAACATGGACTGCGCATTCCAAACAGATTTACCCAATACGTCATGTCTCTCTATACCAAATAGATTCTCGAATGCTGAATTTACTGTAATGATATTTCCTTTCTCATTAGCAAGGGCTATTCCATCCGTTGCATTTTCAAATAAACCTCGGAACTTCTTTTCACTTTCTCGCAGAGCTTCTTCTGTATGAACACGTTCAGTGATATCAACTGAAGTAATGACAGCTGCCGTGATAACTTCGTGTTGGTATATCGGACTTATTCGTAGAACATTCCAATTAGTTGGGTTATCAACCATAGAACTCGAAATTTCTATGGAACCTGTTGCTCCTTCCTCAAATACAGCTTCTATTGCATCGCGCACGCCTTCACGATATTCAGGATCTACTCCTTCCAATGCCGAATGACCTATGAAGTATTCTGAATCATAACCTGTGAATGGTTTACTAAGATACTGAATCTTTAGGTCTCGTCCTACAACTAATCTATGGGGAGAGGCCAAATCTAGAGCCTCCAAGAATTCAGATTTAAGGCGATAGTCACTTGATTTGGTTTCAGAAAGTAAAATGTACCACTTATGTGATTCATCATCTATTGAGTGCACAGAAATATTTGCTTTAGCGATACCTCTGTCCTTAGTCAACAAGGTGATTTCTTTATCATGGATATTGGTCTCTAGAATAAAGTCTACTCCATTCATTTTGAATAATGAGTGGTAAGAGACTCCAACTATCTCATCTTTAGAATAGCCAAGCATTTCCAAAAATCGTGTATTTGAATACTGAATATTGCCATGGGCATCCAGCACACTAAATCCTTGGTTAATCTGTTCTGTAAGGTCTATGACCTGTAGGGACTCGGTCCATGAAAGTTGACTCATATGAGTGACACGCACCTTGCAACAGAGTACACGATTTCAAACGAATACTAATGAATAATTACACCCTGTTTGCGTGTTTCCAAGGGACCATCCCCTTTATTATATTTCTAGTAAATCTAAGAAAAACTAAATCTAATTGAAAATCGAACCTTGCACTTTTTCGAACCAGTTACTTCCTTTTTTTGCAATATTAGAGAACTATCTGCAAAATTCTGTACTTAAGAGCACACGCGAATAGATATGATTTCAAGGTACATATCTACCTGGTGCAAAACTAATGGCATTTCCAAAAGTTTTCAAAAAACTAAAAGCAGAACCGGATTTGAAGCAGCTACGAAATTACAAATCAAATATTCAAACTGAACTCTATAGAGCTTCATTCCGGAGGTAGCATCTATAGTGATGGCCTCACTAGGGATTTCAAATATTCCTCCTGGGCCGTGTACCTAGCACGGCCATCTCTTTTTAGAAATTCATATATTGAGAATTGGCATAAAGAATGAGCAAGCCAGTATGGTCACCACACCAGCTTGCGTTGAAAATATCTATTCTAGTTCGAAACAGTATTGTGTCCAATATTCAAGAACAATCGGAGTACAATCAGTTTCACTTTCCACATTATCGCCATAGGCGGCAATCCATGTGTCCTGTACACCATCACCATAATGAATAGGAATAAAGTAAGTAGGTTGGATTCGAGCCAGAGCCTGTACTACCTCATAATCTGCCATTGTCTGACAACCAGGTCCAAGTGGGAGAAAAGCAAGATCAATGAATCCAGTTAAATCATAATACTCTATGATATTCTTCGAGTCTCCAGCATGGAACATTGTGAAGTTCTCAATAGTTATTATGTAACTTGTCCAATTAGCTTCTGCAGGATGACTTGCGGGGTATATATCTACGGGGAGCGTGTACATGTAGAAGGCTGTGATGTTGATATCACCAATCATTACAGTATCTCCAGGTTCGACACCCGTTGCGCCATATGCAACGCATTCTGCGCTCATATTTGACGGAAAAATGAATTCTGTAGATTCAGTTGCAATGATATCCAGAGAATCGGGATCATAGTGGTCCGCGTGTGGATGAGTGACCAAGACAATATCAGCGGGATAGTTTGCAAATGTACTGTTCAATTGAATGGGGTCAATATAGATACGAGTCTCATTCGTTTCTATCATTACTCCAGCATTCGTCAATAGTGTGACATTGAGATTTGCGTGAGTATTTGCTCCATCAGGAGGATTCTGAGGCGCATTTAGGAGTTGCACTGCCACTACTGCAGTAGCACCAACACCAATGAGAAGAATAGCTATTATTGCGATAGTTCTAACGTTATTTTGGATTGGCATACTTCGCAATAGAACAGGAGAACGCAAATTAAAAGGCATGGTCAACGCATCTTCTGTGCTAACAGGGAAAATCACTCAATAATTGGAGGGCCCGCCCTTATTCGTTCTCGAAGAACCTCAATCTTCGCTCTCATACCATTGATGTCTTCAAGCCACCAGGTAACACCTCTTTCTTTCCAAGGAGCAAGTATCTCTTCGTTCTTCTCATTATCGTTCGAAGAAGTTGCACCACAAATCACGACATCAAATTGTTCGAGGTCTCCTCTCTCCTTGCGGATGATATCAAGCACATCATCAAGATCATCTGGAGTCACAGGTTCTGGCCATCGTGCATGGACTGGTGCAACTCCATCGTATCGAGCCGCCCTTATGAAGGGTGCCTTGTGAGGTACTCCACCACCCACCCATATAGGAATCCGAGGAGTCTGTTTAGGTTTAGGAAGAAAAGTCATCTCGTTCAATTGATAATGTTCTCCACTGTATGAGAAGGATTTTCCAGTCCAGAGACCTGTAAGAATATCTAGACTCTCATCCAGTTGCTGTGCTCGTATCTTCGTATCAGTCTCTTCACCAAAATATTCAAACTCAACATCAGGAGGAGCTCCAATGCCAACTCCTAGAATGAGTCTTCCTTTGGATAGATGATCAAGGGTCAATGCTTCTCGTGCAACTTTCCAAGGTCTTCTTCGTGGTAGTGGTGTAACTAGTGGACAGAGTTTCATCTTGGATGTGTTGCATGCTATTGCAGACAATGCAATCCATGGATCTACGAAGGGAAGGACTAAGTCTTCCTGCTTGAAAACAAGCACGTGATCCCAAAGTGTGAATCCATCCCATCCAGCATCTTCAGCTTCAACTGCAATATCGATTAGTGTATCAATATCACCAAAATATCCGAAATTTGGCATATTAAGACCATACTTCATTCAAACACCTTGAGTGCCTCACATTAGATCTGGGATAAGGAAACTACTCTCGGAAATCCTGAGTAAAATAGGGCAATTAGAACGTAGAAACGCATTCTAACATCATTTACGCGTTGTCTGAAACATTAATTTCTTCCTGCTTTTTGTCCCACCATTCTTTGCTTTCACCTGATCCAGTCCAATCAGAAACAGTAAGAGGTCTTGGAACTATTCGAAGTATTAGCAGACCAACAATCAAGAGAATCGGAATTGGTATTGATAACATTACGGTAAGAACGGGATTGGATAAAATAATAGGGATTAGTGCTAGACCTATGAGAGGTAGTTGCAATTCACCAAGAATACCAGCAATGATAACACGTGTCCTTGTTGTTTTCCCATGATAGTACTTGTAGATATAGTAGATGAAAACAATTCTGAAGAATGTGAATGGAAGATAAACAAGAAGGAATGTGAAGTCAATCATAAAGGAAACATAAGGTGATAGAATTAGTTGCCATGACATTCCAATAATCTGGAAAGATGAGTAATAGCCATCTGATGGATAGATGTTGATATCAGAGGGAGCAAACAACACAATTATGAAAAGCAATGTGATGAGTATTGTTAAGCTTGGCTTCATCGAACTGAGATCTGGACCTTTCTGTGAACGGATATTTCTTTGGAGGACATAAACGAAGATACCTGTGATTATTACAAAAAAGAACATCGTACCTAGAATTGTCATACCACCAACTAGGTCAGGAGTTGGTGGGACCATTCCAGATGTTGTAGTTGTAGTCTGCATATCTCCAGCTCCAAATCTATCATAAATTCTGGAATCTTATAGACATTAACTTCTACGCGGATGACGATTATCCTCAAGCTTATGAGTAGAATATTGTAGTACCTGGATGGTCAAAATCATGGAAGCAATAGAGTGGTTTGCGAAGGGAAAGCAAGCAATGATGGAAGGCCGTATTGAGGATGCAATAGAGGCCTTCGGCAAGTCAACCAATATAGACCCTTCCTCATTCGAGGGATGGTGGTCTCTTGCTAGTGCATGTAATTTACTAGGAGCACAAATTGAGGGAGAGGGGGATTACGCGAGAGCAAATCTGTACAAAATCAAAGCAGCATACTCCTTTGATCGAGCAACCAGAGCAGATCCTAATGATGAAAGAGTGACAAAAGCGAGAGCATATGCGGATACTATTCGCGAAGCTCAAAAAGCCAAGAAGGCACAAGGGTACTTCTGAGATTATCAAAGTGAATAATTGATTGCAGTTTAAAG
>Ga0307423_1001702_pt1 | contig 13005 bp, 11 predicted proteins | sample SalMarWE160310MG_FD_202154 | JGI IMG/M metagenome (GOLD analysis project Ga0307423, IMG submission 202154) | Salt marsh sediment microbial communities from the Plum Island Ecosystem LTER, Massachusetts, United States - WE1603-10 | ecosystem: Environmental > Aquatic > Marine > Intertidal zone >...
GTAGCGACCCAAACAGACAAATCCGGATTAGCTATCTTTACACCAGAGGCAATTATGGGTGCACGTCCGTGAATTCCATGAAATCCATAAGTATTCATATAGTAAGGAAACCTACTGGAACATCCTATTCCGGAAACCCAGACTATTTTTTCTTTATTAGTTTCAATCAATTCAGGAAAAGTTCTCTGTACTTGAGCCAGGATGGAATAATCTCCGCATCCAGGGCACCATCGTACATCCTGATCACTGGTAAAATCTTTTGCAGTATATTTTTTTGTTGTTGCTTCAGCACTATTTGCCATTTCCACCTCCGAGTAAAACGGTTATCTTTTCTAAAATATCATTAACTTTTAGCGGTAATCCCCTTACTAAATTAAGCTGTTCAACAGGAATCAAATATTCACTTCTTATTAATCGTGCAAGTTGGCCAAGATTAATTTCAGGAATTAATATCTTTTTGAAATTCCTTAGGACAGATTCGGTATTTTTTGGTAAAGGATTTACATATCTGAGATGAGCCTGAGACAATGTTAAGCCACTGTTTCTTGCTTTTATAACTGCATCTTTAATACTTCCATATGTACTACCCCAACCTAGAACAAGCAAATCCCCCTTTTCATCTCCATCAACTTTTAAATCTGGTATATCATTGGCAATATTTTTGATTTTTTCAGTTCTAAGTTTTACCATCTTATCATGATTTTCAGGATCGTAGCTAACATTACCATAAATATCAGATTTCTCCAGACCACCGATTCTGTGCTCCAAACCGGGTGTACCGGGGATTGCCCACGGTCTAGCGAGATTTTTATCACGTAAATAAGGATAGAATCCTTCTGGATCAGTACGAAATTTTACCGAAATATCTGGAATTTCGCTTGTATGAGGAACTCTCCATGGTTCAGAACCATTTCCCAGATATCCATCGGTAAGAAGTATCACAGGTGTCATGTACTTTAATGCAATTCGTGATGCTTCTATTGCCATGTAAAAACAATCTCGTGGTGTACGAGCTGCAAGAACGCAAACAGGAGCCTCTCCATTTCTGCCATAGACAGCTTGTAAAAGATCTGCCTGCTCTGTTTTTGTTGGAAGTCCTGTACTTGGACCACCTCTCTGAACGTCTATTACAACGAGTGGTAATTCTGTCATCACTGCCAAACCGATAGCTTCTGTCTTTAACGCTAAACCTGGTCCACTGGTTGTTGTTATAGCTAGATGTCCGGTAAAAGAAGCGCCAATTGCTGAAGAAATTCCGGCGATCTCATCCTCAGCTTGTACGGTTTTAACTCCAAAATTTTTATAAGAACTTAAGTACTGCAAAATTTCAGAAGCAGGAGTAATTGGATACGATCCAAGAAAAAGTGGAAGTCCACTCTTAACTGACGCAGTAAGAAAACCGAGTGCAGTTGCTTCATTACCTGATATATTCCTATAAATTCCTTTCGGTAGTTTTGCAGGCTCCACTTTATAACGTGTAGTAAATATTTCGGTCATTTCACCAAAATTGTAACCAGCTTGCAAAGCTTTTGTATTAGCTTCGATATATTCAGGTTTTTTGCTAAACTTTTCCTTAATCCAATCCTCAGTGTTTTTAATCGGACGATCATATAACCAGTACATCAAGCCAAGTGCAAAAAAGTTTTTACATCTCGAGACTTCTTTAGGACTTAATGGTAAACCCTCAAGTGCATTTGCTGTCAATGAGGTGATTGGAACGCGGTGTAACTCATAACCACTTAAGGTACCATCTTGCAGTGGATTTGACTCGTAATGGGCTAAATTTAAGTTCTTTTGATCAAACGAATCTGAATTTAAAATAAGTACTCCGTCTTTTCTTAATTCCTTTAAATTCTTTTTTAATGCTGCGGGATTCATTGCTACCAAAACATCCGGTATATCACCGGGTGTATGAACATCTTCACTACCGAAATGCAACTGAAAGCCACTCACACCATACAAAGTACCTGCGGGAGCCCTGATTTCAGCAGGATAATCTGGTAGAGTATTTAAATCATTTCCTAACCAGGCAGTTGTATCACTAAACTGAGATCCTGTTAACTGCATTCCATCACCGGAATCTCCAGCAAATCGAACGGTTACACTTGTAAGAACTCTGAACTCTTTTTCTTTAGTTTCTGACATCTTCAAATCTTTCCAAAAATATTGTTATTTATTAACAAATTTACTAAGTACTATCTGATTTAGCAATGTACTAATAAATGTATGTTAGTTTATTTCAGATATAATTTTGTAGAATTCATCTGCATTTACAAAACCAGTAATTCTCTCTTTTTCTTCACCCTTTGAATTCAAGATTAATACTGTCGGAACTCCAATAATATTATATTGTTCTCTTATAGCTTCGACCTCTGGTGATAATGACTTTGTCATATCAGCCTTGTAAGTTTCAAAATCTTTCGATAATTCTATAACTCGGGGATCTGAAAAGGTTGCTGCATCTAATTCTTTACAAGGTATACACCAGTCAGCATAAAAATCAACAATCACTCCCTTGCCTGAAATTTCTGTAAGAGCATCCTTTGTAAAGGGTTTCCAGTTAACAGAATTTGTTTCGGAAGGTATGAGAGTATAAACAGCAATAGCAAGTATCAATATTGAAAATACAATTTTAAAAATTCTGAATCCTTTTACTGAGTTGGCCAGCTTTTCAAAAAACAGAAGGTAGATGGCTGTACCAACCATGAATACCGGTAATACATATCCTCTAAACGATTCAGGCAGCAATGGAAGTAAAAAGTAAAGTGCCATTCCAACTAAAATGAAACCAAAGATATGTTTAACAGCATCCATCCACTCGCCTGCTCTTGGAATCTTTTTTATTTTGCCTGAGAAAACTGCTAGAAAAAGATATGGAGTTCCAAGACCGACAGCTAGTACAAAGAACAGAAGAAAGCCGAAGTAAGGATCCTGTTTTGTAGCAACATAAGTAACTAATCCAAGAACAAAGGGACCGATACAAGGTGCAGCTACAATGCCCATTGTTAATCCCATGAAGAATGCACCGTACAAACCTGCTTTTGCACCACCTGCTTTATTTACCAGTTTATCGGGAAGTTTAAATTCGTATACACCGAACATACTTAATGATAATACAAAGAGAACTGCAACAACAGCCAAAATTACAATTGGATTTTGAAGTAGTGCACCAAACACAGCTCCGGTTAAAGATGTTATTACTCCAATTGCAGAATAAGTCACAGCCAGCCCAAGAATAAATAATATTCCCATAAAGAAAAGTTTGGTTGTGCTGCCCTCACTTTGTCCACCAAAGTAACCTATTGTAATAGGAATAAGAGGATAAACGCATGGTGTTAAGTTTAATGCCAGTCCTCCAAGAAAAACAAAAAATAATCCAATTAAAAGTCCATTGCTCTCAAGAGCATTGGAAATCGGATCAGAATCTTTTTCTTTATTTGCGGTTGGTTGAGTCAGACTTATATCAATTTCTTCAAATATTTTTTCATTTATTGAATTCACAGGAGTTGTTTTATCAGCAACTTCAATATTCAATGTATCTGTAACTGAAGTCGGCGCTTGACAGCTTATATCGTTGCAAGCCTGATATTCCAAATCCACGACCAACGGATAAGTACCTAGTGTTAAGTTGGAATCTACTTCTACCAATGCTCCTTTGTAAACAGTTCCTTCCCAAACTGATAATGGTGATTCTGAAAACGCAAGTTTTAAATCGTGAGGTTCAGGATAAGCAACTTTTTTTAATTTGAATTTTGGATTCTCAACTATTGTTAATGATGTTGGAATAAGATATTCATCATAGGGTTCATGCGAATTGATATGCCAGCCTTCTGCAACTTGTACTTCCACTGCTATCTTAAATTCTGTCCCCGGATACACTTTATCAAATGATTGATAGGATTGAATTTTAACAAGATCTTTCTGCACGCTCATTTGCGCAAATGAAGTATTCAACAAAAAGATTAATGAAACTAGAACAAATTTTGAAATCGATTTCATAAAAGGATAAATTTTATTTAACATTTTAATTTCTCCAACCTTGAACTATTGGATACCTTCTGCCGTATCCGAAGGCTTTTCTTGAAACTCTTAGGGCAGGTGCAGCCTGTCTTCTTTTAAACTCGTTTAAATCTACCATCCTCAAAACCTTTTTCACGACTTTATCATCTTTAATTATCGAAGTAATTTCATTGTACTCTTTATTTTCCTCAAGATACATTTTAAGAATTTTGTCGAGAAGCTCGTACGGAGGAAGGTCATCCTGATCTTTTTGGTTCGGACTTAATTCAGCTGAAGGGGCTTTGGTAATTATTTCTTTTGGAATTATTTCTTTTTTTCTATTGATAAAATTCGCAATCCTGTAAAGATCACTTTTATAAACATCAGCAATTACTGCTAAACTTCCGCTCATATCGCCGTAAAGAGTGCAGTAACCAACCGCAAGTTCCGATTTATTTCCTGTTGTCAAAACCAAGTAGTTGTCGTTATTTGAAAAAGCCATCAAGTATACACCTCTTATCCTTGCCTGTATATTTTCTTCTGTCAGTTTTGCAGGTTTCTTTTCAAGTTTTTGTGATAGCTGTTTAAGCGCTTCTTCAACTACAGGTTGAATAGAAACGTTAGTAGATGAGATGCCCAGATTTTTAATAAGTTTCTCCGAATCAGTTACACTTCCTCCGCTTGAATATTTTGATGGCATCAAAACAACGTGGATATTTTCTTTCCCAAGTGCTTCAACACCAATGTAAGTAACAAAAGCAGAATCCAGACCACCGCTTAAACCAACAACGGCTTTTTTAAATTTCATCTTTTCAAAATATTCTCTTACACCATAAATTAATGACGAAAGGACTTCTTCTTCAAATGATTTTTCAACGACTGCTTTTATCTCTTCATCATGTTCTGTATCGAATAAAATAAAGTCCTCTTTATAAGTAGCACCTAAACGAGCGAGCTTTCCTTTTTTATCAAAGCACATACTCGCACCATCAAAAACCAAATCTGTCTGAACACCAACGCTGCAAACGTAAGCAAGCGGAAGTTTATTCTGTTCGCATAGTATGGAAAGCATTTCAAGTCTTTCTTTTCTTTTTCCGAAAGAATAAGGGCTAGCAGAGATATTTATTAAAATAGAAGCACCTTTTTTCATGAGCTTTTCAACAGGATCTTCTGAGTATCGTCGCCGGTACCAATAATCGGCATCGTTCCAGATATCTTCACAAACAGAAATACCGAGCTTCTCACCCTTGAACTCGTGTACAAAAACATCTTTTGCTGCCTCAAAATATCTCATTTCATCAAAAACATCATAATTAGGAATTAAAGATTTTGGCTGAATGAATTGAACTTCGCCATTATAACATAAAACCGCAGAGTTGTGAATATTAGTTCCGATTAAATCGTCATCTTCCGTAATTGCACCGAAAAGCAGTCCTACATCACCAGTAATTTTCGCAAGCTCATTAATCTTTTTATTCACAGCTATTCTGAATTCTTCTTTTTCAACAAGATCTAAAGGTGGATAACCGACAAGAGAAAGTTCGGGGAAAATTACAAGATCGGCTTTGGCTTTAACACCTCTCTCATATCCTTTTATAATTTTATCTTTATTGTATTCTAAATTGCCGATGATCGGGTTGATCTGGCAGAGGGCTATTTTCATTTCATTTTTGATTTTGAGTCGAAATATAACACTACCCCTATACTCTCCAAAATCCAAAAATCGCACAAATTAATGCGTGTATACACGATTGCAGGTCGTTGAATCATTCAATATTTATAACATGCATTCATCCATTCATGCATATTTTAAAGTTTCGTTAACCGACGTTTCTCCTGCAATCACCGATTAATTACTACCATACTTAACAAAACAGGTGCAAATGAGAGAAAATCTTATTTATTAGTAGCAGAGAATTAAAAGATTAATGTTAATCAGGAGTCTAAGATGACAAAGAAACTATATCGTTCAACAACCGACAAAATGATCGGTGGAGTTGCCGGCGGTCTGGCAGAATATTTTGATATTGATTCCACACTCATTAGAGTCTTATTCATTGTTGTTGTATTCTTAGGAGGTGGAGGGATTATAGCATATATAATTTTATGGATTGTTGTTCCCCAAAAGCCGTACGAAATTCCAAAGAGTTTCCAGGAAAAATCATCATCGGAAGATAGTAGTAAATCTGAATTTCAAAATTCAGCAACTGATTCTGAATCATTTAACGTTAATAACTCTGGAATTGCAAGCTTAGAGACGGAAACCAATAACAAACAAATCTGGATTGCAATCATTCTTATTGTAATTGGTGGATTGCTATTACTGAATAATATTTTTCCCAGATTTCATTTTGATCATTACTGGCCTCTTATTTTAATTGGGATTGGTGCTGGATTACTTTTACGAGCAAAGAATTAAACGGAGAATTTAAAATGAAAACATCACACATTTTTTGGGGTTTACTTTTTATAGTATTTGGACTTCTTGTCCTGATAAACAATTTCACAACTATTTTTATGGATTGGGGAGCTATCTGGAAGTTATGGCCGCTTGTTATTGTTCTACTTGGAATATCAATCATTGTAAAACATAAATATGGAAAAGGAATTATTGCAGGGCTTGCTGCCATCATTCTTGCACTTGCAATTTTTGCAAGCATTAAAACCGCAACTCATTTTGTGAACAATGATTTTGATATAACTTTTGGTGATGAAGTGGATTCTGAATACACAACGACAGAGTTTACCGAAGATTATGATTCGCTCTTGAAATTCGGTACACTAAACTTTGATGCAGGTGCAGGCTCATTCAATATTTCTAAAACAACAGATAGCTTAATTCATGCAACTGCTACAGGTGTAAAAAATAACTTTAGACTGACAAGATTTGATACCGATAGTAGCACTAAAATTAATCTTGTAATGCGTCATAAATCTGTTTTCAGATTTGGTAAAAGCTATAAGAACAATATTGATGTAGCGTTAAATCCTAATTTGACCTGGGATATGAATTTCGATGTAGGTGCAGCTTCAATGGATTTTGATTTATCAGAATTTAAAACTGAAAAAGTTGACGTAGATATGGGAGCTGCCGCACTAAAAATAAAGCTGGGAAGCTTATCCCCTGACACTAAACTAAGCATTGATGCAGGCGCATCTGATATAAATATTTACATTCCCAAAGAGTCCGGTTGCAAAATAACAACTGATGGCGCACTATCTTCGAAACACTTTAATGATTTTGAAAAGATAAATTCAGATCATTTTGAAACCGCAAACTTTAACGATGTAGCAAATAAAATCTTTATAGTAATTGATTCGGGTGTTTCCTCGATAAGCGTGGATAGGTATTGATCTATAAACATTAATTGTCAGTCTGAGCTTGTCGAAGACTGATCAATTAAGATAGTATCCACTTCGACAGGCTCAGTGTGACAATAGTTCTCCTAGCACACAACTCGATACAAATAGAAAAATTCGACAGGTTATTTCTTTCTTTTCGGAATCCATAAATGCTTTTCCAGTTTGACACAGCCATTTTCATCAAACTCAACACCTTCATTTCGCAGTAAGTCTTCCATCAAATTTGGATCACCGAAATGTATTTTCCCCGTAAGAGCACCATATCTGTTTACAACTCTATGTGCAGGTATATCCAGTTCGCATCCATTTAAAGCCCAGCCGACGGTTCTTGCAGAGGATTTGATTCCACAAGCTTCGGCAATATGTCCGTATGTTGTGACTTTTCCATAAGGAATTCTTTTAGCAACATCATAAACTTTGTTGAAAAAGTCCTGCTTCTTTCTATCCTTTGGTGATTTAGTTTTTTTCAATTTAGTTTCTGCTGAACTTTGACAAATACGCTTTTATAAACCTATCAATGTCTCCATCCATCACACGTTGTACATCCGAAGTTTCTTCATCAGTGCGGTGATCTTTAACCATATTGTATGGATGAAAAACGTAAGAACGAATCTGGCTTCCCCACTCAATTTTCATTTTATTTTTCTCAACTTCATCAATTTCTGCCTGCTGTTTTTCAAGTTCCAGTTGGTAGAGTTTTGACTTTAGCATTTTCATCGCAGTAGCTTTATTTTGTCCCTGCGATCTTTCACTCTGGCAGGCTGCCACTGTGTTTGTTGGAATGTGAGTTATTCTAACGGCTGTTTCAACTTTGTTAACATTCTGCCCGCCTTTACCACCAGCACGATACGTATCAATTCTTAGATCGGCAGGATTAATTTCTATTTCAATTGTATCATCAATCTCAGGAATAACAAAAACTGAAGCGAATGAAGTGTGTCTTCTTTTATTTGAATCAAAGGGAGAAATGCGAACAAGACGATGAACACCATTTTCAGCTTTAAGATAACCATATGCAAATTCACCTGTAACTTCAACTTCTGCAGATTTTATTCCAGCACCGTCTCCCTCAAGAATATTCAGCAGGTTCATTTGATATCCATTCTGTTCACCCCATCGAAGATACATTCTTAAAAGCATATCAGCCCAATCCTGCGCCTCAGTTCCCCCAGCACCTGAGTGAATTGTAAGCAGACAATTTTTATCATCATCTTTTCCACTGAGCATATTTTTAAACTCAGCATCTTCTATGGTTGAAATCACAGAATCTAATTCTTTTCTTAGTTCATCATAATAAGAATCATCTTCGTCCATTGCCGCAAGCTCAATTGTGTCCTTCACATCATTGACTTTTTTATCAACTTCTTTGTAAAGATTAATCCATTGTTCGAGAGATTTTATTTCCTGAAGTACTTTCTGTGCGGCTATTTGGTCATTCCAGAAAGATGGCTCCCCCGATTTTGAACGCAGTTCTTCTACCTTCGATATCTTTTTGTCAACATCAAAGATACCCCCGTAAGTTTTCAACTCTTTGCTGGTAGGTTTTAAGTTCTTTTAATTCTTCTTCGTACATAGTTATTTCCTTAAACTGTCACCCTGAACTTGGTTCAGGGTCTTCTGTATAAATTAAGATGCTGAAACGAGTTCAGCATGACTATTAAATCTCAATTTCCATTCTCAGCAACGCAGCAGCCAGCGTTTTACCTTGTGCATCGTGCTTCAATGAAACTGTTCCTCCTCCACCTAAAGTATTGTGTAACAGAAAATTCAATGCTCTGATGTTTGGCATTTCATAACGTTCAACTTTGCCGTGACAAATGCCTTCAAAATGTTTTTTTACTTTTTCAGCAGTAAGATATTTCTCAATTATCTCATACCCCTTTTGATCATTAGCAATGATACCAATGTTGGCTGCATCACCTTTATCACCACTTCTGCCGTGGGCTATATCTCTTAGTTTGATTTTCATTTTTTCTTTACTTTATGCTGAATTTATTTCAGCATCTCTTGTTGTATGAATAAATTAGACTTTTTCAGTCCTCCAAAGTTCCTGAAATAAATTCAGGAATATTTTCTTCAAAGTCCTTGAACCAAGTTCAGGGTAAATCTGAATAAAGATTTTTAACTGGATCAGCGATCTCAGGATACAAATCCTTCCATTCCTTATTCTTTTCTTCAATCAGATTTATGCTGAACTATTTTCAGCATCTTTAGTTTTAACTTAAATGCTGCATCCGTCGAAAGGTCCTGAAATAAATTCAGGACAAGTTATTTCAACTCCAAAATCTTTACTTTCGGCTGAACCATGGTTTTCCTAATCAAAGCCGGCCAATAAGCTACTACATCTTTCGGTTTTGGTCTACCTCCAGCAAATCCAGTAACGCTTGGTGGACCGGTCAAAATAAGTGGTGCTATTTCCTGACCAAATCTATTCACTGTATTTCTATCCTTTGCTCTAACTGAAAAGCGCAAAACAATTTCATTTATTTTATCTTCATCCAGTTCAGGAGCTAAATTCTCGTGAGTTGCATTGTAACCAACAAATTCCGAGCGAATTTCATCAAATTTTAGATCGAGTTTTTCAAGTCTTTTGCGAAGTATTCTGTCTGCCTTTCTTGCCTTTGTAAGTGCCTGCGGCCAGGAATAAGTTAATGTTCCCGTTGCACTGTAGCCATCCTTGTATGAGCAAGATACTTTATAGAACTCGGTCTCAGGTTTACCTTTTACGTTGTATACTTTTACTCTATCCTTGCCAACATCTTCAAGTTTTATCGATGTAAAATCTGCAACACAATCAGGTGTAATATATTCTTTTGGATCTCCTATTTCATAAACCAATTGCTCTGCAATTGTTTCATAGGAAACTTTCCCACCGGTGCCCTCGTGCTTGGTTATTATAACTTCACCATTTGGATAAGCTTCAGCAATTGGAAAACCTATCTCAGCAAAATTTTCAATCGACTCCCAATCACCTAAAAAATTTCCGCCAGTTGACTGTGCTCCGCATTCTAAAATATGACCGGCAACAGTTCCTGCTGCCATCAAATCATAGTCTGTTTGTTTCCAGCCAAACTCATAAATCATTGGTGCAAGAGTCAATCCAGTATCAGTTGTTCGTCCAGTGATTACAATATCAGCACCTCGTTTAAGTGCTTCAACAATTGGCATAGCACCAAAATAAACATTTGCACTTAAGAGCTTATCCTTAACTAATGTTATAGGCTCGCCTGTTTCCATATTATTAAGATCACAGCCTTTTTGAATTATTTCATCCAGGCAATCTTTTATATCATCACCAAGTACAACTGCAACATCAAGCTTTCCAATATCAAGATTCATCGCAGCTTCAATAATTGCATCAGCACAAGCAACCGGATTTACACCTCCTCCGTTAGTGATTACTTTTATCCCTTTTTTCTGGGTAATAGGAAGAATCTTTTTCATCAGGTCTATCAAATCAATCGCGTAACCGAGATTAGGATTTCTGTTCTTCTGTTTCTGCAGAATAGACATAGTTACTTCTGCAAGGTAATCCATCACAAGATAATCTATATCTCCTTTTGTTACCTGATGATACGGTGCATCAATTAAGTCTCCCCAAAACCCCTGACCGGAAGCTATACGTATTTTTTCTTTCAATTTGTATCCAGAATAATGTGAAACTAAAATCTGGTGAGTAATTTATTAAGAAATGAGATAAGTATGAAAGGTTAATCGAAAGCCATACCAATTAAGGTATGGCTTAAAAAATTGGATGTCAGATTAGAATAGCCTTATATCCGTAACAATGCAAACCCGACTTTCCTTCATCCTGTATCTTCCTAAAGACTAATTTTACTTTTTGTCCAATCTTAAGTTGATCAAAATTAACATCAGCAATTTGTGTTGTTAATTTTACACCATCTTTCAGTTCAACAATTCCAACCGCGAACGGTGTTGTTCCAAAAAATTTATCTGATGCAACTCTGATGATAGTATAAGTAAGAAGTTTTCCTTCATCATTTAGTCGTACAATTTCAAATTCATTCTTTCCGCATTCGGGACAAACTAATCGTGGTGGGAAACTAACATTTCCGCAGGCTTTGCATTTGCCGGCTTCCAAACGATAACGCTGTGGAATTTCTCGATGATATTTTGGACTAATCATTTTGCCTCCAGAATATTTATTACACAACTTGCACCGGAACCGCCCATATTCTGAGCTAAGCCGATGTGCGCATTTTTAACCTGACGTTTTCCTGCTTGTCCGGTTAACTGTTCGTACAATTCAATTATTTGTGCTATTCCTGTTGCACCAACAGGATGACCTTTGGATTTTAATCCGCCGCTAGTATTTAAAGGAGTCTCACCATCGATTGCTGTTTTGCCTTCTTCTGCTGCAGGACCACCGCAACCTTTTTCGCAGAAACCCAAATCCTCATAAACAACTGCTTCTGCAATTGTAAAGCAATCGTGAACCTCGGCAAAGTTTATGTCTTTTGGAGTTACTCCTGCCATTTTGTAAGCTTTCTGTGCTGCTGTTACAACTGAGTTCAAAGTTGTTAAACTTTTTCTAGAATGCAAAGCAATTGTATCCGATGCTTGCGCTGTTCCTTTAACTTTGATGATTGTATCAGTAAACTTCTTTGCAATATCCATTGAGCAAAGAATCACTGCTGCACCGCCATCGCTTACAGGCGAACAATCCAATAATCTTAATGGGTCAGCAACTAAGGTTGCATTCATCACCTGTTCTAATGTTACAGGGTTTCTGAACTGAGCATTAGGATTATGCGCACCATTTCTGTGATTCTTTACTGCTATTGCTGCAAGCTGTTCTCTGGTTGTTCCGTACTCGTGCATATGAGCATTTGCGATCATTGCATACAAACCCGGGAATGTAACACCCTGGTAAACTTCATATTCCTGATCTGCTGCAGTGGCAAGTGCATCTGTAACATCAGCACCATCAGTCATCTTTTCAACACCACCTGCAAGAACGATATCGCTCGCACCGGAAGCAACTTCAAAATAAGCTGCACGAAATGCTGCACCTCCTGAAGCACAAGCTGATTCGACTCTTGTTGATGGGATTGGTGTTTGTCCGAGATAATCTGCAAGCACAGCGCCTAAATGTTCCTGTCCGACAAACAATCCACTGCTCATTGAACCGACATACATTGAATCGATGTGATCAACTCCGGCATTTTTAATTGCCTTTGCTGCAGCTTCAACAAAAATATCTTTAATGGATTTACCCCACAGTTCCCCGAACTGTGTCATCCCTACTCCAATTACTGCTACGTCTCTCATAATAAATTCCTTTTTTGTTTTTGTTTAATGTCATTACGATCCCGCAAAGCGGGAGAAGTAATCTTTTGCTTCAGTTGAGATTGCTTCGTTGCAAACTCCTCGCAATGACAATAGACTACTCGTTCAGAATTATTTTTCCACGATACTTGGCGTACTGCCCATAATCGAGATAGATTTTATCTTTATCAAGTTGATCTCTCAATTTGGGTGCTCTGTTTTGCACATCTTTTATTTTATCAGTGACTTTGTAAACAAATCCATCACTACCAGCACCAGAACCAAATGAAACCATAAAGATCAAATCACCGGGATTTGCAACATCCAGTACCGCTGCAAGTCCTGTTGGTGATG
>Ga0307423_1001703_pt1 | contig 13002 bp, 9 predicted proteins | sample SalMarWE160310MG_FD_202154 | JGI IMG/M metagenome (GOLD analysis project Ga0307423, IMG submission 202154) | Salt marsh sediment microbial communities from the Plum Island Ecosystem LTER, Massachusetts, United States - WE1603-10 | ecosystem: Environmental > Aquatic > Marine > Intertidal zone >...
CGCTATTCCCATTGTCAGTCCCCCAATTGCTCCAAAGTTGTCATTTGGTGGTGCAGGGAGAAATATCGCAATTACTAGCAACACAAAACCAATAAAGAAGACAGATAGGAGTAAGTGTTCAAATTTATATTTGGACAGATATTCCCTTGCAGGTTTCTCCAAATAATACATAGCAACAACTGTAAGAATTCCAACTCCCCATCCGATGAGGACATCTTCAAGAAAATGCACTCCGAGATATATTCGAGATATTCCAATTAATAATGTGCAGCAGAAAGCAATCAGAGTCATCCACCACTTCTTTACTCTGACAGAAATCCAACCGAAGAAGGTCGCTGAATACTGAGAGTGACCGCTGGGGGTGCTATAACCAGGGGTATCCGCTCCTTCTAACCAGTAACTAGTTGGTGGCCGATCATGCGCGATGATATATTTCAACCAGTAGTTTGTAAGGATTGAGATGACCAAGACATAGGTCATAATGATCGATTCTTTTTTGTTAAATGCCCAGTATCCTATCAAAAGTAATGCAACGTAGAAGACCTCACTGCCTAATTGTGAAATTAGCAAGAAGAATTCTCCTAGTCCTGGTAGAGCTGCTCGGATTGCATCAATGATTCCAGGGTCGAAAAACATCTAATTCTCTCCTTCATCCAACTGGATGACATTACAAGACAAAAAGGTGACTGTCTATTAACAAAAGCTTATAGTATCGAATTTGGTCTGTCAGATACAGATAGAGGTTTTTTGAATGGTTCTTGAAAATTTGGAGCCCAAAGTTGTCTGGGAAATCTTTGAGAATGTCTTCTCTGTGACACCTCGAGAATCCAAGAAAGAAGATAAAATCAGAGCGAAATTGAAATCATGGATACCTGATAGAGCGAAATCTCTGGGAATAGACATTACAATTCTTGAAGATGATGCTGGAAATATCTTCGTTAAGCGAACTGCATCTCCAGGAATGGAATCTGTTCAATCTTTGCTCTTCCAAGGGCATATGGACATGGTCTGTGAAACTGATCGACCTGATGGTTTTGATTTTGATACCAATCCTATCCCTATTCGAATCCAAGATAATGGTGAATGGGTTGACGCAGATGGTACGACTCTCGGGGGAGACAACGGAGTTGGGACATCTATAGCACTTGCAGTCTTACTAGATCCGAATCTAAAAAATGGTCCATTAGAACTCCTCATTACAGTTGATGAAGAGACCGGTTTAACTGGAGCTTTTGCACTTGATACGCAGAAACTTGCCATTGAGAGCAGATTGTTAGTAAATGTTGACTCTGGTGGCCTCGGAACTATAACAATTGGTTCTGCGGGTGGCGGCGACACGACATTCAAGAAGACATTGCAGTTCACCGATGTTACTGGTGAAGCAACATTCTATGAATTGGTTGTAACAGGTCTCCTTGGTGGCCATTCCGGTGTTGATATACACAAACATCGAGCAAATGCAAACAAGCTTGTTGCAAGATCCCTAGCATCTATTGTAGATGAGATGAATGTTCATCTGTGCAAATGGAATGGAGGAAGCAAGCATAATGCAATTACTCGTGAAGCTACGGTAACATTTGCAGTCGAAACGGGGAAATCATCCCGAACAGAGGAGCTTTTAGAGAAAAGTCGAGATGAAATTCTTACGTATTTCAAAGAACTTGAACCTGATATTCAGATAAACTGGAAGAAATCCTCTCCAGAACCTGCATTCTCTCTTGCGGAGTCAAAGAAGATAATCACGTCGATCAATCTCCTTCATCAGGGTCCCGTTGCTTTTTCGCCCGCCATTGATGGTCTTGTTGAAACTTCCAATAATGTAGCTGTTGTCGAAACAAAGGATTCCACGATCAAGGTCCTCTTGAGCACTCGAAGTAGTGTTGATGCAGAACTTGAAGAATTCAGAAAGAAATTAGCCAGAATTGGCCAGTTGACAGGTTGGGAAGTTATCCTAGAATCCCCCTACCCCGGTTGGAAACCAGAGCCAAGTAGTCCCTTCCTCTCCTTCATTCGTTCCCAATATGAGAAATTTGTTGAAGAGGATCTTATAATATCTGCAATCCATGCTGGTTTGGAGTGTGGAATTATTGGTGCAAAATTTCCAGGAATGCAAATGGTGGCGATCGGACCGACTGAAGAGAATGAACATACTCCTGATGAAAGGGTCAAAATTTCTACAGTCGGAGCTATCTACAATCTACTTGTTTCAATCGTGAAAGAGATTCCCAACTCGGCCCTTTAGGATTCCTATGAAACCATCAAGTCCGAGAGCTTTTAGCCTCTCTACTGGTGGTTTCCCACTCTTTCTTTCCCATACTCTGAATTCATACCATATTGTTAGCTGTTCTTCTATGTCTGGTACATGACCTTCTGTTGGTCCTTCCAGAGGTTTGAAAATTTACTGGTAAATCTGGAAAAACAGCGTAGCTGTTGTAGCAGGAATTTCCTGATTCAGTCTGTTCTTCTTCACAAAAGGGATAATGCAATATAGAAATAGTAAACTGTAAAATCTCCTTTTATGGAAAATTTTTCCTCTTTACATAGGGGGAGTTTTATTATTTTCTAGAACATTGTATCTTTGTTGAATATTATGAAGATTGGACTTCTAACAGGAGGCGGAGATTGCCCAGGTTTAAATGCTGTAATTAGAGCCATAGGTAGGAAAGGGATAGATTACTATAATGACGAGTTCATTGGTCTCAGGAATGGCTGGGCAGGATTAATGCAACTTAATTATATTGAGCTAAAACGAGAAGATTTCTCTGGAATCTTACATTTAGGGGGAACGATACTAGGATCATCTAGAACAAATCCAGAAAAAGATGAAGGAGGATATGATCTAGCTATCAAGAATTTTAAAGAATTAGACATTGATGCACTTATTTCTATTGGAGGAAATGATACTCTAGGTGTAGCTGTTAGACTAGATGAACTTGGAATACCTGTTGTAGGAGTCCCTAAAACAATTGATAATGATATTTGTGCGACTGATATGACCTTTGGTTTTGACACTGCTGTAACCGTTGCTACTGAAGCTATTGACAGGTTGCATACTACTGCTGAATCACATCATAGATGTATAGTTGTTGAAGTGATGGGGCGACATTCTGGTTGGATAGCTACGCATGCAGGAATTGCTGGTGGAGCAGACTATGTTGTCATTCCTGAGTATCCATTTGATATTGATGATATAATTGACAAAATTCAACAAAGGATGAAGAGAGGAAAGTTCTTCTCAATTGTAGTAATTGCTGAAGGAGTAGAACTTGAAGGAGCAGGATGGGAGTTCAAAACAAGAGAATCTGATGACTTTGGCAATGTACGTCTTGGTGGTGTTGGAAATCTTTTAGCAAGTGAGATAGAGAAAAGAATTGGGATAGAATCTAGAGCTGTTGTACTAGGTCATGTTCAACGAGGAGGAACACCTACTGCTTTCGATAGAGTGCTAGGTACCAAGTATGGCATTGCTGCAATCGACATGGTCCATCAAGGCAAATTCGGTATGATGACAGCGTTACAAGGAACTAAGGTTATACCAGTTCCTATTATAGAAGGAGTAAAAGAATCAAAAACTGTAGATAAGGTAACTTATGAGATTGCCAAAGTGTTCTTTGGCTAATCTTTTTGTATAAATGCAAACAAAGCTGTGACCTATTAATGACCTTCTAATGGCTGTGGTCAAAGACATTTAGTACCTGCAACTCGAAGAGAATCAGAGATCATCGAGTCCAAGAGCCTTGAGCTTCTTGGATGATGGTCTTCCACTTTTTCTATCCCATCCTCTAAATTCATACCATGTGTTCAATTGTTCTTCGATATTGGGGACATGGCCTTCTGTTGGTCCTTCTAGAGGTTTCGAGATTAATTCAGGTAGTTTCTCATTAGCTGAATCGTAACCAAGTTTGAGGTTCAGGAGACGCATCATTGTGAAGATTCTTTCACCTGTGATGACAAGGTCCTCAACTGGTATATTCCATCCCGTAACCAGATTCAGGAAATTTGATAGTTCTTCTCCATTTAGAGGATAGAAATTGCATATCACCACTGAATTGGTCAGAGCTCTGAAGTTCTGATGTTTAGCAACAATATCTGCTTCATTGGCAAATCTGTCTTCGCTCTCAATATCAAATGCTTCGTTCGGTTGTCCCATCTGGACATTGTACATATCCGCGCTCATGTGACATGCTCCTCGCGGTGAGGTTGCATATCCAACAGCTAATCCTGAAAATCCTCTGGGGTCATGTTGTGGAAATTCTAGACCATTTACTTGAACAGCTAGGTTTCCACACCCAAATTTCTTTCCAAATTCATAAGCACCCTCAGCCATGATATCGCCAATTCCTTCACGCTTTGCAATCTTTTCTGCAAGAGCTATGGCTGATTCGACTTCGCCCCATTCAGGGGCTATGCCATCAATATCTTCTGCTGTGATCTTCCCTTCTTTGAAGAGATAGTACGCGAAAGCAATTACATTACCTCCTGAGATTGTATCAAATCCAAGAAAATCAATTATCTTGTTTGCATAAGCCACCGATTCGACATCATTATTGAGAATAAGTGATCCGAGTGTACCTGTCACTTCAAGCTCGGGTCCAGCGAATTTCCCCATCTTGTATTTGCCCTCTGGAATCTCAACTACTCTCCCACAACCTATTGGGCACCGGTAACAAGCGCTCTTACCAACAAGGATGGTCTCTTTTACACTGGTGCCACTAAGATTGTACGTGTCAAATTCACCGACTGTATAGTATGCCGCGGGGAATGAACCATACATCATACTAGCCATGTCGGTATATCCTGCTGTACCAAGATCTGAATACATTCGAAATGTAGGGTCCTCCCTGAAAGCTTCATTGAGTTCCGAAGCAGTTTTTCGTAGTTCTGTATCATTGGCAACTGGAATCTTTCTGTTTGAACCCTGAATTACAATCGCTTTGAGTTTCTTTGAACCCATGACTGCACCTTGCCCCGTTCTACCAGCAGCTCGATAATGGTCAACAAGGATACTTGCATATTTTACCAGATTCTCCCCAGCTATCCCGATACGGGCAATCCCCGCATTCCTGTGACCTGTTTCTTCCTTTAGAATCTCCCACGTTTCCTCAGTATTTTTTGTCCACAGATGAGATGCATCTCTAATCTCAACGTCTGAGTCTTCAATCAATAAGTAACATGGTTTTTCGGAAGCTCCTGTAATGATGATGCCGTCATACCCTGCAAATTTCAGATCTGCTCCAAAATGTCCTCCTACCGTACTATAACCAAATAATCCCGTCTTCGGCGATTTTGAAACGAAAGTTGCCTTTCCGCTTGTGGGAACAAACGTTCCTGTGAACGGTCCAGTAAGAAACATCAAGGGATTATCGGGACCCAATGGATTCGTATTCTCATCAACCATTTCATAGAGAAGTCGAGCACCTAGACCTGCTCCCCCTATGAACTGCTTCAGTAAGTTTTCATCCAGGGATTCAACGGATGATGCACCAGTTGTCAGATTGATTTTGAGAATCTTTCCTCGATACCCATTCATTTCTAATATCCCTCAGAAATCTACAATTTTTCCATCAAACATATACTCGTAGAGTTTACGAATCTCATGACTATCTGTATTTCGTGGATTCATTGTGAGACTGGAATCCATCATAGCAAATTCCACGAGTTTATCTAACCCGTTATCAAAGTCCTTCTTGCTAACACCTGCTTCTTTGAAACTGGCAGGACTTCCAATCTTCGCCATTAGTTCCCTGATAGCTGCTGCAAACTTCATTGAAGTCTTTATGTTATCTTTCTCATTAATTCCAAGAAGTAGTGCTAATTCGGAATATTGTGCTGCAGCGTCTTCACTATCCATACAATTGAACTCGATAGTGTAGGGTAGTGCCATCCCCACAGAAAGACCATGATGAGTACGAAGAACTGAGCCCATACTATGTCCTAGCGAGTGTGCAAGGGCTGCTTGTGAGTTACCAAAAGACATCCCTGCAAGGCAAGCAGCAACAAGCATCTTCTCTCTTGCCTCGAGATCAGATAGGTCTTCTAAAGATTTAGGGAGCCATTCAAATATCATCTTCACAGCCTGTAACGAACTCCCATCAGAGAAATCATTCTTCCATACTGATACATATCCCTCGATAGCATGCGTGAGTGCATCCATTCCCGTGTATGCAGTCAATCCTTTTGGTAGTCCTTTTACAAATTCTGGGTCTAGAATGGCTATATCGGGTGTCAGCTCGGGATTGATTGTTGCAAATTTTCTTCCTGTTTCATCATCGCGAATTACAATTGCTTTCGTTGCTTCAGATCCGGTTCCCGCAGTGGTTGGAATACAGATTAGTTTCGCCTTCACCCTGAGACCTAATTCATCAAAAGGAGTCAGTGCATCTAGCTGAACATCAGGCTTCTCATAAAGAACCCATGCTGCCTTGGCAGTATCAATCACACTTCCACCGCCAACAGCAATGATCCAATCTGCCCCTAAGCGTGTCAATGCGTTTGCAGCTTTTTTCACAGTTGATACTTTTGGGTCTGACACGACTCCATCCCATATTGCTGTTTCCCATTGTCGATTACACAGGAGGTTGGAAACCTTCTCAGCGAGTCCTAATTCATTGATGACCTTATCAGTTATAATCAGAGCCTTCTTTCCCTTTATCATTTCAAGTTCAAGTAAGGCGTCGTCACCAAACACAATCTTAGGTATTGCAAACCACCATACCATATCTATTACTCCTAATCACTAGTCGATACACCTTAGGGATTGCACTTCTCCCTCTTATTTGCTCTGCCATATCGATTTCAACTGTGAAGAGCATCTTCATGGATTGTTTTCAGAATCTCAACTACTGTTTCAGTTACAGGTGCAATTTGAAGAAGAAAATCAACCATAGGAAATGTATTCTCTGATTAACTCATGACATTCTTAGGAAGCGTTTGTAGCACCTCAGATGCTTCTCTTATTATCTTCTCAATAAGGTCCGCTGTTGTTGGAAGATTATCAATCCTGCCAACCACTTCGCCACCAAACATCAATGCTGTATCAGCCTTCCCATTTATCAGGTCATCAAAACCAGTCCTCTCAAGTTCCAGAATCTCTTCATTCGAGTCAAGAGGCTCACCAAGGAAGAAGTTTGGTATGTCCTTCAGTGTTCGCTTCACGATATCTTCTGCTCTTGTATTTCTCAGGAACCTCATAGGACCGAAGAGACCTCTCCCAACGAGAGTGTTTCTCTCTTCTCTCTCAATGATTGCTTGTTTCCACATTGGTTCAAAATCGCTTTCCCTCGTCGCAATCAATCGCGTTCCCATCTGGACTCCTGCAGCCCCTAAGCAGAGTGCTGCAGCAAGACCTGCTCCATCACAAAATCCACCTGCACCGACAACTGGAACATTCACTGCTTTTGCGACTGCTGGAATAAGTACCATTGAGTGGACGGGGTCCCAACTTACATGTGCTCCACCTTCATGGCCCGATGCGACGATAATATCCGCACCAGCTGCCTCTGCCTTCTTTGCGTGATAGACTGATGGCACTACATGCACCCATACAAATCCATGTTTCTTTATTACTGCCCAAGGTTTTGGATTTCCTGCTGAGGTTATAATCACCCTAAGAGAACGTTCAATATCCGAATCTTCATTACATGCTTCCACAGTTGTTCTCATAAACATCTCAGAAGCCAGAATGAACTCTGATGCAACTGGAATATTAACTCCGAACACACCATCTGAGACTTTGGTGTTCTTTGTGACAGATTCTATCGATTTTCGTAGAATCACGGGTGGTGGATCTGTTCCAAAGAGTCGAAGTGCATCAATAGGGGCTGCTTCTGGAAGTAACGTTGCTGCCATACCAATACTGCTGATTACTCCGAGAGCTCCTGCATTTGAAACAGCAATTGCTAAAGCTTCAGTTTTGTAGGGACCCATTCCTCCTTGAAAAATGGGATGTTCTATTCCCACAATGTCACTGAGTTCAGTGTTAATGCGTGCCATAACTGCCTTTAATCACCTGCTTCGATTTAAGTCTCAGTACAGCTTCTATTCATCCAAGTATTTGGTTGGAATTACTCTAGTTGTAGCTACGAGTTCAAGTGCTGCCTTAGTGTAACGCATCACTTTACCCATATCACCATCAAGTTTGAATTTTCTAGCCATGATTCCCTTGATTGGGTCTATCTTCCCATCAAAGAGCAATTTCCAATTCTTCAGAGGCCCTGAATATACGAATTCTGCAGTATCATCTGGTCCCGCCATCTTTGCTGACCTGCATTTCCCGTGCCAAAGATCAAGGTAGAATCTTTGATCTTCCTTGATAATATCGCCATCGGCATTAACCTGGAATACAAAATCGCCTTCCCATGTCTTGGCTGCATCTTCATATCTTGGATTGTTGTTGAGAGCTTCAAGGTATTTCTCTATCCATTCTTCAGAAGGAAAAAGTAATTTCTCTGTCATTTGTAATTGTCTCCACTGAGTTTCATTAAACTTGGTGAGAAAAAAGGATTCCGACTAATTCTTTATGGTGATTTTAGAGCAAGCAACGCATTAGGTTCTGCTAGGTCAAGTTCAAAATCTTCTGCAAGTTTTCTCTGGAAATCTAACTGCCCAATCGTTTCCACAGAATGAGAATCACTACCAAGCGAAAAAGTACAACCGCAATCCCTCGCCATTTCCAAAAAACCAGTCTGTTCTGATATGTACCTTCCATTCAGTTCGATAGCAATTCCTGTGCCTGCTAGAGCTTCTACAACTGCGCGTCCATCCTCTTGCTGATACGATGAAAGGTATCCATCCCAATGACCTAGTATCTGAAACTGAGGATTCTTGAGTGCTTTTGTAAGAGCGGAAGCCCAAGTTCGTGAATCAGAAATCCAATGAAAAGAACCAATAACAATATCGAACTGATTAAGTCCTCCAGATACAGGTGTTAGAGTCCCATTGGACTGGATATCCACTTCAGCTCCATCCAAGATAGATAATTTTGGATAGTCGGATCTACCTGTATCAATTTCATGACGCCGATTCTCAATGATATTTATTCCACCTCTTTGAGAACCCATTGATGGCCAGAAATGATCTGTGATAGCTATTGCTTCCAAATGTAACATGTTCGCTCTATGAATGATATCGCTGATGTCATCATTCCCATCCGAATATGATGAGTGGACATGAAGATCATATCTGGTAGCGAACATGAGTTTTCACGAAATCATTCCCAATTTAACTCAACCTCTTTATCCATTCGTGCAAAGACTAGTTTTTTTATGGGGGATTTCCATAGGTCAAATCGGGTATTACGATGACAGAGTCAGAGAGATCTTGGGATTTGTCAGTCTTGGTTGATGGGGCACCTGCTGATAAGGTAAAAGAATTACTTGATACCATGGTGACTAAAGCACAATTCTATGCTGATCAATATGAAAGTAAAATTTCTTCGATGTCCGCAGTAGACATCAAAGAGATGCTTAATATTCTTCAGTATTTTCAGATTGAAGCCAACGATATCATGGCGTATGGAAGATTGCGATTCAATGCAGATACTACGGATAAAGAATCGGGACAAATAAATGGCTGGTCCCGCCAAACAATGAGTAACATTGGACAGATAACAAAGTCTATCGACCTCAATCTTGGTAAGCTCCTATCTGAGCAACCTGAACTGATTCAAGACCCTATACTATCTGAATTCAAGCATTATCTTGAACGACTTCATAATGCTTCGAAGTATCACCTTTCTGAGGAAGAAGAGAAAGCAATCATTCAGAAGGATTTGAATGGCATACAATTATTCTCTCAACTTCATTCATCATGGGTTTCCGAAAAAACCTTTGAGGTTGATATGGAAGGCGAGATGAAGATCCTTACCTACAATCAGCTTAGCGCATTGCGGATGAATCCCAATCGTGATATTCGACGGATGGCAACAAAAACACTCTACAAGAGTTACTCTGATGACAAGCTACTACATGCACATGCACTTAGGTCGATTTGTGCCGATCATGTTGCTATGGCCAAGTTAAGAGGACATCCTTCGCCAATGACTCAGAGTTTGCTAGATCAAGATGTAGATGAAGAGGCAATAGAAACGCTCCTCTCAGTCATCGAAAACACATCAGACAAATTCAGAGAGTTTCTGGAATTAAAAGCAAAAATAATGGGTATTGAAAAAATAGAAGGAAATGATGTCATTGCTCCACCTTCTGAAAATCCTGTATGGCATTTTAGTTGGGATGAGGCTAGGAACATAGTAGTTGACGCATTTGCCACGTTTGATCCTGAATACGGAACTGTAGTTGAGAACATGTTTACCAACAATCGAATAGATTCTGCAAATAGGAAAGGAAAGACCTCTGGCGCTTTCTGCGCACGACATGGTACAGCAAAGAGTTCCTTTGTATTCACTTCATATAATGAAACAATGACAGATCTTTATACACTCGCTCACGAATTAGGTCACTCAGTTCAAGGTCACGTTACATATCATGCGCAAGCACCACTTAACTGGAGAACTTCTTCTTGTCTTGCTGAAATGGGATCAATTTTTGGAGAATTACTATTGACTGATAAGATCCTCTCGATGGCAGAGTCAAAAGAACAAAAGATTGAAACTCTCTCAAGCGTGTTGAACAATTTCTTCTATACAGTCTATTATGTTGGGCTCAGGGCATTATTTGAGAAGAGTGTTTATGCTGCGATTGAAGAAGGAAAATTGGTTGATGCTGATACAGCATGCACTCTCTGGGATGCTGCTAAAAAGAGGATATTTGCAGATAGTGTTGAATGGAATGATTATATGGAATTTGAGTGGGCTCGAATTCCTCATCACTTCATTCCAAATTTCAGATTCTATAACTATTCGTACTCCTTCGCTCAAATGTTAGTATTTGCTCTCTACGAGGTTTACAAAGAGGAAGGTGCTGCATTCAAGAGTAGATTCCGAGACCTGCTGGGTAAAGGCGGTACAAAGAGTGTAAGAGAAAATCTTCTAGACTTTGGCTTTGATATTTCTACTCCTTCATTCTGGAAACTCGGTGCAAAACAAGCTAACAGATTCCTTGAAGAGCTGAGAGCTCTCTTGTGATTGAATACAATTAGACACCAGATTGAAATTTGGGATTCATCGTGTCGCACTCATAATTATTAGAACACGTGTTCTAAGTATATTTTCGTGTCCCTTTAATATACTCGAATGGTACAAAATCACAAGGAGTTGTATTGGGGCATACGACTATGACACGTTGCATTGTAGCGAGGTACACCGACACCACGGACCCTGATGACCAAAGGTTTCTCTATGGTCGTTCTGAACCATCTTCCCATGTTGATTATGTTACTTCCAACCTTCACTGGGTTAGCGATATCGAAAATCTTGTTCGCCTTGACATTTCATGCAATTATATCAGTCAAATCGATCTCGCTCCTCTTGAAGGGTGCAAGACACTGAAGTATCTTGATTTGAGTGAGAATGCCTTAGAAGATGTGGATCTTACACCACTAAAATCATGCACTAAACTGGAAACATTGGATTTGTCATACAACCGAATTCAAGATATTAGCTTGACACCTCTCATTGACTGTAAATCTCTACGCTACTTCTACATACATAACAACAACTTGGATACAATAAACATAGCACCTCTCCACCATCTTCATCGATTGCAGAAAGTGATCATTGACAATTTACGCGCAGCAAAACCTGTGCCTATCTTCAAAGCAGAGTTCGGAGATGATCCTCCAAACTTGAACGATGTTCTCTATACCATGACTTTCAAAGCAGACAGACCTGATTGGTTGCATGGGTGTCCCCAAGTCAAAATAATCCGTTTAGGAGCAGAATCCTATTCAAGCCATGTTCGAAAATATGGCTGGGAAACTGTGCACAAGCATCTGGAAGCCGCAGTGAAACTCTTGCCACCTAAGAAAAATTTCCATGCACAACTCGCGATCTTAGAAGATTTAGGCATATCTGAGTTAGCATGCTATGATGGAAGTATTTCAGATATTATCGCCATCATTCCTACTTCAGGCACCTACGAAGAAGGATTGTTAGAGATTCAGGCAAAACTCATCTCAATGCTTAGTATGCAGCTTGAGAATGGAGGAAGTACACTCTTCTTTGATATCGACCGACTAGCAACCACCCCGGGGAGTGTATTAGTGCCTCAAATTGTTTCTCGGAGAGGGAAAGAATTGAAGAATCTCGTTTTGTATCAACTCGATGGGAAAGTCAATCTCATGCCCATGTGGTTGACAGGTTTCGGTTTCAATATCCTGCGAGCAGCTGGTTGCGGAAGAGAAGAACGACATACTGTGCTACCAGATATACTGGGAAGATCGTCTTCAGATATTGGGATCTCCATTCCTATGAAAAACACAAAGTCGCACAAGAAGTATCAAGCATTGGGTAGTTCTCCTTCGAAACCATTGCTTGACCATCTTCTTTCAATTGTTCCCAAAACAAACAACCTCCATTCATACACGTAGTTAGCAATGCATAAATTACTGTTTTCAACTAATCCACATAGTTGCTATTGGATTGAATGGTGAATTCTGTGGACGAGCTTGACAAGAAGATTCTTGGTGACCTCATGAAGAATTGCAGGGTTAGTTACCAGGAGTTGTCTCGTCGTTATGGAATATCTGCCAATGCAATCCGTAGACGAATTCTCAATCTCGAAGAATCCGGTGAAATCAGTGGATATTCACTCTTACTCTCAGCCGAAATGTTAGGAGTTCATCGCATTTTTGGTCTTCTCACCTCCGACGGTTCACGAGATGAAATAGAAGTCATGGATGAGATAGGAGATCACGCTGGAGTTATTGCTGCCGCTGCTTATTCAAATGGTACCTATGCTCTTGTTGGAGAGTACAGGATCCCAGAAGAATTACATGAACTAACCTCACACCTACGCACCATAGATAGTATTGAAAAAACAGAAACACACCAGATCATTCAATCGCGTGGACCGCCAATTGAACTCTCCCGAATGCATCTCCGCGTTC
>Ga0307423_1001704_pt1 | contig 12999 bp, 8 predicted proteins | sample SalMarWE160310MG_FD_202154 | JGI IMG/M metagenome (GOLD analysis project Ga0307423, IMG submission 202154) | Salt marsh sediment microbial communities from the Plum Island Ecosystem LTER, Massachusetts, United States - WE1603-10 | ecosystem: Environmental > Aquatic > Marine > Intertidal zone >...
AATTTCTCATCTGGAAGAATTACAGCAAGCCCTGCTACTAAGTTTCCCAATTCTCTTCGAAGCCTCGCATAAGAATCTCCAGATTGTTCGACGTTTTTCTGCATAAGGTGCGGACTAGGTTGTACAAGGGAGATTGCTTTGTCAGGACATTCTTCGATACATTTTTTGCAGGATGTGCAATACGCGAAGCTCTTCACAGTTGCTCCCACTTTGACCGTTGTATATTGAGAGTGTAGCCGTTCTCGCAATCTGCCTGTTATCATAGTCAAGGGGTAATCTTCATAGACTAAGGGTTTAGATACTAAACTCTCTTTTGGTTCTTCATAAAATGGAAGTGGATCATACCCGAGGTTTTCGAGTTCTGTTGAGTATAGTTCCACCTTTCCTGATGATGTGTTGAATATGTGGTCTTTGAATGGGATTTCTGGACTAGTCGTTCGAATTCCCTCTGGATGTTCTCGGAGTGATTCTATGGAAATGTGTCTACACTCCTCACTGCCCAAGGCTAGCTTGATGGCTTCAAATTCTGTAATCTGGAAATACTCCCCAAGACCTATTCTCTCTGCTATTCCTTTCCATATATCAAATTCACTCTTTGCTTCTCCTCGAGGTTCCACTATTTTCGGGGCAAATTGAACGATTCGATGTAATTCCGAGTGAATCAAATTATCATGCTCAAAAATGAATGTCGCTGGAAGTACAATATCACATTGTTTAGCGGTATCTGTTAGTTCAAGATCGATACAGACTTTGAATGGTATCTTCTCGAATGCCTTGATAGTTTTCTTTGTGTTTGGCCATTGAGTCATAGGACTTGCTGCCTGAATTACTAACATCTTCAGAGGACTTTCTTCATGGCTGAGCACATATTCAGGTATATACGTTCCAGAGGGAACGATAGGAAGTATCGAATCATCTAGAAGGGCGTTAAGATTCACAGCTGAGCCATTGAAGGGACTATGGTCGGATGAGAGATACTGGAATCCTCCTCCAGAAATACCAAGATATCCACAGATAGCAAGAAGGCTGTGAACTGCTCTAGCTGACCAATTTCCATTAGTATAATGATTCATACCTGCTGGCGCAGTAGTAATCAGAGCTGGCCCATGAGTTGCAAAAGTCTTAGCTAGTCTCTCTATAGTATCTACTGTTACCCAAGTTATCTCACTAACTCGTTCCTTATCAAATTCAGAAACACGTTGCTTGTATTCTTCAAACCCGATAACATAGCTGTTCACGAAATCTTTATCATAGAGCCCCTTGGAGATAATCTCGTTAGCAATTCCAAGTGCTAAAGCACCATCGGTTCCGGGTCTGATTGTCGTGTAAATATTCGCAACCTTGGCGTAAGGCGTTCTACGTGGATCGATAACTATCAGCTTTGCGCCATTGTCTATTGCTTCTTGGATGTACTTCTTACTATGAATACTCGATTCATGCTTGTTGGTTCCCCAGATAACAATGCACTTAGAATTAGCCCAGTCACTAAGTTCATGAGGTGGGAATTTTCCGACGTTGAATCTTGCTCCTTCATATGCTGCCTCAAAGCAAATCTCAACTATACCTGGTATCATTCTGTTACCGAATACATTACAGAATCGTGATGCATACCGTGGAGCCATTCCATCATTGCCAGAACCTGAGTATATTCCAACACTTTCTGGTCCGTGCTTCTCTTTTGCATCAGTCATTCGTTTAGCGATTTCATCGAATGCAATTTCCCAAGAAATGCGTTTGAACGAACCATCAGATTGTTTGCGGAGTGGGTAGAGTAGACGATCATCTGAGTACATCCTCAAGACATGTGCATACCCCTTTGGACAACACCTTCCTATTGTATATGGATGATTGGGGTCTCCCTGAAGTCGAGTGATCTTTCCATGCTCAACATTAACTATGTAGGCACACAGGTCCGGGCAATTCAATGCACATGCTGAATAGTGCTTCTCTGATTCCATTATGTTTCTGTTCTCGAAACAATGTCATTAAGATTTCTGATAGTTTTTTTTATAACATCGTTTAATCCTGGTATGGAAAGGCTAATCATCTAAGATGGTTTAAGGAGGACTAGGTGGTAGCTTGTCAAAACGGATATACACCAGAGCTGGTGATAAGGGTAACACTGGACTTCTGTCCGGAGAGAGAATCGATAAAGCAGATCCACGTGTAGAAGCTTACGGAACGGTGGATGAACTAAGCACCTTCTTGGGTGTAGCTAAGGTCTATGCATCCGATAGAATTGCGCGATATATTGACGGTATTCAACAGAAACTCTTTCTCATCAATGCTGAGCTAGCCACAAATGCTGAATCGCTGGAAGAGGATAATCCACTCAGGAAACTAGAACGAGTCACAGCTGATGATGTCGTATACTTGGAAAAGATAGCAGACGAATTATCTGAAGAACTTCCTCTTCTAACAAATTTCGTAATTCCTGGAGGAACCAAAGCCTCTGCTTTTCTTCATGTCTGTCGAACAGTGTGTAGAAGAGCAGAACGACGAATCGTGCATTTTGCGAATTCCTATTTGGTCAACGAAGAACTCATTCGATACATCAACCGACTTTCCGATTTGCTCTTTGTGATGTCGAGATATGCGAACATTGAGGAAGGTGATGAGGTCATCTCTCGTGAAGGAATACAAAGAATGACGAAATGAAGGATTTGCCCAAGGATTGATGGTCACATTATGTGACTCTATCAAGTGCCTTCGCTATATATACTATAACTGAGTAATTCTCTTTGTGGAATCATATATGATACTGGTCACAGACCTGGTCAGTTAGTTCCAGAAATAGCATATTATGTGACCAGCCTTTAGTAAGATAGCCACGACGCATTGGATTGGTGTATAAATGACAGAAGAGATTAGTATTGAAATCCGTGACTATGATGAATCCATGGCTGAGGATGTTGCCCAAATGTGGAATACTTGGGATGATCTATGGCCTGGAGGATTTACACAGGGAGTACCCTACACAGCTGAACGTGTCAAAAAGCAATATGGGAAATCAGATGCCCTAGCAATTCTCATAGCTATTGATCAGGAAAGTAACAAACCTATGGGGTCATGTACTCTCTTTGCGCATTGGCGAGATAAAGAGGCTGCATATGTTGGAACATTGGGAGTATCTCCTGAGGCTCTTGGAAAGAAAGTTGGAAAGAAGCTACTTCTCGAATCGATACAGAGAACATTAGCAAAAGGATACACTCGAGTGGATCTCAATACATGGGCTGGGAATATGAAAGCAGTCCCATTATACAAGAAAATCGGAATGATGTGGAATCCCGAAACTAGTGGTGTCAATATGGAAGACTATGTTCCGGGAATTTTGAAACATCCACTCTGTTCTCCTTTCTTTGCACCGCTTAATGGTGTTGATGATTGGTATAATGTTCATATTCGTGAACCAGTGCAAGCTCCTGATGAATTTGAACACAAAGGGTTGACAGTATATCCCTATGAGTTTGCTCATAATGGGAATTCCCTTTCAGTTATAGTTGACCGTATTGGACGAGGTATTACTGCTATCGATAGTACTCTCGAGAATAAGAAACTTCGAGTCGAAGCTCGAGTTAATTCTCACCAGGTTCTTTGTGGAATGCCCTATATCTACACACTTGAAATTGAAAATGGTGGTAACTCTGTTCTAGAAGCATCTATTCAATTATCCGGCTTCAGCGGATTCATTTTCGATGCGGACGCTAAAGAGAGGCAACAAATCGGTCCCGGTGAAACTTACTCATGGGATGTTCCATTTCATTTAGATTCAACGTCAGAACTATTTCGTGATAGTGTAAAGGGATCTAACATTGTAACGGAGCTTACTCTTGATGGTGTAAAATCAAAATTACATACTGGGCTCAAGGTTAAACCCGCTGTTGAGTTACTTACTCGATGGGGTTCATGTAGGATTGTGGCAGGTGGAACTGCTTCAATTCCCGTAACTATAGCAAGCAATATGAGAGAAGATGCAAAAGCTCGATTAGTACTCGATGATATGAAAGTTCCACTCACAATAGAAAATGAAAACGGTGATGTGAGCTTTGATCCTGAAGGATTGGGAGGTACAATTCTCAAAGTATCTGCAAGAGAAGATCTTGAAGAGGGTACACACGACCTCTGGGTGAGTTTTGAAATAACACCTAAGAATGGCCAGAATGTAACAACTCGTAAATTCAGAATACCAATTTTTTGCATTGGTACGAAAGGTATCGCTGTTGGTCATGATGATAAACGAAGAAGACTCGTTATTGCGTCAAATAATTTCGATGCAACTTTTACTGAAGAAGGAGCAATCCTAAGAGCCAGTGATCCATACGGTGCAGATGCTGGAGCTTACCAAATTCGTTCTTCAATTGGCCCCCCATTTGGAATTAATCCATTCAGATTCGCTGAGCGTAAGTCATCAGTATCTTCTACAGATTCTGAAACAGCAATTTCAATGAAAGCAGATCATCCTGATAGACCGCTATTGATTGAAGACCGTGCAATCTTCGAACATGGGACTGGTTTGATCAAGCATGAAGTCTGGGTTACTAATAAGAGCAAAGAAAGCGAAACCTTCCAAATCCGACTCAGTGGAAGAGGTGGAGGTCTCTCCTTCAATCGAGGAACAATGTACATCCCATTTGTTGGTGGAGTAGTTAAAGAAAACTTCGGCAATTTTTACTTAGGTTATCCTGCAATACCGAGTGAACCAACCACCTTTAGTGAAGGATGGGTCGCGGCAGAATTTGGTCCTAAATTCCAAGGACAATTTTTGGATATGGACTCAGTTGAAGAATTCCGCTTGGGTGATGGTCAGATGAATCTCATTGGATTTCCAATGGTTACATTAGAACCTGGTGAAACCCGTCGGCTATCTGAGATTTGGTTAGCATTTGGTCTTCAAGATTGGACTGACGTACAGAGACTTTGGAAGACTCACATTAAGAGAGAATTCGAATACCAACCTGAAACCCTCCAGTATCGTGAGTTGCGTCATCTTGTTGATCTTGACTTAGATACATTAGTAATTCCATCCATTACTAGTGTGGACTCACAAATCTCATTCACAAAGATGACTCTTGCTCCATTGATGGGAAAACTCAATATTGAAGCTCCAGATGGATGGACAGCTACTGTTACAATTCCTGGACCCGAAGCAAGTGAAACTACTGCAGGTAAGATTGCTTCTTCGGATATTCAATTGATACAAGATTCAACATACAATCTGAAATTAGAACCTGGAAAAGGAATTAGTGATACTTTCAAAATCCATAGAGGTTCTGTCGAGTTTGCGACTGATTGGGATTTGAAAAAACAACTAACACTTGTTCAACTCGGATCTTCAAAAACGCCTGTTGAGGTTATGGAAGATGTTGAACAAGACACAAAGGTATTCCGTGTTACTAATGGGCTCATTGATTTCGCAGTTTCTCCTGAATATGGAGGATGTTTGATTTCGCTAAAGAACAAGCATGGAGTAGAATTCCTAACTAGTGCATTTCCGAATCCAACTCCAAAACCGGGGAGTTTCTTTGATAATTACTATGGTGGTATTCAACCTCTAGTGTTTGATGAAGAGATGGGCGAAGATCTAGATAAAGCAAGAACGAACAAGGAATCTATGAATGCAAAGAGTTACGAGTCCGGGTTGTGGAAGGGTGTGGAAGTTAATTGGATTGGAAAAGTACAGAAACTAGCGCGTGGAGTGCATTTCAATCTCAGATATCTAACCGCACCTGGAAGTCCCATTGTTCTTCTACAATGGATTATATCAAACAAGACTAGCGCACCTATTCGTTTCTGGCCTTCATTCTTTGTTGATCCTAAGATGGATGACCATTTAGCAGGAGCAAGCATAACTACCGAATGGAATGGTGAAGTGACCAATATCAAGAAGGGGATGATTCCATTAGCAGTAACTCCTTCAAGAAATGTGGTTTGGATAAAACCTGCAAAAGGTCAAGAGAATACCTCTGGGTTCAGCTTTTTCTTGGCAAACGATACTGCTAGGATTATTTCTGCTACTATTGGAGAAGTACTTCTACTTGGAGCAGTCGAAGGAACATATTGGCTTGAACCTGGTGAGGATCGAACGATTACAGGTGGCATTCTTGTCGACCCTGATAATTTTGAAGATATCAAGACACTGCAAGAAATAATTGAAGACCTTGTCTGAGTTTACTACTATATGAATGTGAGAGACCTCAGTTTCTCACATCCCTGTCTTTTTCACAATGCTGTAGTGTGTAGGGATATCTCCAAGTTGTTATTTGTTTCAAGATGATTTGCGAGTCTCGTTCATTGCTAGAGGGTTTTTGATAGGATTTTTTCATTGACATCAATTTATTTGAATTGAGAATATTTTATTTAAAAGGTAAAATGATATTTAAACTAGTATATAAGTTGGTTTTTTTTTTTCACCAATGAGGTAACTAACAATGGCAATTCCAATTGGTATTGGACTTCAGTTATTACAATTTGATACTGGCAATACTGCCTTTATGCTAATAGCAACAAGTCTTGTTATGTTAATGACACCGGGTCTCGCTTTCTTCTATGGAGGTCTGGTTGGTCGAAAGAATGTTCTCACTATAATGTTTCAAAGTTTCGTATCTCTAGCAGTGGTAACTATTCTGTGGTTCACTGTCGGGTACTCACTTTGCTTCAGCGGTGACACATTCGGAATAATCGGAAATCTAGACAAGGCATTTTTGAATGGAGTCGATCCGACCTCCATTTTTACTGGTAACGGCTCAATCCCTGAATTTGTCTTCATAGTATACCAAATGATGTTTGCGATAATTACTCCTGCTCTTATTACAGGTGCGTTCGCAAACCGAGTTGATTTCAAGGCATATCTTCTGTTTTTGGTCGCTTGGATGTTCTTGGTATATTTCCCATTCGTTCATATGGTCTGGGGCGGCGGACTGCTTGCGCAGCTTGGAGTATTAGACTTTGCAGGAGGAATTGTGGTACATGCAATAGCGGGAATGGCTGCGCTTGCAGCAGTCTTTTACGTTGGTAGACGTCGTATATATGATGCCGGACCCCACAGTATTCCACTAGTAGCACTGGGAACTGGTCTTCTTTGGTTTGGATGGTATGGATTCAATGCGGGTAGCGAATTAGCTGTAAACAATATTACTGCCCTTGCATTCTTAAACACCGATTTAGCCGCATCAATCGCTGGTTTTACTTGGTTGATGTTAGCGTGGTATTTTGAGAAGAAACCAAAATTTGTCGGATTCTTGACCGGAGCTGTCGCAGGTCTAGCTACAATTACACCCGCAGCTGGTTACGTAAGTCCGAGTTCGGCTATGATTATTGGAATTATGGCAGGAATCGTTTGCTATGCTGCTATCTCATTCAAAAACAGACGTGAGTGGGATGATGCCCTTGATGTTTGGGGTGTCCACGGTGTTGGAGGTATTCTGGGAGTAATTAGTCTTGGTATATTTGCTTCAACAGCGCTCAATTCAGATGGTGCAAATGGGCTTATTTTTGGCGGAATTTCATTCTTTGCCATGCAGGTTGTAGCGGTCGCAATTGCCGCAGTCTGGGCTTTTGTTTTCACCTATGTCATGCTTGCTGTTATTAATCGCATTACACCGGTACGAGTAACAGATGTAGAAGAAGATTCTCTTGATGAAGATCAATTAGGCGAAAGCGCATATTTGGATTAGAGATCATAAGGAGGCTCTCACGCCTCCGCTCTTTTTTTTAACACAATTCATCGATACATTTTAGTTCTAATACTATGACTTCAATTTTACATAGCAGAGGAGTCTGAGTCATGAGTGATAAATTACTAGTAATAATTGCATCTGGAGATCGCGAGAAAGTTCTCACTGCATTGATGTATGCAAAAAATACAATCAAGTACGGTTGGATGCCTGATGTTCGAGTCATCTTTTTCGGCCCAGCTGAAAATCTTTTAGCTAGTGATACCGACGTAAAGGTATCTGCCACAGAATTAGCAAATTATGGTACTCCTCTAGCTTGCAAGTTTCTATCTGATAGAGACGGCATCTCAGAGCATATAGAAGCAATTGGTGTAGAAGTTGATTACGTAGGAGCCATCATTGCTGATATGATTGGAGATGGGTATATTCCCATGGTCTGGTAGTGCGTTGTTATCCCTATTCATCGACCAATGGGGCTAATCTCCGCATCGTTCTTTGCATTACCTCGATCATTGATGGGTGAATATGAATTGCCTCCATCATAGGCAAGTAGGTTTGTTCGGGAGTGTGCATCAACGTAGTAATCTCTTGAATCATAATTGGCGCATATGGTCCAACAACACATGCACCAAGTAATTTCTTAGAATCTGCATCGACAGTTACTCTGACCAAACTAGGTGGTGCAGCTATTGCAAATCCCTTCACAGAGAAGTCATAATCTGCTTCTGCAACAAGTAATTTGCGACCCGAGTTTTTTGCCTCTTTAAGAGTCATACCCACAGCAGCAATCGGAGGATAAGAGAACACTCCCCGAGCTACCGCATGATAGCTCATCTTCTTTAATTCGCTTTCAGGTGCATTATCTAGTGTTTTTTCAAAATTAAACCAAGCTAGTTTTGCTTCTTCGTTCGCAACATGTCTGTATTGATACCGACCTAAAGTGTCTCCAAAAGCCCAGATCCCCTTCTTACTTGTTCTCAGGTAATCATCAACGATGATCCATCCTTTGTCATCAGCTCTAACACCTGTATTCTCAGGTGCTAACAAATCTACGTTCGACCTTCTTCCTGTAGCAATGAGAATCACTTCGCCCTTGAATTCCTTGGTCTCTTTTGTGACTCTATTCCTTGCAATAGCAATCTTGATACCTGCTTCTTCCTTGATTTCGATGACCTCATGATTTATCTCGACAGTCATTCTCTTGGAAAGTTGCTCACGAAGCAATTCAGATGCATCATTGTCCTCATCTTTAATCAAGTATTGATTTCTGCCGAGAATGGTAACATCTGTTCCTACAGCTGAAAAGAAATGCCCAAATTCAGCTGCAATGTACCCTCCTCCTATGATGATAATTGATTTTGGTTGCTCCATAAGGTGTAATGCCTGATCACTTGTCACATAATCAATTTCATTAAGCCCCTTGATATCGGGAATAAATGGGCGTGAACCTGCAGAGATGAATATATTATCAGCCGTGATACGTATATCGTTGATCTCAATTACATAATCTTCAAGGAATTTTCCCGTTCCTCTATACCAGTCAACACCTTTGATTTCATCAAGCTCTTTTGCTTGATCGATGCTCCAATCATCGACCTTCTTTCTCATTCGTTTCATTATCCAAGTATAATCAATACTTTCTATCTTGGTTTTCACTCCGAGAGAATTTAGAGCATCAAGCTGTACGATATAATCCGCCACTGATGTCAGAATCTTTGTGGGTATACACCCACGGTTTAAGCAGGTTCCTCCAAAAGGACCATTCTCAATAATTGCGACTTTCATATTCCTTTGCTGAGCTGCAAAGGCTATTCGCAAACCTGCCCCAGATCCTATGACTATTATATCGTATTTCAACATATTTTCGACAATTTTTATCGTAATATTAAGTATAGTGGTAACATGGGTGGCTACTCACCAATGAATTATTTCAAATTATAATTTAATCATTGCACATTTAACATAATGATGAACCCTAATATTTGCTCAAATCTACAGACAATTGCAGGTGCTGAGTGGCTTGTGCCGCAAAGGGGCGAATATGGAGATACAACTCAACGTTGTGCATATTGCAGAAAACCGCATACATCTTATCTCTGGAGTTCTAGGAATGCAAGATATTGCTCTCATAGATGCTTAGCGGCAGACATGTATATGTGTAATGCTGGTTGTCTCTGTTGCCTTATTCCTTTTTCATATATGATGTATATTGCAGTACTAAATGTAATTGCTGGTATTGCTGATTATTCGTTTTATGACCCAACATCGGCATTCATAATCTCTATCCTCGTATGGTTTTCGACTGCTCTTATTTTGTACACTGTGTATGTGGGTTACACAACTGACAGAGAACCCAACTTGGATGATATCCACGAGCGGATTCCACCAGAACTCAGTGATCCTGATTGGGATTAATTTATTCGCAGGTTAGTGATGGTGTTCGTGGTGAGTTCCAACCGGTGCCATCCGACCAAATGCTCTCTGGATGACTTCAGGAAGAGCTGGATGGATATGCATTGCTTGAAACATTGGATAATATGTTCCATCTCTTGTATACATCAGATTCACAATCTCCTGAATGAGAATGGGGGAATACGGTCCAACAATGCTAGCTCCTAGGATTCGCTTGCTTTCTGCATCAACTATCACACGAACCTTACTAGGCGGATTTCCCATTGCAAATCCTTTAGCTGCAACGGAATAGTCAGCTTCTCCCACATATAGTTGCAGTCCAGATTCTTCCGCTTCTTTCATCGTCATACCAACTGCAGCAATTGGAGGATAGGAGAATACTGCTCGCGGAATCGCATGATAATCCATAGGCAAGAATTCTTTGTCCTTATCATTATCAATGACTTTTGACATATTATTCCAGACAATCTGTGATTCATCATTCGCAACGTGCCTGAATTGATATTTTCCAATGGCGTCACCAAATGCCCAAATACCTTTCTTGCTGGTTCTGAAGTACTGGTCGACGATTATCCATCCATGTTCATCAGTCTTCACACCGGTTTTTTCAGGTTTGAATAGATCCGCATTGGATCGTCTTCCAGAAGCTATCAGGAGCACCTCCCCTTTGAATTCAGATACTTCACCCGTACTTCGATTACGAGCCATTGCAATCTTCATACCATTTTCTTCTTTGACCTCAAGGACTTCATGGTTCGTGTATACATTCATTCTCTTGGAAAGTTCATCTCTCATAATCTCTGAAATATCTGGGTCCTCATTCTTTACAAGATATTGATTTCTACCTAGGATGGTAACATCCGTTCCGACCGCTGAAAAGAAGTGGCCAAACTCTGCAGCAATATAACCGCCACCCACGATGAGCATTGATTTTGGTTGTTCCATGAGATGTAATGCTCCATCGTTCGTTAGGTACTCAACATCTTCTAGACCCCTTATGTCAGGAATGAGTGGTCTCGAACCTGCAACTATCAGAATATTCGATGCTTTAATCTTTTCACCATCTATCTCAACTGCATAATCATCGACAAACTTGCCTGTCCCCTTGTACCAATCAATTCCTTCAGCAGCATCAACTGACTCGCCCTGAGATTGACTTGAACTATCTACTTCATCTCTCATCCGTTTCATTATTGCAAGGTAGTCGATACTCTCTATGTTTATTTTGACCCCTAACGATTCAAGATGCTTTGCTTGAACCATAATATCTGCGACATATGTGAGAATCTTTGTAGGTATGCACCCTCGATTCAAGCAAGTCCCACCCATTGGCCCATGCTCTACTATGGCAACCTTCATTCCTCGCTCATAGGCTGCAGAAGCAACATTCATTCCTGCTCCAGAACCAATTACGATCAGATCATAGTTTTTCATGTTATTAATAAATTCACTATTGTTAATAAGTCTGTGGGTTGAGCTAAAGAAAAAAAGTGGGCAATCCTCACTGATTGCCCTGTAGGAAATCAGGTGTATGGTTTCCTCATCTGTGGAAGGATCATGATGATAATGATCAATACTGCAAAGGTCATTGGGTATACATAGATTGGAAATGGTAGAAGGAAGTAAGCCGCTGGTATTGTGACAATATTCATGATGAATGCATACAGCCACCCTTCTTTCTTGATTGGCTTAAGAAACATCCATGCTATCAATACGAGGATTAACCCTAGTGCCATCCCAATTAAAGCTGGAACAACATCGACGAGGAGCCCAAATGTTGCAATCATCACCAGAAAGACTCCATAGCCAATATTTACACCGAAAACAATCTTGTCGGCTACATCTTCGATACCATTTATTGGTTTGTCTACTTCTGACATAGTAACTTTCACCTATTTGAAATTCCCCCACACACAGAGGTAGCGTGCGAATTTCAAATACAGACAAGACAAACCAACATTTTATTATGCCGATTTTTTCAAAATGGACTCACATTAGCTCCCAGGCAGTAGCCGTACTAACTCCACCGCCACCACATAGTGTAGCCATCCCTTTCTTGAGACCTCGCTTCTTCAATGCATAGAGTAATGACACAACTATGCGTGCTCCAGTCGATCCAACGGGATGTCCCAGACCAATTCCTGAACCATTTACATTGACTTTCTCACGATCCCAACCCAGTGGTTTCAATCCTTTTTCGACAGCCAAGAATTGACTTGCAAAAGCTTCATTCAACTCCACTAAGTCCCAATCCTCGAATCCCAACCCCGTTCTATCAATGAGATTCTTGACAGCTGTGATTGGCGATTCACCCATAAGATGTGGTTCACTGCAACCCATACCGTAACCGGTCATCCGAGCTAGTGGTTTGAGTCCAAGGGATTCTGCTTTTTCAAGTGACATGATGACCATCGCAGTCGCTCCATCATTAAGACCACTAGAATTACCTGCCGTGACTGTTCCGTCTTTTTTGAATGCAGGTTTTAATTTAGCCAAGTCATCCATTGTAAGACCTGGTCGAAAGTGCTCATCTGCCTCAACCATGACATAACCTTTACGACTCTTTACCTTTATTGGAACAATCTCTTCTTTGAAATCTCCTTCTTTTGTTGCTCGCTCAGCATTGTTGTGAGACTTTAGAGCTACCGTGTCTTGGTCCTCACGAGTAAACCCGTGTTTGTCATTGAGGAATTCTGCGGTTTCACCCATGATATACGGTTTGCCAGTATCAGGGTGCGGGTAGAAATGACTGCCGGCATGGAGCCCTGTTGTCATCATATCCATAAAGACACCATCAAAGAGACGAACACCCCACCGTGCATTTTCTACACAATATGCTACATTAGACATCGATTCAACGCCTCCTGCTAGAACCGCGCCAGTAAATCCAGTTTCGATTTGAAGTGCTCCACTG
>Ga0307423_1001708_pt1 | contig 12991 bp, 9 predicted proteins | sample SalMarWE160310MG_FD_202154 | JGI IMG/M metagenome (GOLD analysis project Ga0307423, IMG submission 202154) | Salt marsh sediment microbial communities from the Plum Island Ecosystem LTER, Massachusetts, United States - WE1603-10 | ecosystem: Environmental > Aquatic > Marine > Intertidal zone >...
AACGAAGGTCCCAGTTCCGTTGGCCGCGAGAGTTACCTCGCCTGGATTCGTGCCGTGGCCGAGGCCAGGTGGCTTGCACAGGGCTTCGAAGAATTACCGTGGTGGAAAGAAGCTCGCATCATGCATGGGTGCCACAGGTCGCATTGACTCATTGTTGATTTGTAGCGGCGGCTGAGTAGAATCGGTTTGTCCCGTCCGCGCATGGGAGGCATCCCATGCCGCGAAAGCCTCGCCTCTTTGTTTCCGGAGCCACCTATCACGTGTATTGCCGCGTTGCTCGCGGCGAGTTTGCCTTTGATGATCCGTATGAGGCGGAAGAGTTTGTGGAAACCGTCAGACATGTAGGTGACCTCCACGATTGGAGAGTGCTCGCCTGGTGCCTGATGGGCAACCACTACCACCTCGTCGTGAAGACGGGCACGATTCCACTGTGGCGTTCGATGCAACGCCTTCAGTCCATCGTTGCACGGGAGTTCAATAGGCGGCGACGATATCTCGGGAGGCTCTGGCAGAGTCGATATCGGGCACGGATCATCGATTCGAGTGATTACCTGAGGCAGGTCGTATCGTACGTGCATCTCAACCCGGTGGCGGCCGGTATCGTCAAAGATCCGGTCGATTACCCAAACTGCGGACATCGGGAAATCGTCGGGCATCGCTCGCCTCGCCTCATCGATATTCCTTCAGTTCTCGTTGGATTCAACGAAGGTCCCAGTTCCGTTGGCCGCGAGAGTTACCTCGCATGGATTCGTGCCGTGGCCGAGGCCAGGTGGCTTGCACAGGGCTTCGAAGAATTACCGTGGTGGAAAGAAGCTCGCACCGCTGATGAGATCGTCGAGCACGAGACACATCCTGAGGCGACGACATTCGATGGAGAGTCGCCAAACATCGACCGTCTGTCAGTGGACCTAGCCGATTTCGCCCCACTCTTCGAACGATTCTCCGATCATTCGATCGTCGACCTTTCCTCCCCTCTTCGAAAACCGGATTTGACACGTGGGCGAATCGAGTTGACGACCCTTGCCATCACGCGATTCGAAATTCGATCAATCGACATAGCCGATCTCATCGGCAAGCACCGGTCTTCGATTACCCGGTGGCTCAACATTGGGCTCCACCGACTGGGAAACGACCGCGGCTTCCGCCTCCGCCTCGATTTTCTCGACCGGAAGATCTCGTCAGCTGCACGCGACAATGCGTCAATGCGACATGTGGCACCCTAGGTTAGCGACTACTCTTCGGCCGTTTCTCCAGTGGCAGGCGGAGCCAGCGTGAAGCCCATCTGCTGGAACATGGACAGCTGGTTGTAGTGCTGCCAGACGTCCGTCGTCTTGCCGTCGACCGAGCGCGAGATCGCGACCCCCTCGAGCCGCACCGGCTGACCGCTGGGCGGCAGGTCCTGAAGCGGACCGGTGTTGGTGCCCGTCATGGTCCACCGGATCACCGTCTTGTCGCCGGCCACCAGGACCTCGTCGAAGGTGATGTGAAAGTCCGGAAATGCCGTCCGGAAGCTCGTCACGAGACCCTTGAAGGCGTCGACTCCGACCACATCCTCACCGATGTCGACCAGGTGCCACACGAAGTCCGGGGCGTACAGCTCGTCGACGAGATCGAGGTTGCCGTCGTTCCAGATCGCGAGGTAGGGATCCATCGGAGGAATCACCACCTCCGGGGCCTCGGGACATGGTCGGCACCCGAGAGCCAGAATCGACACCATTAGAACGAGAGTCAGACCAACGAAACCCGCCGCCCATCTTTTCTGATGCATGTCATCCTCCTCCGCTCGTCCATGCGAGCGCGCAAATAAGTTTCAGACGATGGCTGATAACGACAAAGATGTGTCCCACGAGCGACAACGTCAACCGTACAGGTGCCACGATTCGCATCGTTCACGGGTGCCACTCCGCATCATTGGTGGGACCAACATGGGTGCCATGCATGGGTGCCACAGGTCGCATTGACTCATTGTTGATTCATGGGTGCCGATTCATGGGTGCCACACTTCGCATTAACTCATTGTTGCTTCGGACGAGCATGGGTGCCACCCTAGGCACCCTAGTCCTAGTCAAGGGAATATGCAGGATGCGGATCCATTGAGCGGTCACCAGCGAGCTGCACGAAGAGCACGCCGAGCATGGCCAGGATGAGTCCAGCCCCCTCCCTTGCGCTGATTGGCTCGCCAAGGAAGAGCCAGGCGAGAATCGCGATCTGAATCAGCATCGTGTTATTGATCAGGGTCGATTCGATCGCGGTGAGGCTTCGCAGGGTGTGGTTCCAGATTGTGAACGCCACGGCGGTATTGATGACCGCCAGCCAAATAACGATGCCCCAGCCAGACAGGTCAAGGCGAGGCACACCCTCGACGATGAACCCAACTGCCAGGAGGAGAAACGATCCGATGCCCATGCTCACGACCGTTACTAGGAGAGGGTGAAGATCACCGCGTCGATTCACGGATCGCCCGAGCAGCGAAGCCCACGAATTGGCGAACATACCAACCGCGGCAACAACCAGACCGATGACCCGTAGAGGCAGTTTGAGGGGGAGGAAGTAGACGATCGCTCCGAGAAGAAAGAAGCAGACTCCAAGCCACTGGCCACGAGTGAGCCGTTCGCCTAGAAACGAGGCGCCGAGTAGCGCGACGGCTGCCGGAGAAAATGCGAGAATCAAACTGAGAGTGACCGCGGGCAGAATGGCGAGGGCGACGAACTGAGCGCCTTGGGTCAGAGCATAAAACACGACTCCAAGGACGGACAGTCGCAACCAATCGGAAGGAGTCAGTCTGCGAAGTTCCGCCCTTCGAAGTGCGCTCACCAACAGCGCCGGCGCAAGGATCAGGAAGGCCAGGGTGTACCGCATTCCGGCGAAACTGATTGCCGGTATCTCCTCGAGACCAAACTTGATCAAGACCCACGATGTGGACCAAAGGAAGGTCACAAACAAGGCCTGGAGTCTTGGGAATCGAAGAGGTCGACTGGGATCAGCCACGGGGGTCTCCCAGGGCGACAATCAAGTCGGTCAGCTCGTCAGCGAAGGTCTCGTCCAGAGCGGCGTGACCGGTGAGCAGCCGAAACCACATGGCGCCGAAGACGATGTCCACCAGCAGGTCCAGGCTCTGTTCAGGGCCGATCTGGCCACGTTCCATGGCTTGCATCAAGATCGCGTTTAGGACCGCCCGTCGCCTCGCCGTGAAGTTCTCCCGAAACCTCTCTCGAAAGGCCTCGTTCTGTTGCGCATTCGCCATCAGGAAGCGCAGATGGACGCCGGCTCCTTCGTTAATGACCTTCATGGACTGCCGCAGGAACTGACCGAGAGTCTCTCGCAAAGACGTAAACGGGGGTACAGCGATCTGTGCATCGGCCTGATGCAGGAGCACCTCCAGCACGAGATCCGGCAGCGAAGGCCACCAACGATAGATGGTGGGCTTGCCGACTCCAGCACGCTTGGCGATGGCCTCGACGGTCAACCCGGTTCCGCCCCCTTCGTGCAGGAGCTCGTTGGTCGCGTCAATGATCGCTGCCCGCGACTTCGCGCTCCTGGGACGTCCGATCTTCATCTTCGTCATGGCCCTCCTCTGTCTCTACCGCGGCAAGCACTAAGCGGGCCTAGAGGAAACACTCGGGCTGCTTGGGTTCGTTGTAGAGGGTCACGAGCCTCTTCTGCGCCTCCCTCACCGGACCGGGTTTGATGGAGCGAGCGCCCCGGGCACAGCTCTTGACGCAGGCGCAGCACGTGACGCACCTCTGGTTGTCGATCAGCGTACTGTCCTGTGGATCGATGGCGCCGACAGGACACGCCTCGGCGCAATCCCCACAGTGCGAGCACCGGTCGTTCACCGCTATGAAATCGACATCCCACAACTCAGTAATCCCGCCGTATGGCAGGGATCCGGGTACCTGCAGCTCCGGCAGCTGTGAGATCGTCGAGATCGACCGGAGCTTCTCGCGAATCTTCATTCCGAATGCTCTTGCGTGCGCGAGATCATGATCATCTGGTCGTCCCAGGGCCACCGATATTCCGTGAACTGAGAATGAGTGTTCTCCGATGTATGCCGCGCCGGCAACAGGAACGCAACCGCGGCTCGTCAACAAGTCTTTCAGCTCAAGCAGCGCATTCTCGTAGGCGCGATTTCCATAGATGACAACGCAGACAGTGGGAGTCTGGTGCGCCTCGATGGCCTGCATCCAGTCGCTCAGCAAAGCCGGAACCCTCCCCATGTAGACCGGAACTCCGACGATGAGCAGCTCACTATGCGAGGTCCGCAGCGGCTTCTGCCTCGCGTTCTGGCTCGTGATGTCGACGAGCTCCTCGGCTTGCGGCTCGAAACCACGCGCAATGCCTTGCACGACCGCTCTCGTCGTTCCGGTGGGAGAGAAGAAGGCGAGTTTCGTTGACGACAAATTCACGGGTTTCTCCTTGTTTTTCGTTACGTTACGTAACGTAATGTTTTAATTGGCGTTTGTCAAGCCCTTGTTGCCGGCCCGGCCTTTTTTCATCCCTGCTTGGAAGCGAGTTGGAGTAGCTTCACGCTCCACCAAAGCCCGAGGCCGTAGAAGGAGTGGTTCTAAACGGTTGCCGTGCATGGGTGCCACAGGTCGCATTGACTTATTGTGCACAAAGACACGGGTGCCACGTTCACAATTACACAATTGTTGAATTTCAATTGGTGCCACCCCTCCCCATGGCATGCACATGGGTGCCACGTACCGAATTGTTGAATTGTGAGAAGAGCTGCATGCACATGGGAACCACGTTTCACATTGTTGCATTGAGAGGGCGGCACCCTCTAAATGCCGACAAATCAACAAATGTGAACGTGGCACCCTCTAAGCGCTTGCAGGCTTCCTTATGTGCAACAATAATCGATATTGAGAAATCTCAATTCGTGGTCTCAGGTGTGAATCTCAAGGTTGCGTGAGCGGGTTCGGTATCCGTGATGGGCCGATTCGACGAAAGGGTTGGGGAGATCGTGGTGCCGGTGCAGCCGAACGATTCTGAGGACTTCAGGCTTGGCCACTGGCTGGTCCAACCTCGGCTGGGTCGGATTTCGTCGGCGGACGACGAGCAGCGACTCGAACCACGAGTGATGGCGCTGCTCGTTGCCCTTGCTCGCGATCCAGGCAACCTGGTATCGAAGGAACACCTGATTGATGAGGTCTGGCAGGTCGAGGCGGTCGCCGAGGGCAGCCTGTCGCACGCAATCGCCGAGCTCCGTGGTGCCCTCGGGGACGATGCAAAAACCCCGTTCTATATCGAAACCATCTACGGGCGTGGCTACCGTCTCCTCTGCACTCCGGAGTGGGATGGGAACCGGAGCTCCCCGTTTCTGGAAACCCCGTCGACGTCCGTGCGTGCGGCTGCCGGCGATCGCCGCCGTCGGCTTGCCGCCGTTGCCTGCTTCGCATTGGCGGCTGCGGCCGCAGGCCTTGTGACGTGGTTCTGGCACTCCACGCCGCCGCATCCGGATATCAGGTCTCTCGCAGTGCTCCCCCTGGCCAATCTGACCGGCGACCCGGAACAGGCCATTTTCGTGGACGGCATGCACGAGGCCCTGATCGGAGAGCTCGCATCGATCCGCTCGCTTGGTGTCACATCGCGAACGTCGGTTCTCCAGTACCGCGACACCACAGCGACGATCCTCCAGATCGCAGCCGATCTCGGAGTTGACGCCGTCATCGAGGGATCGGTGATGCGAGACGGCAATTGGGTGTCCGTGACAGTTCAGCTGATCGACGGGCACAACGACCAACACCTGTGGCACGCCTCGTTCGAGCGCGACCTGCACGACGTGCTTCGGCTTCGGTCGGAAGTGGCACGGGCCATCGCCGACGAAATCCGGGTGAGTTTGACCCCGGAAGAAGAGGCCACCCTCGCGAACGCACCGTCCGTAGAGCCGGAGGCGTATGACCTCTATCTGCGCGGGGAACACCACGCATCGCAGATCAACCTCGCAGCGGCGATTGGCGACTTCCAGAAATCAATCGACATCGATCCGAGCTTTGCGTCGGCGTGGGGGGGCCTCGCGCTGGCCACCTGTGTTCAAATCACCTGGATCGGCGGCAACGCGGAACCAGCTCTCGTGATCCCAACCGCCGAGCGGGCGGCCAGACGGGCGTTGGCTCTGGATGCGACCCAGGTCGATGCTCACCTCACACTCGCCTATATCACCGGCTACTACTACTGGCGGTGGCAGGAAGCCGAAAGCTGGTTTAGACGGACGCTCGACATCAAAAAAACCGAGAGTGCGCAAGTTATATTCGCCAACTTCCTCATCTGGATGGACCGTTGCGAAGAGGCCGAACCGATCGCTCGCGAGGCTGTTCGGTCAAACCCTCTCTCCCCGGTTGCGACCAACGAGCTTGCCTGGGTGATGATCAGACAGGGGAAGACCGCGGAGGGAGAAAGGCTCGCCAGGCGGGCCCTCGACCTCGACCCGCACTTTCCACAGTCGCGCATGCTCTACACCCGGTTTCTGGTCGAGATCGGCCGCGTCAACGAAGGACTCGCCATGGCCGAGAGCCTGGTTGAGGAGATGCCCGGTAACACAGATGCCCTGTTCTTTGCCGCAAGGGCTTTTGTGGCGGCGGGGCGCGAGGACCGCGCGCGGTCGATCCTCTCGGAGCTCGAGGCGCGGAGCGAATCCACGTACATTTCTCCGGGCATGCTCTTCGAGCTCAACCTCGTCCTCGGCGAGATCGACCGGGCGCTCGACCTGCTCGAGCGTGCGTACGAGGTCCACGATCCGTGGATGATCCGGCTCAATATGAAAAAGGGCAACCCGCCTTTCGACCCGATTCGCCACCACCCCCGGTTCATGGCGGTGATGCAAAAGATCGCCTTTCCGACACCTCGGTGATGCTTTCGCGCTGATCGGCCACAGCTCGGCTGCACCGCCCCTATCCCCGATCCCCGGGATATCCCCGGATTCTCTTCATGCTCTCTCCCCTGACAGGCGGCACATTGGGCCAGTCACTGCCTGACACAAACACCGTGGAATTCGGTGGTCGAAAAGGGGGGCTCCCGGGACGGACTCCTGCCTCGTTGTGACGAGCGTATACGGCGTCGAGATATGGACCCTCGAATATCAGAAGAAGGGAGATGAGTATGAACAGGAAATCGACAATTGTGATAGCTCTTTGTGTCGCCGGACTCTGGCTGATGCTGGCCCCGGTTCAGGCGGGCGCCCAGGCAATCAAGACGGAGGTCACCGGCTGGGTCGAGGATCCGGTCCTTGTCGAACTCGGCGAATCTTGGACTTCTGGTCCAATCCACCACGACAGGAACTATCTGTACCAGTGGACCGTTACCTCATCAGATCCACGATTGGAAGGCACGAACTTCGTCACATACAACTCGAATCTGGATACAAGGACCTTTTTCTGGGATGGAAGGATCTGGGGGAAGGGGTGGATCGAGCAGGACGGGGTCGTGGTCTGGGAAGGCCCGCTGAACGGCGAGTACCTCGAAGGTATCCAGACGATCCGTAGCGTTTTGCATGGCGCCGGTCCCTATGAGGGTCTCAAGGTGAAATTGACCCTTGTTCAGGTGCCTGGCTTACCAGTGTTCGAAATGGAGGCCGTAATATTGGATCCAGGCGGGAACTGATTCCACCGTTCGGTTCCCTAAAAACCGGGAAATCCGTCGTTCGTCCCGGAGCCCCATCCCCCCGGAGTGCCACGTACTTCAGCACAAGGGTGCTACCGACCACGAAGTCTGATCGACACACGAACCACGATGCAACACTGCCGAACCTGGTGCCGGTACCACGGGTGCCACTGATAACAACCTAACAATTCTGATGGGTGCGGTGGGTGCCACCCTTCGCATTGGTGGGTGCCACCCTTCGCATTAACTCATTGTTGTGTTCTGGGGCTCCCCAGGCATAATCGTTGTGCCCGAATGGGTGCCACCCTGGCGGGCTTCATCGGCCGATTCCGGTTCGTCGCCCGCGTTTGAAGCGAGGTAGACTCTCCCGATACTGGCGGCCCGCAAGGGGGACGCCCGCCGGGAAGGATGCGGCACGAAGATGGGAAGAGTCGACAGCTGGGGGCTCAACCGGACTGTCATCGCGCTGTCCGTCGCACGCTTGGGCGACGCGATCGGCAACAGCATCCTGTTCATCGCGTTGCCGCTGTACGTCGCCGAACTCCCGGCCCCGCTGATCCGGGTCGAGGAATCGGTCCGGGTGGGCCTCCTGCTCTCCCTCTACGGGCTGGTGGCCTCCGTGCTCCAGTCGTTCGCCGGCGCCTGGAGCGACCGCCTCGGGCGGCGGAAGCCGATGATCGTCGCCGGGCTGGCGGTGATGTGCGTCGGAACGTTCGGCTACCTGCTCGCCACCCGCTTTCTCGACCTGCTGCTGCTCCGCATGCTCCAGGGCATCGGTGTGGCGCTGACGATCCCCGCGTCGATGGCGCTGATGGCTGTGGCGACGCGCCGCGAGACCCGGGGCAGCTCCATGGGAATCTACTCCACGATGCGGATGGTGGGCTTCGCCGGGGGCCCGTTGATCTCCGGTTTCCTGTTGGTGACCGTCGGGTTCGCCTCCGTGTTCGTCGCCGGGGCCGCCTTCGTCCTGCTGGGGCTGATCATGGTCATGCTGTGGGTCAAGGAGCCGCCGGCGCTGGAGAACGCGGCACCCGCCGGCCGGTTTCTGATCTTCGACCCCAAGCTGCTCAGCCCGGGCATCGTCGGCGCCGGACTGGCTACCTTCCTCATGGCCAGCTCGTTTTCGATGATGACGACGCTCGAGCACCAGTTCAACGAGCGTCTCCATCAGACCGCACTCGGCTTCTCCGTCGCCTTCAGCGCGCTGATGATCAGCCGTCTGCTGTTCCAGGTGCCTTTGGGGAGGTTATCGGACAGGATCGGGCGCAAACCGCTGCTTATCGGTGGGCTGGTGCTCATGGGACCGGCCACGGCCCTCCTGGGCCTGGTCACGACCACCCTGCAGCTCACCGGCGTGCGCCTGGTGCAGGGGCTGGCGGCAGGCGCCATCGCCGCACCGGCGTTCGCGGTGGCGGCCGACCTGTCGTCCAGCGGCGGCGAGGGGCGGCAGATGAGCGTCGTCACCATCGGCTTCGGCCTCGGCCTCGCCCTCGGGCCGCTTATCGCCGGCGTTCTGGCGATGCACTCGTTCGAAATGCCATTCATGATCGGCGGCCTGATGTGCCTGTTCGGAGCATGGGTGGTGCTGCGCTGCGTCCCCGAGACCGTGCGCCGCAGCAAGACCGGGTAACAAGGGTTCCCCATCATCGGTGCCAAGTTCACAATGCACCATTGTTCATGTGTGCGTTCACCATTTCGCCGTTGTTGAGATGTACATGGGCATGCATGGGTGCCACAGATCACTTTGATAGCTTCGATTTGCCGGGTACCATACCGACCATGCGCAGTGCCGTCCAAACCACGCCGCTCACACCGGAACGCTGGGATGATGTCGTCGTCGTGTTCGGTGCCGGGCGTGGAGTCTGCAGCAAATGCTGGTGTATGTACTGGCGACTGCCACGTCAAGAGTTCGAGCGATCACTGGGAAAGGCCAATCGGAAGCTGTTCCACCAACGCGTCGACACGGGCCCGCCGCCCGGACTCATCGCCTATCGGGACGACGAACCCGTTGGTTGGGTCCAAGTCGGGCCGCGGGCAGACGTTCCCAACTGGAACGCCCCCCGGCGGCTCACGGCACCGACGCCGGAGGCGCCCGCCGACGACCCCGGCGTGTGGGCCATATCCTGCTTTGCCGTCCGCGCGGGCCTTCGTCGACAGGGCATCGCGACAGCACTTCTCGACGGCGCTATCGACTGGGCGCGCGAGAGTGGCGCCCGGGTACTGGACGCATGCCCGGTCGATGCGAGTGAAAAACGCCAACCGATCTCGATTTATCACGGCGCCGCCTCGATGTTTCGCCGCGCCGGTTTTCGCGAGGTTGCTCGTCGCCGCCACGATCGACCCCTGATGCGCCTGCAGCTCGATGCCTAGCATGGATGGGTGCCACGTACCGCATGGGTGCCACGTACCGCATGGGTGCCACGTACCGAATTGTTGCATTGTGAGGGCGGTTCTCATGGGTGCCACATGGGTGCCACGTATCACTTTATGACTTTTGGGGCTCGTGAGTTCTTGGATCCTGCTGTCGAGGTTGTCGAGATGTGTTCTGTAGCTGGGGTCGTGGAGTGACCTGCGGTTCGCTCCGGTGAGCCACCGACTGACGGTCCCCGGGTTCTTTCTGAGAAGCTTTGCGAGATCGCAAATCCGGTGGCCGAATCGTCCGACGGCGACCGCGGTCAGGTCAATTCTCCCTTTCGAGAGCACAGGGCCGCGTCTGGATGATCTGAGGTCCGAAACCGTCATGCTAGTGATCCGTTCAAGCCGTTCCATACGGAATGTTCTCTCCCGCTCACCTGGTTGCAGATATGGCAGCGATCCGGAGGAAATATGGATGACAACGACGAGCGCGGTGAGCGCTCACCCGATGACGAGGAGCTGACGGCCACGTCGGAGGCGGAGGAGACCATCTCCGTCGCGGGTGCTCTGGGGAAAAGGCCCAGGTCCGCGGCCCAGCCACCCGTGATCCCCGGCTATTGCATCGTCGGTCTTCTCGGCGAGGGGGGGATGGGTGCGGTGTGGGAGGCGGAGCAGGACCGGCCGCACCGCCGGGTGGCTCTCAAGGTGATGCGTCGCGAGCACCAGGTGGACGATCTCCACGCCCGTCTCTTCCATCGCGAGGCCGAGACGCTGGCGCGACTCAAACACCCCAACATCGCTGCCATCTACGAGACCGGTCACACCGATGACGGCCGCGACTACTTCGCCATGGAGCTCGCCCCGGGTCGGACGCTCGACCAGTGGTTGAGCAGCCGGCCACAGATGGTCACAGCCGACGAGCTCGGCCTTCGCCTGCGGGTCTTCCGCACCATCTGCACCGCCGTCAACTACGCGCACCAGCGAGGCGTCATCCATCGCGATCTCAAGCCGTCGAATATCATCCTCGGCGATAGCGATCAGGAGACATCCGGGGACTCCGCCGAGGTTGTCGGGTCTTCGATCAAGATCCTCGACTTCGGCCTGGCCAGAATCACCCACTCGGACGTGGCCGCGACCCTGGTGTCCGAGATCGGCACGATCAAGGGTACCCTGCCTTACATGAGCCCCGAGCAGGCACGGGGCGAGGTCGAGGCCATCGACGTGCGAACCGACGTCTACGCCCTCGGGGTCATCCTGTACGAGATGCTCTCCGGACGGCGCCCCTACGACATCCGTCGGGCAGCCCTGGCCGAGGCGGTCCGAGTGATCTGCTCGGAGCCGCCACTTCCGCTCGGAGACAGCTGGAGCGGGACGCGTCGGATCGACGCCGACCTGGAGACCATCGTCGGCAAGGCCCTGGAAAAGGAGGCCGATCGGCGCTACGGCAGCGCCGCTGCGCTGTCCGAGGACATCGACCGCTACCTGAGCTCGCAGCCCATCATGGCCCGCCCACCCAGCGCCCGCTACCAGCTCAAGAAGATGGTGCAGCGCAACAAGCCGACCTTTGCCGCCCTCGCGGCCGGGTTGGTGGCGCTGGTGGTCGCGGTGGCGGCCACCTCGTGGGGCTTGATCCACGCCCGCAAAGCCGAGAGGCGTGCCGCCGAGTCGGCGGCCGTGGCCCAGGCGGTGAACGACTTCCTCAACTACGACCTGTTGGCGGCTGTGGCGCCGTCTGACAAGAAGGGCAAGGGCAAGGACGTCCCGATGCGCGAGGTGCTCGACGCCGCCGCGGACAACATCGACGCAGCTTCTCGGCCCGGTGGGCGCTTCGGCGACACGCCGCTCGTCGAGGCCGCGATCCGGAGGACGTTGGGGGAGACCTACCGCCTTCTCGGCCACTACGACGCCGCCGAGCCCCAGCTGGTCCGCGCGCTCGAGATCCGCGAGAGCCTCCCTGGCGACGACCCGGATCTGGCATTGGCGTTGTTCGACCTGGGCAGCTTGTACGAGCAGCAGGGGCACTACGATCGAGCCGGGGCTTTGCTGGCGAGGGCGCTCGCGATCTCGACACGCATCCATGGAGAGGCGCACGAGAGCGCCCTGACGGCCATGAGCACGCTGGCGAGGGTGTATGGAAAGGAGGGCCGGTCGGACGAAGCGGAGCCGCTGCTCGAGCGGACCCTCGAACTCCAGAGGACCACCCTCGGCGAGGAGCACCCGGACACGATCATGACCATGAACAACCTCGCCAACTTCTACCAGGAGCGTGGGCGTTTCGCCGAAGCAGAGACGCTTCAACTGGAGCTGCTCGAGGTGCGCGAGCGGATCTTCGGTGAGGGCTCCATGGAGACCATGAGGCCGATGAACAACCTGGCGAACATCTACGCGAGCATGGGCCGATTCGACGAGGCCGTCCCGCTGTGGGACCGCGCCCTCGAGCTCAAGGTGCGCTTTCTGGGCACGGACCATCCGAGCACCCTCAACACCTTGAACAACCTGGCGGAGCTCGAGGAGATCTTCGGTCACTACGATCGGGCGGAGTCCCTGCACCAGGAGGTCGTCGAGGCTCGCGTGCGGGTTCTCGGTCCGGAACATCCGATGACCCTGCTGTCCATGGTCCAGCTCGCCTTTGTTCGTGGACGGCTCGGGCGTCTGAAGCAGGCCGAAACCCTGGCGATACAAGTTGTCGAAGCCGCTGAGAGGACCCAGGGGCCCAACAGCCCTCTCACCATCGAGGCCAGGGACGCGCTGGGCACGATTCTGCTCGAACAGGGCCGTGCCGAGCAGGCCGAAGATCTGTTCCGGCGCCTCTGCGAGATCGTCGAGCGGGAGCACCCGGACGACGAGTACACCCGCGCCGTGGTGTCGGCGCACCTCGGGATGGCCCTCGCCGCTCTGGGCGAGCGGGCGGAGGCCGAGCCACTCCTCGTCGACTCGATCCCCCGACTGACCGCCGGCGAAGCCGAGACCAACCTCATCATCGGGGTGCTCGTCGACCTCTATGACGACTGGCACCGGGCCGAGCCCGAAC